>Ga0256404_1011741_pt1 | contig 11616 bp, 7 predicted proteins | sample RumenRJG_01DNA_FD_185990 | JGI IMG/M metagenome (GOLD analysis project Ga0256404, IMG submission 185990) | Bovine rumen microbial communities from Lethbridge, Alberta, Canada - RJG_01 | ecosystem: Host-associated > Mammals > Digestive system > Stomach > Rumen | place: Canada: Alberta | collected... | reverse complement strand
CATTTCATCGGGATCGCCGGACCTTGCGCATTAATTTCCGTTTCCTCATTTCCTTTTATCTTGACATTAATCCGGCTGTTTCCCTCCGGCAGTGTGATAAATTCCGAGTGGATTCCGGCCGCCGCCACGCCTTCCCGTATTGCTTTGCCGGTAAAACCTGCAGTAAAGCCAAGAGCTGTCGTTTCCATTCCAAGTTCATTTAAAATTACAGAAACATTGATTCCCTTGCCGCCAAAATATATTTCCTCTGAAACAGTGCGGTTGGTAGCACCCGCAACAAGCGGATCCTTCAGGTGAATAACATAATCAATCGCCGGATTAAACGTGACTGTATAGATCATGAGCTCCTCCCTGCCTTATAATAGCGGCCCTCCGGCCTTAAACGGGCATTGAACGAAGGCTTGCAGAACCACTCTAAATAAGGCCTGCAAACCCATTTTGAATAAAGATCAGCAAATCATTCAGGATAGAGATCAGCAGATCATTCAGAATAGAGATCAGCAAAATCTTTCTAAATAAATGATAACATCAATTCCAGATGTTTCCCAGTGCTAAGCTTGTTCGCACAAATTCCTTTCACAGAGTGTTATAATTTCCGTAAGTTTGCTTGTTGTTTTGTTTTTTAGTTTCTTCACAAAAACGCGGAGGCTGAGGCATGGTGGTTTCGGAACAGAAAATTCTTTCGGATGATTTTGTAAATGAGGAGCTTGCTTTCTGGCATGTTCCGGGAATTTCGATTGCGGCAGGCAGGGGCGGTGAGACTATTTTTGCGAAAGGGTACGGTGAAAGAGATGTGGAACGGCATCTTCCCATGACACCGGATACGCTGGGAGGAATTGCTTCCTGCTCAAAATCATTCTGTGCGGCTGCGGCAGCTTCGCTGGTTCAGGAGGGAAAACTCTCTTTTGATGAGCCGATTCGAAACTATATTCCGGACTTTGCACTGATGGACCCTGTAGCTTCGGCAGAGTGCACGATTCGCGATATGCTGTATCACCGGACCGGACTGGCTGCACACGACGCCATGTGGCCGCAGGAAGGACTTTCCAGGAGGGAGTACCTTCGCAAACTCAGGTTCCTGGAGCCCAATCAATCCTTTCGGAGTGCCGCTCAGTATAATAATACCGTTTACAATGCCATCGGATGCATCCTGGAAGAAGTAAGCGGCGAGAAGTATGAAGATCTGGTCCGCGAGAGGATTCTGGAGCCGCTGCGGATGCCGCGGACAGTGCTCTCCGCAGCAGATATGCAGCGGGATCCGAATCATGCGGAAGGATATTTCGGCGAAGTCCGGACAGCGCCGCTCACCCGGATGCCGGCCTGGGAGATGGGGGTCGGAGTGCCGGCAGCAGGTGTCTGTGCTTCACCGGATGAAATGATGAACTGGCTGTCTTTCCAGGCGCACGGCGGCGTATTTAACGGAAAGCAGCTGCTTTCGAAAGAGCTGATGGATGAGATGCACGCGCCGGCAGTGCCCATGCGTGCCTTCCCATGGCATGCCCCTCAGGTGACGGAGATCCCCGAAGGGGCCTTCTATGGAATGGCCTGGAAAAGTGCGTCATACCGGGATCTGACGCTTCGCTATCACTGCGGCGAGATTGAAGGATATTGCTCCGTGGAACTTTACGTCCCCGGCCGGGATCTCTATTTATTTGCATTCTGCAACCGGCATTGCCCCAACACGCCTGTTCTCATGGAACTTGCTTATACGGTGATTGATCATGTTCTGGGATATCCGGAAACAGACTGGGCGGGGAAACTTCATCCCTATGAACGAATCTTCGAGGGCTCCTGTGCAGACTGGAAGCTGGATCTGCTTCCGGAAAATGGGAGACAGGGCACCGGTCTGTCTCATCCGCTGGAGGACTATGCAGGAACGTATGAAAATCCGGCTTACGGAAAGTATACCGTTCTTCTGAAGGATGGGAGCCTTCTTCTTCAGTATAAAAATTGGTTTCTGCCGATGGAACATTATCACTACGACACATTCCGGATCCGTAATCTGAAAATGGATACACTTTTTGTGACGATCCCGTTGACATATACGTATAATGAAGTGAGCGGTCAGATTGATGGATTTGGAATTAAGCTTGAACCGGAGGTAAAACCCATCCGATTTATAAAAACAAATGGAGAGGATGGAGAGAATTGAGTGTGGAACCAGCGCAGAATAAAAAACAAATGTCCGTAAACCCGGCACTGGATAAAAAACAAATGACCATAAAGCCGGCACTGGATAAAAAACAAATGTCCGTAAAGCCGGCACTGGATAAAAAACAAATGTCCGTAAAGCCGGTACAGGATAAAAATCTGATGACGGCGGGATCGGTGCAGGGAAAACTGGTGCGTTTTGCCATACCGATTTTTGTTGGCAATTTATTTCAGCAGATGTACAATGCGGCCGATTCACTGATTGTCGGAAATTTTGTAGGCAGTACAGCCCTTGCGGCTGTCAGCAGTACAGGAAATCTTGTTTTTCTGCTGATCGGTTTCTTTGATGGAATGGCATCCGGGGAAGGCGTCGTGATTGCTCATTGCGTCGGTGCCGGCGACAAAGAGCGGACGAGCCGCGCTGTTCACACGGCAGCGGCGCTCGGACTTTTGATCAGCGCTCTGATGACGGCGGTCGGAGTGATGGGGACACCGCGTTTCCTTGCCTGGATGGGGACGCCGGATAACGTTATGCCGGAAGCAGTCCTGTACCTTAAAATTTACTTTGCAGGCGCGGCCGGGCTGGTACTATACAATACCTTTTTCGGAATTCTGCAGGCGGCCGGAGATTCCCGGCACCCGCTTTATTATCTGATCATTTCATCTCTTGTCAATGTTTGGTTGGATCTTTTATTTATTGCCGTCTTCCATAGGGGGGTAGATGGTGCCGCACTGGCAACCGTACTGAGCCAGTTTCTGGCGGCATTTCTTTCGCTGGCCAGGCTGATGCGCACGAACAGTTCCATCCGGGTCGACCTTCGCAGGATCTGTTTCACGAAGGATATTCTCGTCCGGATGGTCCGAATCGGAATCCCATCCGGACTGCAGAACTCCATCATCGGACTTTCCAATGTGGTCATTCAGTCCTATATTAACTCCTTCGGCGAGCTGGCCATGGCCGGCATAGGCGCCTACACAAAAGTGGAAGGTTTCGCATTCATTCCGGTGACAAGTTTCTCCATGGCGCTGACAACGTTTGTATCTCAGAACCTGGGGGCAGGAGAAAAGAGGCGTGTACAGAAGGGTGTGCGGTTCGGAACCGGGACAGGCATCGTGATGGCCGCCGTGATTGGCGCTTTGCTGGACATTTTTGCACCACAGCTGATTGCAGCCTTCGACAGCACCCCGGGAGTCATAGCCTACGGTGCGGCAAGAGCCAGAATCGTCTGCCCGTTTTTTTGTCTCGTAGCTTTCACTCATTTAATGGCAGCCATACTGCGCGGGTACGGCCGGGCCGGAGTTCCCATGATGGTATTTCTCGTATGCTGGTGCGCCGTACGGGTATTGATTATCGCCGCCGGCGGACAATTCATCCACAGCATAAAACTGACCTACTGGGTATACCCCATTACCTGGATGCTATCTTCCGGCTCCCTGTTTATATATTATAGGAAAGAAGAAAAACATCTGCTGGCAGGATGAAACAATGCATTTTCGGACGCTGCCGTGCCGGACCTGTTCGATAGAACCTGCCGGACACGGCCGCGCTGGATCCGTCCGATAGAGCCTGCCGGGCCTGTGGATCCTGCCTGGTACTAAAAGATAATGGAAGATCTCTGACCGACCGGGGATAATAAGAGATAATCTATAGAAGTGAATATTGTTTTTTGGCGTAAACACTTGTATAATCCGTACGAAGTATGACACATCCGTCGGATGATTCCAGAGAGTGGGGGATATATGTTTACAGCGCGCAATTACGTAATAGTTTCCAGCCTGAATGAGGCCTGGCAGCTGAACCAGCGAAGAAGCTGCCGTATTGTTGGCGGCATGCAATGGATGAAGATGGGAAATGGCGACTTTAATACGATCATTGATCTTTCAGGCCTTGGCATGGATAAGATTGAGGAAAGCCGGGAAGGCTGGAAGATTGGAAGCATGGTCACACTCCGAAGGATGGAACAATGCAGTTCCCTGGAGGAGTATACGGATGGCGCCTTAAAGGAAGCATTGCGGCACATTGTCGGAGTTCAGTTCCGAAACATGGCGACGATCGGCGGAACCACCGCCGGAAGATTCGGTTTTTCGGATCCGCTGACCCTGCTTTCTGTCATGGACACAAGCGTTGAATTATATCACCGCGGCATCGTATCATTGAAAGAATTTATCGCCTCACCAAGGGATAACGATATTGTCAGCAGCATAATTATAAGGAAGGAACCGGCACCCATCCGCTTTGCGTACAATTCCATGAGACTGACGGAAACAGACATCCCGGTGCTTACCTGTGCCGCTGCCATTGATGGTCACAATGTGCGTCTTGCTGTCGGCGCCCGTCCCGGCATTGCCCGGACATATGAAGAGGAACTGCCGGCAAGGCTTCAGGTTATGATACAGAACACAGACGGTAATCGAAACACGTCAGGAAATAGAAACACGTCAGGTGACAGAAACACGTCAGGTGACAGAAACACGTCAGGTGACAGAAACACGTCAGGTGACAGAAACACGTCAGGTGATAGAAACAAATCAGCGGCTGTATCGGGATACCCGCTGGAATTTGCCGAAGATTTTGCCAGACGTGCTGCACAAAGCATTCCTGCAGGATCCAATATGCGCGGAAGTGCTGCGTACAGGAAACGTCTGATCGAAGTGCTGACACGCCGAAACCTGGAGACGCTGCTGTACTGAACCGGAGGGGATAACAGAGCATGGAAGTTGAAATCAGAGTTAACGGAAATACAATTATAGAAGATATCCGCCCGGATCTCCTTCTCATTGATTTCCTGCGGCAGCACGGATGTTTCAGCGTCAAGCGGGGATGCGAGACTTCAAACTGCGGGTGCTGCACGGTTCATCTGGATGGAAAGCCGGTGCTTTCCTGCGGTATTCTTGCAGTCCGCTGCGACCGGCATGAGGTGGTGACACTGGAAGGAGTGCGTGAGGAAGCCAGAGAATTCGGAGGCTTTATTGCGGATGAAGGCGGAGAGCAGTGCGGTTACTGCAGCCCGGGGCTGATTATGGCAACGCTGGCCATGATGCGCGAAATTCCGGATCCGGACGATGATGAGATCAAAGAATATCTGGCAAACAATCTGTGCCGCTGTTCCGGCTATGAAAGCCAGATGCGCGGTATCCGCAAATATATCGCCTGGAAGAAATCACAGAGAAAATCAAATAATACGGTCCGCATGCCGGAGCAGATCGGAAGTGCAGCAAAGCCTACGGTCCGCATGCCGGAGCAGGCCGGCAGCACCGGTGCAGCTTCAAAAATTACCGCTGTGTCTGCGGTCAGTTCTGCTGAAGGAGATGGCGTATGAGCAAATCGGATTTTAATTATCAGCCGTATCTGGATGCTGCCTTTCATTCAGCAGAAAGGTCAGAGAAGTACACGGAGGCACTGAACATCGTGGATCACCGTATCCGCAAAAAGGACTGGGAAGCCATTGTTACCGGGCAGCCGATTTACACACAGGATATCCTGCCTCCGAACTGTCTGGTCATTAAACTTCTCCGGTGTCCCCATGCCAATGCACTGATTGAGGATATCGATACCTCGGCGGCTATGAAAATCCATGGCATGAAGGCTGTGTTCACATGGAAAGATGTGCCGCAGAATTCACCGCGTTTTACAGAGGCCGGACAGACCTATCCGGAGGCAAGTCCGTACGACCGGCTCATCCTCGACCGCCACATGCGGCATGTCGGGGATATCGCGGCTATCGTCGTCGGAGATGATGAGCAGACGGTCAGCAAGGCGCTGAAAAAGATCAAAGTTACCTACAAGCGACTGGAACCGGTCCTGGATTTTCACAAGGCTCTGGATAATCCGGTGGTTATTCATCCGGAGGACACCTGGGAGTGCCGCCCGTGGACAAAAGGCGACAACAGGCGCAATCTGGTCTACCATGAAGATTCCTCGGACGGGGATGTGGATGCCGTTCTGAAGGACTGCGACATTGTGATTGAGCGTACATACCACACGAAGGCCGTGCAGCAGGCACATATGGAACCGTTCACAACATTTTGCACGAAGGATGCCTATGGAAGACTGGTAATCACCAGCTCCACGCAGATTGTTTTTCACGTGCGCCGGGTGGTGGCCCGTGCCCTTGGCATTCCATCCTCCATGGTTCGGGTTGTCAAGCCGCATATCGGAGGCGGCTTCGGAGCGAAGCAGACGTCGGTTTCGGAAGTTTACCCGGCTTTTGTCACCTGGAAATTAGGGATGCCGTCGATGATTGCCTTTACAAGAGAAGAGTGCCAGACGGCATCGTCCCCGCGCCATGAGATGGAGATGAAGGTCCGCCTCGGAGCTTCTAAGGATGGAAAAATCCGGGCCATCGACCTGTACACGCTGTCCAACACCGGTGCGTACGGAGAACACGGGCCGACGACGATCGGTCTGTCCGGCCATAAATCCATCCCTCTGTACCGGGCAGAAAGCTTTCGCTTCCGCGCGGATGCCGTCTACACCAACGTCATGTCTGCCGGTGCGTACCGCGGATACGGAGCGCCGCAGGGAATTTTTGCGGTGGAGTCGGCGGTCAATGAGCTGGCGGAAAAGCTGGGGCGGGATCCGATCGGTCTGAGGCTTCAGAATACAGCGAAGGAAGAGGAGGTGATGCCTGCCTACTTTGGCCAGGTGAACACCAGCTCTGCGCTGGACCGCTGTCTGCTGAGGGTAAAGGAGATGTCCGGATGGGACAAAAAGTATCCGCTGGTGCGCCTTAATGACCACACCGTCCGAACGGTAGGATGCGCGATCGCCATGCAGGGGTCGGCCATCGCCGGAGTGGATGTCGGCAGTGTCACACTGAAACTGGAGGAAGGCGGCCACTACACCATGCTGATCGGTGCTGCGGAGATGGGAACAGGCTGTGAGACGACACTTTCACAGATAGCGGCCGAAGTGCTGCACTGTCCGCCGGAGCGCATTGTTGTTTACGGCGCGGATACGGATGTATCTCCGTATGATTCCGGATCCTACGCCTCCAGTACGGCGTATCTGACGGGCAAGGCATCTGAGCTGGCAGCGCGCGATCTGAGAAATATCATTCTTAAAATGGGAGCCTCCCTGCTTGGAAAGAAGACGGAAGAGTGCGGTTTCGACGGTGACTATGTATATGTATTGAAAAACGGAACGAGCACAGTGACCGGCGTTAAGGAAAGAAGGCAGGAAGCCTCCGGAAAACAGGATCAGCCGCGGGACCGGGCACAGGATTGCCCGCAGGATCAGCAGGAACGTGTTTCCCTCTTTGATATTGCGGTGGCCAGCACCTGTGCCAACAATCAGGAGGTTGTTGTGACCCGGACCCACAGCTCAAAAATCTCGCCGCCGCCGTACATGGCCGCCGTGGCTGAGGTGGAAACGGATCTGGAGACCGGAAAGGCGAAGGTAGTTCATTACTACGCCGCCGTTGACTGCGGAACCCCGCTCAATCCTTCTCTGGCGCGGGTGCAGACGGAGGGAGGACTTCTGCAGGGCATCGGGATGGCGCTTTATGAAAACGTTACCTATAATAAACGGGGAGAAGTTGCGGAAAATTCCTTCCTGCAGTACAAAATCCCCGCACGCCCGGATATCGGAGATATTCAGGTTGAATTTGAACCCAGCTACGAGGAAAGCGGACCGTTTGGTGCAAAATCCATCGGTGAGATCGTGATTGACACACCGGGACCGGCCATTGCCGACGCACTGTATCATGCCGCCGGGAAGCGTTTCTGCGAACTGCCGGTGGGTGCCGGACAGATCGCGGAGGCTGCAGCCAAAAAGAAATAATTTCCTTTTTTCGAAGGAAATCCGAAGGATATGAAAAAGTTACAGCTTAAAAATCTGGACTCTTCGCAGTCCATTATCTTGGGATTTATTTTGTTGATTCTGACCGGAGCTATTTTGCTGACGCTTCCGGTTTCAAAGGCGGGTGCCGGCCATGCCTCCTTCATGGACGCCCTGTTTACTTCCGTTTCGGCATCGTGCGTGACCGGACTGGTGGTGCAGGATACCGGAACCTACTGGTCCATGTTCGGACAGGTTGTCATTCTGGCACTGATCCAGACAGGCGGCCTTGGAATTATTACCATGGCGCTGGCAATCGTCATTTTTTCCGGAAGAAAAATCGGGCTGGTGCTTCGCAATCAGATGGCGGAGTCCATCGACGCTCCGTATCTTTCGGGAATTTTAAGACTCACCCGGTTTATACTGTTTTTTACGGCTGCGGTGGAGGGGGCCGGGGCACTGGCTCTGATGACCGTCTTTATACCGGCCTATGGCGTCCGGCGGGGCCTGTGGTGCTCGATTTTTCATTCCATATCGGCGTTCTGCAATGCCGGGTTTGATATTCTGGGAACAGAGCAGAAGTTTGGATCACTGACGAATTATGCAGCCCAGCCGGTCGTTAACATTACGATTATGGCATTGATTGCAGCGGGCGGTCTTGGATTTATAACCTGGCATGATATTCTCACATCCGGGCGCAGAGCCGGGAAACTGCGGATGCAGTCGAAAACGGTGCTGCTGATGACAGCACTTCTGATTGGGATTCCCGCCGTGTACTTTTATTTCGCCGAGTACGGAAGCGAAAACGGAAACCTGCGGATTCTGGCCTCCCTGTTTCAGTCGGTCACGACACGGACGGCCGGTTTTAATACCATGAATCTGACAGCCTTAAGCGAGCCTGGTATTTTCATCTTCATTATATTGATGCTGATCGGAGGTTCACCGGGATCGACCGCCGGCGGTATAAAAACCACGACAGTGGCGGTACTTGCGGCGGACGCGGTCAGCGTATTTCGCAGAAGGAGGGATACCAGCCTGTTCCACCGCCGGATTTCAGACGACGCGGCGCGGAAAGCTTCCGCCATTCTGCTGATGTATCTGACGCTGTGTTCCCTGTCGGCCATTGTGATCAGCCGCCTGGAAAATCTGCCGATCCTGACCTGCCTGTTTGAGACGGCTTCCGCGGTCGGCACGGTGGGTCTGACGCTGGGGATAACAACAGGACTTCATACGGTATCCAGGATTATTCTCATGTTCCTTATGTACTCGGGGAGGGTCGGCGGCCTTACATTGATCTATGCAACCATCGCTAACGCTCCGAACGCGGGAAGAAATCCGATGGAGAAAATAAATATAGGATAATGGAATAGCGGGAAAGGCTGCGGCTGCCGCACGGCAGAACAGAATAGTGCGGCAGCAGGAGAAAGGATTGTTGATATGAAATCAGTATTATTGATAGGTCTGGGAAGATTTGGCGGAAATATAGCGAAGAAACTGCATGAAATGGGCGACGAGGTTCTGGCGGTTGACCGTGTTGAAAATCGTGTGAATGATGTGATGGAGTATGTGACAAACGCGCAGATCGGAGATACAACCGACCGGAGGTTTCTGGAAACGCTGGGTGTACGCGACTTTGACTGCTGCATTGTAGCCATTGGCGACCATTTCCAGGATTCAGTCATCACCACCTCTCTGCTGAAAGAACTCGGGGCTCAGAAAATTGTGGCGCGCGCCGCGAGCGGTATTCACGAAAGCTTCCTGAAAAAAATCGGTGCCGACGTAGTTATCTATCCGGAAAAGCAGGTAGCCAACTGGACCGCCATCCGGTGCAGCATGGATCACATCCTCGACTACATCGCATTTTCCTCCGATCATGCGATCTATGAAATCGAACTGCCGGAAGGATGGGTCGGAAAGTCGATCGGGGAACTGGATGTCCGTAAAAAGTACGGCATCAATATCCTGGCTATCCACGAAAACGGGACCTTTAATATGAAAGTCACCCCGGACCTGGTTTTGCAGGAGGACATGTCGCTGCTGGTATTCGGAGAGAACAAGGCCGTTATGAAATGCCTGAAATGAAATAAACAGGCCGTACCTGGCAGGAATACTTTTCCGCTGCCACGGAAGGGACAAACGGATGAATATAGCAATCGTAGACGACAAACAGGAAGATATAGCCATACCGTTACAGAAAAAAAGCTGAAGCTGCTCTTTTGTGCCGTTTCGGAATCCGCTCATGCCGGTTTTATTTAACCATGCTGGTTTTTATGGTTTAATGAAACCGGCATTTTTTATGTCACTATAACGGATACTGCGCAAGCGACGGCAGCCAAAATAACTCTATGATCGTGGCAACAGAAAAAGAATAGATAATAATAAATCAGAATAATGGACGAAAACAATATGTTGAAAGTAGTTATCATTAAGATAAAATATAAAAAGAGACAGAATAAACAGGACACTTATATGAGTTGTATTATGCGTGAAGAAGAAGACATACTTTTTATTCACGCTTCCTTTTTATATAAAGCCTGCCGATATTTATTGAAGGTTTGCCGATATCCGGAAGGTCTGACTGTCCTTAAGGGAGGACAGTATTCTTGAGAGGACAGTATTCTTGAGAGGAGAACAGGAATATGAGAAAGAATTTGTTCAAAAAAATTTCAGCGGTCATGCTTTCCGCCTCTTTGACATTTTCGGTTCTGTATGCACCGCTTGCTTCCCCGGACGAGGCAGAGCCGGCCAGCGAGCCGAAGGTTGAAAGCACGGCGCCTCAGACTCAGCCGGCGGAAACCATCGTTGAAACGCAGCCGGCAGCGCAGGAGGAAACGCAGCCGGTACCGCAGGAAGCTTCCCAGGAGGATTCGGCGGCACAGGCTTCTGAAACGGCATCGCAGGAGAGTACATCCCCGCAGACGGACGCAGCCGCCCAGAATCAGAACGGCACGGCCGACCAGAATCAGACGGATACAGCCGCCCGGAATTCGACGGACACGGCTGCACAGAATCCGTCGAATGCTTTGGAAACTCCATCCGAATCAGCATCTTCCGGGACGGCAGGAGCCACGGAAACCAACAGCGAAGTCCTTACGGAATCCGAGTCCTCGTCGGAAGCCGGGACGGAAAAGAAACTGATTTCTGAGTTTGAAGCCTCCCTTACCGGGGAGCAGAAGAATGCCTTTAATCTGGAGAGCATTCATGTGAAATCCAAGGATGGCTCGGCGATCTTTCCGGAGGATTCGAAGCTGGTACTGAATACGGTATCGGAGAATGACCGCAAGGCTATCCTTTCCGACACGCAGCTTTCCAGCGATGAAAAACTTTCCGTCCGCATGATAGATCTCGATCTGACCGATGGAGAAGGAAAGAAGGCTGACCTCGGCGGAAAGGCTGTAATTGTCACCATTACCTATAATAATTTTGATACCCAAAATGCCGATCTTTCCACACTGAAGTATTACCGTTTCGATAATGGGAACGGACCGTGGGCCGGAACGGTTCTGGCCGATACCGCCAGTGCCGGCGACGGTCATTATAATGACGTTACCGTAGGCCCGGCAGATGAAAACGGAATTGCGAAACTGACAGTAGAGCTGGAAACAGACTCCTTCCCGAAGTTTGCCCTGACGTGGGACACGGAGGACGGCCTTGTATCTGAACTGGATGCCCGTGTGTCCGAGGAT
>Ga0256404_1011737_pt1 | contig 11626 bp, 9 predicted proteins | sample RumenRJG_01DNA_FD_185990 | JGI IMG/M metagenome (GOLD analysis project Ga0256404, IMG submission 185990) | Bovine rumen microbial communities from Lethbridge, Alberta, Canada - RJG_01 | ecosystem: Host-associated > Mammals > Digestive system > Stomach > Rumen | place: Canada: Alberta | collected... | reverse complement strand
CGTCCTGCAGATCGCCCAGGAGGGTGCCATCCAGATCTTCCAGGAGTTCAACACCGGTATGGAAGAGATCATCGTCGGCGCCGTCGGCGTCCTGCAGTTTGAGGTCCTGACCTACCGCCTGAAGGCTGAGTATAACGTCGAGGTCAAGCTGGATCAGCTGCCCTACGAGTACATCCGCTGGATCGACCATCCGGAGACCGTGGATGTGAACCGCATCACCGGCACCAGCGACATGAAGCTCATCAAGAACATGAAGGACGAGCCCCTGCTCCTGTTCGCCCACGAGTGGAGCGTCCGCATGGTAGAAGAACGAAATCCCGGATTGAAGTTGTTGGAGTTTGGTAGAAACTGAGGCAAAAGCCCTGCAGAGGTCTGCCGTGCTTGCACGAGCAGACTCTTGCAGGGCGTAAGAACATGGAGCACGAAGTGCGGAATGTTCGCCACGCAGACATGGAAACAACGCGTACACTGTGCTTGCACAGAGTGTACGCGTTGTTTTTATGTCTATGCGGCGAAGCCGCCCAGCGAGGGACCGAAGGTCCCGAGTCTGGGCGTGGCTCAGTTTAGCAAGGCGAAGCCGCCCAACGAGGGACCGAAGGTCCCGAGTCTGGGCGTGGCTCAGCCAGGCACAAATGAAAAGCAAAAACACAAATCAAGTGTAAAAATATTGACTAATACACTTTGCTGTGCTAAAAGATAAATTAATCAAACATAAACCGTTGAAGCGGAGATAAAGGTGGTTATGCCCCTACAGAGAGCCCGGATTGCTGAGAACGGGTGGAACGCAGATCATCAAATGGACCGCTGAGGGCGCGGGGAAAGGCCGGAAGGACAGCGCCGAATACAGCAGAAAAAGCTGTGTAGGCAATGGAGAAGGCGCCGGATCGGAAGACCGAGTATATCGCGACGTGAGGCATACGTCAGTTGCCGGGGATATGATGGTATCCCGCAGAGTGTACGGCATTGCCGTAAATCAGGGTGGCACCGCGGATCAATAGTATGAGTTCGCCCCTGACAGAATGTAACAGTTCTGTCAGGGGCTTTTGCTTTTTCGGGGGATTTCATCGCAGAGATGGACCGGAAAAACTCCGGACAGAAACGCCAAAATGAAAGGAGAATTCCATGATCAAAGAAGCCATCGAGAAAATCGTCAGCAAGCAGGACCTTACTTATGATGAGGCATACACCGTCATGAACGAGATCATGACCGGGCAGACTACGCCGACCCAGAACGCAGCCTTCCTGGCGGCCCTTTCCACCAAGAGCACCCGGGCGGAGACCATCGACGAGATCTCCGGCTGTGCGCAGGCCATGCGGGAACGGGCGGAGAAGGTCGAGGTCTCGGTGCCTGTGATGGAGATCGTCGGCACCGGCGGAGACCACGCAAACACCTTCAACATTTCCACCTGTTCTGCCTTTGTGGCGGCGGCGGGCGGCGTGAAGATCGCGAAGCACGGGAACCGGGCAGCATCCTCCCGCTGCGGCACCGCTGATTTTCTGGAAGCTTCCGGCGCCAACATCCAGCAGGATCAGGAACTCTGCACAAAGATGCTGAACGAGGTAGGAATGTGCTTCCTCTTCGCACAGAAGTACCACACCTCGATGAAATATGTCGGCAGCATCCGGCGGGAGCTTGGCATCCGGACCGTGTTCAATATCCTTGGCCCGCTGACCAACCCGGCGAAGCCGGAATACTTCCTTCTGGGTGTCTACGACGAATATCTGGTGGAGCCGCTGGCAAAGGTCCTTTCCAGCCTCGGTGTGAAGCGTGGTTTCGTAGTCTACGGCCAGGACAAGATGGATGAGATCTCCGCCAGCGCTCCGACCACGGTCAGCGAGATCCGGGACGGCTTCTACCGGACGATGGTGATCAGGCCGGAGGATTTCGGCCTGGAGCGCGGCACCAAAGATGAGGTGCTGGGCGGAACTCCCGCGGACAATGTTGAGATCGCGAAGAAGCTTCTTTCCGGCGAAGACCGCGGCACGAAGCGCACCGCCATTCTGCTGAACGCAGGCGCAGCCCTTTACATCGCAGGAAAGGCCGCCGATATGGAGGAAGGCGTGAAAATGGCGGGGGAGATCATTGACAGCGGCGCCGCCATGAAGACTTACGAAGACTTCGTGAGAGTATCCAACGCATAATCTAGAGAAGGAACCGGCGCGGAAAGGTGCCGGGCAGAAGAACCGGCATGGAAATTCGCCGGACAGGGAAGCCGGCGCGGGCAGGCGCGGACAGGAAAGAGGAGAAGGCATGGCGGGAAATATTCTGGAACAGCTGGCGGAGTATGCGCGGGAGCGGGTCGCGGAAGCAAAGCGGCGGGTGACGCCGGATGAGATGAAGGCAAAGGCCTTTGCCATCGCGGAAGCGGAGCGGCAGGCAGCATCGGCCGCGGGAAGGAAGGCGGCAGGGCAGGCGGCTCCGGCCGGGTCCGGCTTCCCCTTTGAGACGGCCCTCCGGGGAGACCGGATGGCGTTTATCTGTGAGTGCAAGAAGGCAAGCCCCTCAAAAGGTTTGATCGCGCCGGACTTCCCGTACCTGGAGATCGCGAAAAGCTATGAGGCGGCGGGGGCATCGGCCATCTCGGTCCTGACGGAGCCCGGATGGTTCCTCGGATCGGATCAATACCTGAAAGAGATCGCGGCGGCGGTGAAGATTCCCTGTCTGCGGAAGGATTTCACAGTGGACGAGTACATGATCTATGAGGCGAAGTGCCTGGGGGCGGCGGCGGTGCTTCTCATCTGCGCGCTGCTGGACACGGAAACCCTCCGGCGATACATCAGGATCTGCGATTCCCTGAGACTTTCGGCCCTGGTGGAGGCCCACGACGAGGCGGAGGCCCGTTCCGCAGTGGATGCGGGCGCGCGGATCATCGGCGTCAACAACCGGAATCTGAAGGATTTCACGGTGGACTTTTCCAACAGCATCCGGCTCCGCAGCCTGATTCCCGAAGATGTGATCTTCGTGGCCGAGAGCGGTGTCAGGACCCGCGCGGATGTGGAACTTCTGCGGGCGCACAAGGTGAATGCAGTGCTGATCGGCGAGACCCTGATGCGGGCGCCGGACAAGCGGGCGATGCTGGAGGAGCTTAAGGGCTAAAGCGTATGGAAGATAAGATCAGTACAGAAACCCGGGTGCGGATCAAGCTTTGCGGGCTTTTCCGGCCGGAGGATATCGCGGCGGCGAACGCCCTGCTGCCGGATTTCGTCGGCTTCGTCTTTGCGAAGAAGAGCCCCCGGTTTGTGACACCGGAGCAGGCTGCAGAACTGAAGGCGCTGCTGGATCCGCGGATCCGGGCAGTGGGGGTCTTCGTGGACGAGGATCCTGAGAGAATCCGGAAGATCGCAGAAGCCGGGATCATCGACCTCGTCCAGCTCCACGGCAGGGAAACGCCGGAGCAGGTGAGAGAAGTGCAGAATTTTGTGCGGATCCCGGTCATCAAAGCTTTCTCTGTGAAGACGCCGGAAGACCTGAAAGCGGCGGCGGAAAGCCCCGCGGACTTCGTGCTTCTGGACAACGGCGCCGGAGGTACGGGAACCGCATTTGACTGGGAGATCTTGAGAGAGGATCAGGACAAAACACTGAACAGGGCTCTGATCGAGGAACCGAATGGAAGCAGGAATGGATTTCCGGTTTGTTTTCGCCGTCCGTTTTTCCTTGCCGGCGGCCTGACGCCGGAAAATGTGGGCGCAGCCATAAAGCGGTGCCGGCCCTGGGCCGTGGACACCAGCTCGGCTTTGGAGACTGACAGGAAGAAGGACCCGGCGAAGATGCAGGCGTTCGTGAACGCAGTTCGGAGCCTGAGACCGAATTGAAAAAACAGTGCAGACGGCAGGCAGGAAAAAAGTGTCGGCAGAACAGGCGACAGAAATAAAGAAGCTGCGCAGCAGTCAGCAGGAAAAAGCAGCAGAACAAAGCTGCGCAGCAGTCAGCAGAAAAAAGCAGCAGAACACAGATGATGGAGGAAGAAATATGAGCAGTCAGAACCAGAGAGGGCGGTTCGGCATTCACGGCGGCCAGTATATTCCGGAAACGCTGATGAACGCGGTGATCGAGCTGGAGGAGGCATACAACAGATTCAGGGACGACCCGCAGTTCCAGGCGGAGCTCACACAGCTGCTGAACGAATACGCGGGACGGCCCAGCCGGCTTTACTTCGCGGAACACATGACGAAGGATCTGGGCGGCGCGAAGATCTACCTGAAGCGGGAAGACCTGAACCACACCGGCGCCCACAAGATCAACAATGCCCTGGGGCAGGCGCTGCTGGCGAAAAAGATGGGGAAGACCCGCCTGATCGCGGAGACCGGCGCAGGGCAGCACGGCGTGGCGACGGCGACAGCGGCGGCGTTCCTCGGCATGGAGTGCGTGGTCTACATGGGCGAGGAGGACACGAAGCGGCAGGCGCTGAACGTGTTCCGCATGCGGCTCCTGGGGGCGAAGGTGATCCCGGTCACCAGCGGGACAGCGACCCTTAAGGACGCGGTCTCCGAGACCTTCCGCGAGTGGACCGGGCGTATCGCGGACACCCACTACTGCCTCGGCTCCTGCATGGGACCTCACCCCTTCCCCACCATCGTCCGCGACTTCCAGGCGGTGATCTCCCGGGAAATCAAGGCCCAGATCCTGGAGAAGGAGGGGCGGCTTCCGGACGCGGTGCTTGCCTGCGTCGGCGGCGGCTCCAATGCCATCGGCACCTTCTATCACTTTATTGAGGACAAGGATGTCCGGCTGATCGGGTGCGAGGCGGCAGGCCGGGGCATCGACACCTGGGAGACTGCGGCCACCATGAACACCGGCCGGCTCGGAATCTTCCACGGCATGAAATCCTATTTCTGCCAGGACGAGTACGGGCAGATCGCACCGGTCTACTCGATCTCCGCGGGTCTCGATTATCCGGGCATCGGGCCGGAACACGCATGGCTCCACGATATAGGCCGCGCCGAGTATGTGCCGGTGACGGATGAGGAGGCGGTGCAGGCCTTCGAGTATCTGGCCAGGACCGAGGGCATCATCCCCGCCATCGAGAGCGCTCACGCAGTGGCGTACGCAATGAAGATCGCGCCGAAAATGGACAAGGACCAGATCATGGTCATCACCCTTTCCGGGCGCGGAGACAAGGACGTGGCCGCCATCGCGCGGTACAGAGGGGAGGATCTCCATGAGTAAGATCAAGGAAGCATTTGCGAAGGGGAAGGCATTTATCCCGTTTATTACCTGCGGCGATCCGGACCTGGAGACCACAAAAAAGATCGTGAGGGCCATGGCGGCAAACGGCGCGGATCTGATCGAGCTTGGCATTCCCTTCTCGGATCCCACGGCGGAGGGGCCTGTGATCCAGGAAGCCAATATCCGCGCGCTGAAGAACCATATCACCACGGACGATGTCTTCGCTATGGTGAAGGAGCTCCGGCAGGAGCTTTCGATCCCGCTGGTATTCATGACATATGCGAATGTCATTTTTTCCTACGGCACAGGACGGCAGGAACAATGCGGCATCGAGGGGTTTGCGGCCCGGGCGGCGGAGTGCGGCATCAGCGGCATCATCCTGCCGGACGTTCCTTTTGAGGAGCGGGAAGAGTTCGCGCCGGTTTTCCGGAAGTACTACGGCATCGACCTTATCTCCATGATCGCGCCTACGTCTCATGAGAGGATCAAAACCATCGCGTCACAGGCGGAGGGCTTTGTCTATGTGGTGTCGTCCCTGGGGGTTACAGGGATCCGCCGGAATATCACCACGGATCTCGGCGCCATGGTGGCACTGGTGCGGGAAGCAAATCCGGAGATCCCCTGCGCCATCGGTTTCGGCATCTCGACGCCGGCCCAGGCGGAGCATATGGGAAAGCTCGCCGACGGGGTGATCGTGGGAAGCGCCATCGTGAAGCAGATCGGAGCGCTGGGCACCGCGGCGCCGGAGGTGATCGGGGCTTATACGAAGGAGATGAAGGAAGCGGCAAACCGGTGAGACGAAGAAGCCGGGAAAGGAACAATTCACGACGGAAAGAGCAGATTGTGCTATGATAAGGGCAGCAGGCCGGACGCCTGCTGTCCTCTTTTCAGCATGACGCAGCGAAAGCTGCTGCCTGACGGCAGTCCGCGCGGCTTTTTGTCCCGCAGGCGGGACCTGAATTTCGGAGAATCCTGATGAATCAGAATGATAACAACAAATCCATGGAGCGCAGGCTCTATTTTTCGTTTCTGCTCCTGGCGGCGGCCCTCCTGGTCTCCTGCCTTCTGATTTCCCTGGCCATCAGCATCCGCAGGGCCCAGAGAGATCTGGATCAGCGGATCAGCGACACGGCAGCGTTTATCGCTGAGCTGCCGGAGGTGCAGAAGATGCTGCAGACCGGCTATCCGGACAAGGAGACGCTGCAGAAGATCGATCTTCTGGTGGCGGACTTCTCCGGGGTGGAGGCGGTCATGATCGCGAATACCAACGGCCTGCGCTTTTACCAGACAGACCGTCATGTGGTGGGCGATACCTATGTGGACGGGGATGAGAAGGCCATTCTGAACGGAAGTGAGCCCTATATCACCACGGTGTACGGCACCATCGACCGCCAGCATTGCGCATTTCACGCCATCCGGAACCAGGCAGGAGCCATCACCGGATTCGTCATGGTTTCCGTTCCTTCCGCACAGATCACGGTGGAGCAGCGGGAACTGGTCCTTTTGTATTTGTTCCTTCTTGTTGTCATGCTTGTGCTGGCAAGCCTGATCGCCCGGGCATTCCTCCGCTTCCAGAGAAATGCCCTGATGGGTTACCGCCCCGGAGAACTGCTTTCCCTGTATATCCGGCAGGACGTGGTCATCAATTCCCTTTCGGAGGGCCTGATCTCCACCGACCGGAACGGCAGGATCCTGTTTTCCAACGCGGCTGCGCGGAAGCTGGTCACGGAGAATGACGAAATCATTGCCGGGAAACAGCTGAAGGACGTTTTTCCCGAGACACAGTTTGACCGGATCATGAAGGAGCGGAAGGTCCACGAGCCGGATACCCGGGACATCGGGGACAGGACCGTCATCGTCAGCGAAGTGCCTCTGAATGCCAGGGGCCGGCAGCCGGAGGGGGTGCTGGTCATCCTTCAGGACCGGACTGAGGCGCTGAAGCTTTCGGATGAGCTGTCCGGCGCCCGGAACATGATGGATACGCTCCGCGCGTTCAACCACGAATTCCTGAACAAGCTGCACATCATTCTCGGGTACCTGCAGACCGGGGAGATCGAGAAGGCGAAGCGTTTTATCACGAACAGCAGCCTGGTCTCGAGCCAGGCGGTGCGTGACACCGCAAACATGATCCGGGTCTCCCGGGTCTGCGCGCTGGTCATCGGGAAGATGATGCACGCCGCAGAGCTGGGGATCCGGCTCACCGTGCAGCCTGACAGCGGCATGCTGGAACAGGACCTGATCCTTTCCCAGGAGGAGTACGTTACCATCATCGGAAACCTCCTGGAAAACGCCATCGAGGAACTGAACGCGGACGATGCCGAAAACACGGCGGAGACGGCCGGCACGGACGGTGTTTCCTCTGCAGGCGCGGATCCTGCGGACGATGCTTACACTGCGGAAGATGAGCGTCTCCGGGAGATCGTGCTGGGGATCTACTGCCGCCCGGAGGTCAGCATCATCACCTGTGAAGATACCGGAAGCGGCATCCGGGACGATGTCCTGCCGCGGATCTTTGAGAAGGGCGTGACCACAAAGGGTGAGAACCATGGAACCGGCCTGTTCCTGGTAAAGCAGATCGTCGACAGCCGGAACGGGGAGATTAGCGTGGACACGGAACCCGGCGAAGGAACGTGCTTCACCATCACCTTCACGGCTGCGGAAAGCGCCGGCATCGCGGAAGAAAGCGCCGGCACCGAAGAAGAGAGCACCGGCACCGCAGAATAAAACGCCGGCACCGCAAATAAGACAGAGGTATAGTATCAGACAGCCGAGACGGACAGGAGGAAAGGGATGTACAGAGTTATTATCGTGGAGGATGACCCGATGGTTGCTTCTATCAACCGGAAATATGTGGAAGCTTCCGAAGGCTTTTCCGTGACCGGGATGTTTAAAAACGGGCAGGAGGCGCTGGAGTATCTGAACACACAGGATGCGGACCTGGTGATCCTGGACTACTTTACGCCGCAGATGAACGGGGCGGACTTCATCGACCGCCTTCACGCAGCCGGAAAGACGCCCAGCATCATCATGGTGACCTCCGCGAACAGCACGAATCTGGTGAAAAAGCTGATGCGGCGCGGCGTTACCGACTACCTTGTGAAGCCCTTTGAGTATGAACGGTTCCGGGCAGCACTGGAACGCTACAGATCTGCCCAGAATCTGCTGGCGGAAGAAAACGGGAGAATGGACCAGACGGAGATCGACCGCCTGATCCGGATCCGAAGGACCGGGGAGACGGGAGGTGTAGCCGGAGCCGGGACCGGGCAGCCGCAGCAGGAGCTTCCGAAGGGACTGAACGGGCGGACGCTGGAAATGGTCCGGGGATTCCTGCGGGACCACAGCGACCAGAGCTATACGAGTGAAAACGTTGCCTCGCTGGTGGGCGTGTCCCGGATCACGGTGCGGCGGTATCTGAACTATATGGTGGAGAGCGGGGAGCTGGACAGCCGCATCGACTATCATACGGGCGGCCGGCCGGGGATCCTGTACCGGTGGCGTAAAGATTAAAAGGTTTACTTTAGTTACGAAAGCCGTTCCTTAATTACGAAAAATTGATTCCCCTTCATCGTTTTTTTATTATTTGTGTGAAACAAAGATTCGCCGGAGGGAATAAATTTCAGTAATTAAGGAGGGGGAAAAATGGAAATACCAAGTGTAAAAATCAACATGTTTCAGATGATGGCGATCGTCGTCCTGGTCATCTACTTCGGTCAGTGGCTGCGCAATAAGCTGCCGGTCCTGAAGAAGTACTGCATCCCGAGCGCAGTCGTCGGCGGCACCCTTTTCTCACTGCTCACCTGCGCGCTTTATCTGGGCGGAATCGTTCAGTTCGAGTGGGAAAACCAGAGCATCATGAACAACTTCTTCTACAACATCTTCTTCGCGGCGTCCGGCATGGAAGCATCCCTGGCTCTGCTGAAGAAGGGCGGCAGACTGGTCGTGATCTTCGCGATCCTTGCGGCACTCCTTGCAGTCCTTCAGAACTGCCTGGCGCTCGGCGTCGGGACCGCGATGGGCATGAACCCGCTGACCGCTCTGATGGCAGGTTCCACTCCGCTGACCGGCGGACACGGAAATGCCGCATCCTTCGGACCGATCGCTGCTGAGATGGGCGGTGTCGGCGCAGTCGAGGTCTCTGTCGCGGCTGCTACCTTCGGCCTGATCTCCGGATGCCTGATCGGCGGACCGATCGGACGTCAGCTGATCACGAAGTACAACCTGGACAAGAACTACATTGAGCAGAAGGAAGAGAGCATCGGCGAGAAGGCCATCCATATCTTCAAGGCTTCCCAGTGCCAGAACGCATGGTTCTGCCTGATCGCTGCCTGCGGTCTCGGCCAGTGCCTGCTTGAGATCAGAAAGATGATCCTTCCGGGTCTGAACATGCCGATCCACGTCATGTGCATGCTCGCCGGCATCCTGATCCGCCTTGTCATGGACAAGCTTGGAAAGACCAGCGAGGAGTTCTACGAGACCACCTCCAATGTCGGCGACATCAGCCTTGCGCTGTTCGTCTCCCTGTCCATCATCACCATGAAGCTGTGGCAGCTCATCGACCTGGCTCTGCCGCTGCTCACCATCCTGTTCCTGCAGCTGATCATGATCTATCTGTTCGTCCGCTTTATCACCTTCAACCTTTGCGGACGTGACTATGACGCAGCAATCATCGCTGTCGGACACACCGGATTCGGCCTTGGCGCTGTCCCGGTCTCCATGGCGACCATGTCTTCTGTCTGCGAACAGTACTACTACTCCAAGATCGCTTACTTCGTTGTCCCGCTGATCGGCGGATTCCTGAGCAACATTACGAACGCCATCGCGATCACGACGTTCCTGAACATCGCCCAGGGCATGCTCTGACGACGCCGGACGAAGGCAGGCAGATCATTCTTGAACCTGTGGATCAAAGATACGGCGGGGACCTGACGGGTCCCCGCTGTTTCCGTTTTTTACTGCACGTCTGCCGGAAAAAGAGTTATAATCATAACTGGGTTACGCTGCAGGAAAGTGTAATGATCATCAGGACAGAGGAATGAAGTCAATGAAATTGCTGAGACGAGCATCGGCTGCAGCTGTTGCGACAGCGGTCTTTCTGGCGGCATGTTCCGGTTCCGGGCCGGACCCGGGCGGAAACACCGCGAATACTCCGGCACCGGCAAATGCATCGGGGGGGCTGACCCTTCTCACCATCGGGACCGCAGACAGCGGCGGCAGCATGTATGCGGCGGGAGCCGCGCTGGCCCGGGCCTTCATGAGCCGGGACACATCGCTCCGGTTCAACATCAATGCTTCGACGGGATCCTTCAGCAACGTCGCTGACCTGATCGGGGGCCAGGTGGATCTGGCGCTGGTCAGCAGCGATATCGCAAATATGGCAGTCCGCGGAAAGGGCGCGTTCGAGGGAAAGCCGGCGGAACTCCGGGCGATCGCTTCCGTCTACACCAGCATTTCCAACTGGATGGCCCGGGATGATTCCGGCATTGAGTATGTGCATGATCTGGCAGGCCGCAGTGCGGCCATCGGACCGGAATCCTCCGCCACGGACCGTGCGGCAAGAAACGCTCTGGAGGCGGTGGGAGTCTCCATGTCTGATGGAACGTTCGTGAATGCAGGCCTTGGTTCCGGGGCAGATATGGTCGCCTCCGGGGAGCTGGACGCGGTTCACGGCTTTGCGGGACCGCCCATCCCATGGCAGACCAGGCTCGCGGAAGACCTGCCCTGCCACCTTCTCCGCTATACGGCGGAGGAACTGGCGCGGATCCTTTCCGCGGAGCCTTCCTATATCCCGGTCGTCATTCCGGCGGGCACCTACAAGGGCCAGACGGAGGATATCGGGACCTTCGGCGCGCAGTGCGTGCTCTGCGTCAGCGCTGCGATGGACGAGGAACAGGCTTACCGGCTGACGGAGCTCCTGTGCGCTTCTCTTGAGGAACTTGCCGCCGCCGAACCGGTCCTTTCCGGGATCGCCGGCGAGCTTCTGGAGAGCGACGATCTCCCGGTGCAGCTGCATCCCGGCGCGGAGCGCTTTTACCGGGAGCACCGCCCGGAGGTCTTCGCAAACTGAACCGCGGCAATTCAGAGTGTTCTCCGCCGCCGGACACATGTATATGTGTCCGGCATTTTTTATTGATGAATGAGTAAAAATCGGGTATAGTGTATAAAGTATGTAAAGGAGGCCACAATATGAAGTGTCCGTTCTGTAATGCTCAGGATACCAAGGTCATCGATTCCCGTCCGGCGGATGACAACGCGTCCATCCGGAGAAGAAGACAGTGCGAGATCTGCGGAAGGCGGTTTACGACATACGAAAAGCTTGAGACCATGCCGCTCATGGTCATCAAGAAGGATGATACCCGCGAGCCCTACGACCGCACGAAGATCGAACACGGCATCATCCAGTCCTGCCACAAGCGCCCCGTCTCCGCGCAGCAGATCAGCGCCATCGTGGACGAGATCGAG
>Ga0256404_1011734_pt1 | contig 11628 bp, 9 predicted proteins | sample RumenRJG_01DNA_FD_185990 | JGI IMG/M metagenome (GOLD analysis project Ga0256404, IMG submission 185990) | Bovine rumen microbial communities from Lethbridge, Alberta, Canada - RJG_01 | ecosystem: Host-associated > Mammals > Digestive system > Stomach > Rumen | place: Canada: Alberta | collected... | reverse complement strand
GCAGAGTATATACTCCGTTGACATGGATGCCGTCTTTATCTGCCGTTACAGGCACCTCAACACATGCACCCTCATCGATATTGGTGACATATCCGAGATTCCTGAGGTTCGCGTTGAACGGCGCAGGAGTGTGATCTCCGAAGATCGCATTGAATATGTACGAAGCGTACTCCTCTCCCCTGTCAAGGTCTGTCCTTGCCTTGGTTTCAAGCCACTCCTTATACTCATTCTCCCATGTATCCTCGCGGTCCAGATACTCATTAAGGATGAATGCATATGCGCCCGGATTCCAGCCTGTACCGTGGGTGCAGTATTTCTCGATGAGATCAGGTCTTTTCCTGAACCATGGGTTGTACTCTGAATTGTGTCCCGAAGACTCTGTCGGATAGAACCTGAGATGGCGGAACATCTCGTTTCTCACCTGCTCCTCATTGGCGACCTCCGGTCTCTTTATGGCTTCGAAGAGAGCCGGATACATATCCTGTCCGTCATGGGTCAGGTCAAGGTAAAACGCCTGATGGTTGATGCCGACACAGGTGTATTCAAGCTCCTCAGGTGCGAGCCCCATCCATCTTGCGAGCATCGCTGCTGTTCCCTGAACGCTGTGGCAGAGACCTGTCACGCTGACATCCGTCTGTGCCTGAAGATAGCTGCAGAGCATCGCCATCGGATTGGTGTAGTTGAGTACTACAGCATCCGGGCACAGCTTCTCGATATCTCTTATGATCTCGAGCATGAGAGGTGCCGTTCTGAGGAAACGGAAAATGCCCGACGGTCCTCTTGTATCTCCGACGCATATGTCCACACCGTACTTCTTAGGGATCTCGATGTCGTATCTCCATACATCCACGCCGCCCTGCAGTACTGTTATGAGCACTCCGTCAGCTCCCGGGAGAGCCTCTGTTCTGTCTGTATAAGCTGTCACGACAGCATTGTGTCCCCCTGCAGAGATGACAGTCTCAGCAGCCTGTTTTGCGTATCCGAGGCGCTTTTCGTCGATATCCACAAGAGCGATCTCGCAGTCATCGAATGCCGGGAATGTCATTATGTCTCTTACGAGGTTGCGGGTGAATACCAGCGAGCCTGCTCCTATAAATACTATTTTTCTCATGTTCCGGATATCCTTTCTGTCTGATATATGCAGATATTACCACATGAAGCACCTGTTACAGGAAGAAAAACGCCGGAACAGCATGATATGCATCTTTCCGGCGCATGTTTTCTATTACTTGAGTCTTGCAAGGACCTCTTTGAGGTATTCCCAGTTCTTTCTTGTCGACTCTATATTCAGCCTCTCTCCCGGTGTATGTACATTCAGCATCTCAGGTCCGAATGTGACTATGTCGAAATCAGGGTTCTTGCCCATCAGGATTCCGCCTTCGAGTCCGGCATGGATGACACTTACCTCAGGGTCGCTTCCGAACATATCTCTGTATGTCTCCTCCATTACGGCTCTCAGTTCGGATTCAGGATTGTAAGGCCATGCAGGATAAGCAGACTGCACCACGACATGACCGCCTACGATCTCGCTCCAGAGACCCAGCCTGTGTATCATCTCATCCCTCTTGCTCTCGATGGAGCTTCTTACCTGATATGTTACATCGACTGAATCATTATCTGTGACTGCGATGCCGGTGTTGAGTGAGCTCTCTACTGCACCCGGTACATTGCGCTCCATGGCCTGTACACCGTCGATGGCTCCGTACATATACCAGATAACATTTACGGTGCACTCCCAGTTGAATACATCGTATGTATCTTCTTCTCCGATTTCAGCCTCGATGACCATACCAGGCTCACTGCCCTGATACTCTGAACGCATTACCTCAACAAGGTCATTGAGTCTTGAAACAAAGTTCTCAGCCCTGTCAGCACTCATGACGACTTCCGCAGTGCAGTACTGGGCAATTACGTTAGCCGCATTTCCTCCGTTTACCGACATCAGCGAGAAGTCTATCTTCTTGCTCAGATCATACAGCAGTCGTCCCATATCCTTGATGGCGTTGCCTCTCTGTCTCTGGATATCGTTTCCGGAATGTCCGCCGAGATAGCCATGAGCCTTGATGGTCACTTTGGCCCCGTTTCTCTCTCTTCTTGATACAGGAATGACTACATCGCATACAGTTCCGCCTGCACAGCCGACATTGAGAACACCGTCAAGTTCTCCGTCGATGTTGAATATCTTCCTGCCCTTGAGCATCGATACATCGAGTGCCTCAGCACCGCCCATACCGATCTCCTCGTCTATTGTGAAAACCGCTTCGATCGGAGGATGCGGGATATCATCACTCGCAAGAACCGTCATGGCATATGCGAGAGCTATACCGTCGTCACCGCCGAGGGTCGTATTTCTTGCACCGACGTATCCGTCCTCGATGAACAGATCGAGAGGATCGGTATCGAAATCATGATCGGAATCCGGTGTTTTGCTTGCCACCATGTCCATATGACCCTGAAGGATGACAGGTTCGCTGTTCTCATATCCTTCTGTTCCCGGCTTATAGATGATGACATTGCCTACATGGTCCTGTACATACTCAAGGCCGTGCTTCTTGGCAAATTCAACACAGAAATCGCTGATCTTCTCATCTCTGAATGTCCTCCTCGGGATCATTGACAGAGCTTCAAAGTTTTCAAATACTTCCTTTGGTTCAAGATTGCTTAATACACCCATTTTATCTGATTCTCTCCTTATTTTATTTCAGCATTAAAGCCGCCCCTTAAGGCGGCCCCCCTTGCCGGTACACTTACTATACCACAAAAAGAGCCGTCCGGCTGAACGGCTCTTTGATAAATCATATTATTTTCAATGCTGCGCCTACATCTTTCCGCTGATGTCGCTGCCACTGCAGCATCCTCCATCTCTGTCACAGCATACGGGCCTGAACAGTATTTAGCGCACAACAGGCAGTTCATTTTGCGTCCTGACAGTGCTATTATATCTGTGATAATGTATATCGAGGGAGGGACTGGATGAAACTGACCGCTTTAATACTGTTTATACTGATGTATGTTCTTATGATCGCAGCGCCTAAGTACAGGCCGTACATCGCGCTCGTGACCGCTGTAGCCTTTCTTGCGGCAGGTATACTGCCTGTCTCAATGCTGGCATCTGTCATCAACTGGAACGTCCTGCTGATGATCGCCGGAACAATGGTCATCGTATATTACTTTATTGATTCGGGGATGCCTGCACTTCTGGCGGATATCCTTCTGTCAAAGTCTGAAAATGCGATGTGGGTAACCATCCGCATGTCTCTTTTTGCCGGTATCATATCCGCATTTATAGATAATGTTTCCACCGTCCTGATCGTTGCACCTATCGCTCTGGCCATATGCAGAAAACTCAGGATCAACCCTGTCGGAATGATTCTTTCCGTTTCAGTGTCGTCCAACCTGCAGGGTGCTGCAACTCTTGTCGGCGATACGACTTCGATCATGCTCGGAGACTATGCAGGCATGAACTTCATGGACTTTTTCTGGATGCACGGAAGGCCGGGTATATTTTTCGCTGTGGAGCTTGGGGCGCTTGCCACCATACCTGTCATGTTCATCCTTTTCCGCAATTTTAAAGAAAAAATCACTTCAGTCGAAATGACTGAAGTGCATGATTATCTCCCGACCGCTATGCTGATCCTGATGGTCGGCGCGCTCATTACAGCATCTTTTATCCCGGATACACCGTCTGTCACTAACGGCGTCATATGCTGCACACTGGCAGTCATCACGATAATCATTGATACTATCAGAGACGGCAATACAGAGGACACCATCGCTTCGGTAATGACTCTCGACTTCGGTACTCTCGGTCTCCTTACGGGGCTTTTCGTCGTTATCGGCGGGCTTACCAATACAGGTATCATCAATGACTTTGCAGACCTCATAGTCAAAGCAGGAGGAAACGATAAATTCCTGCTGTACACGATCATAGTCTGGGGTTCAGTCCTCATATCCGCATTCGTGGATAACATTCCGTATGTTGCGACGATGCTTCCGGTCCTGACCGCGGTTACTTCTACACTCGGTATAGAACCGTATCTTCTGTACTTCGGACTTCTGTCCGGTGCGACCCTCGGCGGCAACATCACACCTATAGGTGCCTCAGCAAATATCGCAGCTGTAGGTCTGCTTGAAAGCGAAGGCTACCAGGTATCGTTCAAAGATTTCATGCGCATAGGTGTTCCGTACACCCTCGTTGCAGTCATTGCCGGATATATCTTCATCTGGCTGGTATGGTCATAACGCTTTATATTTTTCGGTGTTTTCACGGTATCCCTTGTTCAGTACTATATGTCCGCCTTCTACAAGAACCGCCTTTTCATGTTCTTCCTTCGGCTTTAATTTCTTGTATCTGGTCAGCTTGTATATCTCCTTGAGAAGCCAGCGGACATTCTTTTTGATTTCTTCTTCTTCATCCGGCATCCATCTGAACATTTTCGTCTCGATCGCATCAGCTTTATTACGGGCAGTCACAGCCCAGAAGAATACTGCAAGAGCCAGAAGGATGAATGCCAGAGCAACCATGGCAAGCCTGCCGTCAGTCTCCTGCGACCCTGCTTTGACTGCACCGGCGATCACATCCAGCGACATATTCTTTTTTCCGGCCGTCTTTGTATACTCAGTGGCAACTTTCGTGAACTGTTTGATGACATCGTTAAGCGAATCAAAGCCGAATAAAGCAATGAGCAATCCGAGGATCACCCGGTTTGTGCCCTTGTTCCTGTACTTATCTATCTTCTTTCTGATCTTGCGGTCCTCTTCAAGAGTATGTTTTTCCCATTCCTTAGAAGTCATTTTTTCCTCACAATCACTGTTATGTATGAATTATCAGCCTCTGTTCATCGTCGAGCTTGATGCTCTCGTGGTCCTTGAAGTACTCCTCCAGCAGGTTCGGCGCTTTGGTGGCAACTTCGATAGGTCTTCCGTTCTTCTCTATCTCCTCGCTAGGGAGATCCAGGAAATCTCCGATATTTTCGAAGAAGAACTTCTGCATGACGACGGTGAACATATCCTCGTCTCCGACTTCTTTCCCGTTCATCTTAAGTGATATGACCTGGTGATTCTTCCGGTCAAACTCGCAGCAGAATCCTTTTGAGAACTGGAACCATTCATTATGCTCGCTGTCCAGGAATGAGTCTTCCCGGAGCATGAATGTCACGATATGCCTGAGCTGTTTGCCTGTCAGTCTGAAACCGAACGCAGGCTCCGCGAACGGGAATATCTCAAGGAAATCCCTGACCGTGACTGCAGGTCCAAGCGATGTCTTGCGTATGCTTCCTGAGCCGATGAGAACAAGATCCGCACCGATCTGATCGCGCATGCATTCCGCCAGGAGGTTTCCGAGTTCGGTCTCCATGTTGCGCTTCGGATGTGTATAAGCGCGCGGAAATCTTGTAAGGATGCGTCCGTACTTCTCGTCCGTATAATCCTTGTACTCGCTGACGACCTTCTCCAGAGCTTCATCACGCGGGCAATTCTCTTCTGTGATCGGGATGCACTGCCATGTATATGAATCTATGCAGTTTTTGTCAGTATCGACCATTATATCGAAACGTCCGATCTGATCTGTGCCGACAGCCGCCTGTACGATCGGGATCCCCGCCACAACGCAAGGCTCTTCGAGGAGCGTATGGCTGTGTCCACCGATAATAATATCTATTCCGCATGCCGGGTCGAGTGCCTCGGCAAGTTTCTTGTCCTCTTCAATACCGATATGTGTGAGCAAAACGGTCAAATCAACATCCTCAGTGCGGTATGCATCGCAGATTTTGCTGATCTCAGATACTGCATCCTGTATATCTATCAGGGTGCCGACAACCCCTTCGCTCTTTGTGTTCTTCAGCACTTCCTCGGTAAGTATGCCTATGAACATCACACGCATTCCATCGATTTCCTTGATGAAGTGAGAGTTGAACAGACGGGTGCCGACGTATTTGATATACATGTTGGCATTGATGATCGGGAATGACGCGCACTTCTCGATGAACAGCATGTGCGCCAGCCCATAATCTGCCTCATGATTTCCGATCGTCACAACATCAGGTGCGAGCATGTTCATGATTTCGATCGTCGAGAGCCCCTGAAACTCGCTGTCGATCAGCGAGCCGCGGAACATGTCACCGGAGATAGAATAGATAACATTCTTCTCCTCGTTCCGGACCTTGTTTATATAGCCGGACAGGCGCGAAACGCCGCCGATGAGTTTCTCGTCAACCTTCTCTGCAAGGAAGTCCCCGTGAAGGTCGTTGGAGTGCAGCAATGTAAGTTTTTTCAGGTTCTTCATTATATATTTCTCCCCTGGTTATTTCTGTATTGAATCAAACCAATAAGGTCTGTTTCAGCCATCCGGCAATGGCATCAATGATCTTATCTTCGATAGCATCCGGAAGCAGGCCTTCATCCTTTTCCGGATCCGTCATATGCGGTATCTTAACGTTTCCGGTATCTTCCCTGACCACTATATCACTTAATGTGAGATACAGCCCGGCTTTACGAAGGCCGTCCGAAAGTGTTGAAATGATCTTAGGCTTAACATAGTCGGAGGACAAAAGCTTTATCACGTCTTTCTCGATCGTCCCCGGATCAGTGAACAGGAAAGCAAGTTTTGCCACGCCTCCGATAATGCCGGTCAGCGCAGGGGAATCAGTGAGCTGTGTGCTGTCTGTCTTCACCTGCACCGCATGCAGTGTTATCTTTGGGCCCGGCCTATCTTCAACATATATGGTACCGATCATAACCGCGTCCCCGCCAAGATAATCATGCAGCGCCTTGTTCACAGAGCTAACGATCGAATCCTGCATTTTTTCGACCATCCATACTATGATCTGATCACGTGTATCTGTATCCAGAAAACCAACAAGCTTATTTACCACCGGAACAAGATCATCTCCGAGCCGTATTATCAGTTTCTCAAGCTCGGCCGGATTCTTACTTGATCTTAATTCCTGTGTTAGCTGCGGTATCAGGCTCTCGAAACATTTCTCGTAATTGATCTCCTGAACGTCAAAACTGATTTTTATCATATCCCCCTCCGGTATTTCATATGCCATTCTCCGTACATTGTTCTGTCGTTAATGATAGCACAAAAGGCAGTGGCACCTTGCAAGTCCAGGGGCTGCTGCTTTCTTTTGTTTGTTATTCTCTCTCAACTGATATTCTTCAGCCCAGGTCGTCTAAAAATATCTGTCTATCACTTCATCAATAGATTTCATCTGCTTATGTTTCGGTCTGCGGATGAGTTTGCCTCTTGCCATTACCATTGATACATTTCTGAGTGCGTTCAGATCGTCCAGCGGATTCTCCCTGACAACTATCATGTCAGCACATTTACCGGCTTCGATCGTGCCGGTCTCCTTATCTATGCCGGCGATGGCCGCATTGCCTGCAGTGGCCCTGTAAAGTGTCTCCTGCGCTGACCTTCCTATGTATCTGCTGAAGAAATACAGTTCTCTCCAGAAGTTGTAATGTGTTACGAACGGGCAGCTCACATCGCTTCCGAGGCCTACAGGGATATCATTCTCTATGCAGGTTTTTGCGCAGTCAATTATCCCTTCAAGGACTACGCTGCCGTTCTTCTTCGCGATCTCCGTAGCGTGACTCTCTTCGAGAGTAAACATCGCATATGGTATCGCAGGCGATAAAGTGCAGATATCTGCTGCCTTTCTCTCTTTGAACAGTCTGATCGTCTCATCTGTAAGCTTTGCCCCATGCTCGATCGTATCAACACCGTTCTCAAGCGCAACTCTGACACCTTCCGTGCTCTCCACATGAGCTGCAACAGCATATCCGAGACTGTGTGCCTCTTCGCACGCGGCTCTTACGATCTCAGGTGACATCTTCAGAGCACCCGGCATGCCCTCCTCGTCTGAATCCATTACGCCTCCGGTGATCATCAGCTTGATAAGATCTGGTCTGGTATCAGATATCTGACGGACGAGCGCCCTTGCTTCTTCGGGTGAGCTGACGGCCGTTGCGATCGATCCGGCAAAATGTCCTCCGGGAACTGACACTCCGGTATTCGATGCTATGATGCGCGGTCCTGTCATTTTGCCTTCGTTGATAAGATCTCTGACCTGCGCGTCAAAATCCAGCACGCCGCCGACAGTCCTGATCGTTGTTACTCCGCTCATCAACTCGGTCCTGGCATATCCTGCTACCATCTGCTTGACCGCTGCTCTGATCAGTTTGTTTCCGGTAAGCAGCTTATACAGTTTGTCGTAATCCTTCGGCTTGCTGTCTGCCCTGGGAGGTTTGCCGCTGAGAGCAAGATGTACGTGCATGTCGATCAGTCCCGGCAGCAGATAAGCGCCCTTAAGATCAACTATCTCATATCCCTGCAGATCCTTAAGTTCAGAAACGATCCCTGCTATGCGGTCCCCGTCTGTCAGTACGGCCTTGCCTGAAACAGGCTGCATGTCCTTGCTGCCATCGAGGATGATCCCGTTGACAAATGCATACTTCATTTTTCTTACCCCCTTCCGCTATGCCTTGAGCAGTTTATCTATCAGCAACTGCCCCCACAGCGCCGGCGAAGCCGTTATGATTGATGAACCATTCTATCGGAGGAGCTTAGCCTCCGGAGATCAATGGTTTCATCCTTACGGCGAAGCCGTTATGATCGATGAACCATTCTATCGGAGGAGCTTAGCCTCCGGAGATCAATGGTTTCATCCTTACGGCGAAGCCGTTATGATCAATGAAACCATTATAACAAACTCCCTGCTCGTTATACATCTTATACTCCACACAACAAAATAACGGCTATTGTCTGACTGCCTTCAGGACGTTCCGGAAAAAACATCATTTTGACATCATCAAAAAAGGAACCGTTGAAATTTCAACGGTTCCTCGCATTTTAGTTCCAAAGCCTTTGTTATGCCCACGCAGCCATTATACCTGCGAATACTACTGATACTACTGATACCGAAACCATTCCTGCGATAATCATCTTAGGTACGAGATGTTTCTTGAGCATTTCGACTTCTTCTTCGCTTTCACCAACAGCGTTGGCAACTTCTGTAGGAACTATGAGTGTTCCCGGGAATCCGAAAAGTGCAGTTACGCCAAGTGCAAATGACATGTACCAACTCTCTCCAAGAAGCTTTCCAACAAGGATAGCAACGATTGCACAGATCGCAAGTCCGACTGCGAAGATGATCACGAGAGGTCCAATCATTGATACAAGCTGTGATGGTGTTGTATTTGCAAGAGAAGCGAATACGTTGGTCAGTACGGCTCCGATTACGAATGTGAATCCATTAGCCTTTGTCAGTGAGCCTTCATCAAGGAATCCGATTGCACGGAAGATTACACCGAGGATCAGGCAGATAACAAGCATGTTGACCTTGCCTGCTGTAAGACCGGAAAGCCACTGTGCGATGCAAGCTACGATGGCGAGCTTTGCGATCATGAAATTAGGTCCGTTATATTTCTCCGGTACCTGTGGGAGAATTGTCTTCTTTGCAGCATTTCCATCAGCAACTGCTGAATCATCGAGCATCTTAAGTGATCCATCTCTGAAAGCGGATCTGAGTCTGAGTGCTTCTTTCTTGCAGAGGAATGAAGCGATAGGGAATCCGATGACGCCCTGCATTACCAGTACGATCGAACCAAATACGATTACATTTTCTCCGGCATCCTTGAGCACTTCTGACATTACGAGGAATGCTACGACTCCGCCGCCTACGATAGGAGCAGCCATGAGTGCCATTGCTTTCTCAACGACCAGGCCGCCAATGAAGTAAACTCCGAGGCAGATTGCAATTGTGGAAGCGAGAACGAGCACAACTGTTTTCCACTCAGCAAGGAGTTCCTTGACTTTGATGGTGGTTCCCATGTGCACGAGAAGCAGTCCTACTGTTACCGCGGCAAAAGGCTGGAGCTGTGAGTCTGCGAAAATTGTTCCCGGAAGTCCGTTCCAGAATCCTATAGCGAATACTACGGATGCAACGAACAGCATTGATATGATTGCCTTGGTCTTGGTTGCTATCATATCACCTGCAGCATAGACTACCATGATGATTGTAAGTGCGACTAACCCGTTCATGATACTTTCCTTTCTCTCTTGTTAGCTTAAGGTATTAATTATTAGTGGAGGTTATTTATGCTATCGGCCGAATTGGCCGTTCATAACTTTGTTATTATTCGCTGTGATTTCTGAGCCATTCTGTTGCAAGATGGCAATGGGCGGCTACGCCGTATGGAAGTCCGTTTTCGTCAATACGCATCTTAGGGTTATGCATTGAGTACTCATATCCATCTGACGGATCTCCGAATCCTATATTCGCCCAGAATGTCGGAACGTATTCACATACATTTGCGAAGTCCTCGGAACCTGCAACCGCCGGCACTATCTGAACTTTATCCATTACATCGAGTGCATACTCATGCATTTCCGCGGCCATTTCCTCGTTGTTGTAGACCGGAGCTACTCCGACAACGAATTCTGTCTCGGCTTCTGCTCTCCAGGCGCTTGCGATTCCTGATGCCAGTTCAGGGACTCTTTTACGCATATACTCTCTTGCTTCTGAGGTAAAGGTTCTGAAGCTCATCGTAATGGTAGCCTCATCAGGAATGATGTTTGCTCTTGCTCCGCCTTCTATCTTGCCAATACACATGATGACATCATCGTTGTACTTGGTCTCCATTATCGGCATCTGCTGAAGTGCAGTGACAATATTCGATGCTATTGCTACTGCATTGATTCCCAGATAAGCTGATGCTCCATGAGCAGATCTGCCTTTGACCTTGATATTGATCTCATCTGCAGAAGCCATCATCCTGCCCACAGCATGATTCATAGTTCCTGCGTGATAGTCAAATGGCCCAAGCGGACCAACATTGACATGAAACCCCATTGCTGCATCCACATGAGGATTTTCAAGGATTCCCTCTTCGATCATTCTTCTTGATCCTGCAAGAAGTTCTTCGGCAGGCTGGAACATGAACTTGACTGTTCCCTTGAGCTCACACTCATGTGTCTTGAGGAGTTTTGCTGCTCCAAGCAGCATCGTTGTATGCGCGTCATGACCACATGAGTGGCACACCCCGTCTTTCTCGCTGCTGAACGGAAGTCCAGTGTCCTCTTGTTGAGGAAGCGCATCCATGTCCGCTCTGAGCATGATCACCGGGCTGCCGCTGCCAACTGTGCAGGTAAGACCTCCGCCGATTTTGACAGGGTTATATCCGTAAGATTCCAGCTGGGTAGCAACAAATTCGATTGTTTCCGGCAGATCGAATCCCAGTTCAGGTCTTCTGTGAATGTGCCTTCTGTTGGCGATGAGTTCATCCTTCATTGCCATTGCTTCTTCGAGATAATGGTTCATGGGGGTCTCCTCTTGATAAGCTGAGTAAGCAAATTTCATTAGTTTTCTGTTACTCAAACTTTATCGGCAGATTAATCAAAATGGAAATGCTTGCTCTTCATACGCTTATAAAGCAAAATAATAACCACCTGAGAAAAATCAGATGGTCTGCAATAAACATTTTTCATATATAATTGTTATAATTAGATTCGTTATTCAGATTACGGATGGTTGTTTATGGAGATCAGACAGATATATTACGTATTGGAAGTAGCAAAACAAAAGAGTTTTTCCGGTGCGGCCAAAGCGCTTTATGTGACCCAGC
>Ga0256404_1011733_pt1 | contig 11629 bp, 20 predicted proteins | sample RumenRJG_01DNA_FD_185990 | JGI IMG/M metagenome (GOLD analysis project Ga0256404, IMG submission 185990) | Bovine rumen microbial communities from Lethbridge, Alberta, Canada - RJG_01 | ecosystem: Host-associated > Mammals > Digestive system > Stomach > Rumen | place: Canada: Alberta | collected... | reverse complement strand
TTAATTCGCGCACCTGTGGAATAAAGCTCTATATCGTCCCAAGGTAAATAGTACCCATTGCGATATATTGCCATAAGTAAATGTATGGTTACAGCAAATCCCTCCAGCCCAAACATTCCAGATATGTACTGTATACGTTTGTCATTAGCCATATCAACATCAAGTGCGAAATAGTCCAGCCCTTGTTTTGGAGGTCTAGCCATAAATTCACCTCTTCTCCATTTGGCGTTTATTCCATATACGCCCTGTGCTTTCATCGAAAATGCTTACATTCCCGATAATCCTATATCCGAACCGCTCCAGAAACTTACTAACACGCGAAAACGTCAATTCAAATCTACGTCTTTGCTGATAGCGTTCGTACCTTTTACAGGCATCTTTTGCCGTCTGGTCTAAATAATGTTCAGCATTGTAGTTATTATCCATTATCAGCCCTCCCAGCAATATATACTGGCTTGCCTGTAGCCTCCATGACTTTTCGTTTGAAAAGCTGTGCGTCTGAATTGCTGTCTGACAAGTGTATAAGCCATACTTCTTTGAGTCTTGAAAGGTCATTTGCAGCCAAGAAGCTCAAAACATTTTCCAACCCGAAATGACTTTTTATGAGCCTTTTAGCAAGTCGCTCGTCCAGAACTCCATTCCGCACATTTTCCTCAAGTATTTCGTAGCTGTAATTAGCCTCAATCATTATCTTTGTCAGCCCCGAAAATTTATACTTGATGTAATAAGTGTCTGTGGCATACAGAACCTTATCGTCTTTGTCCTCAATTAAGAATCCGCACGGCTCTATTGCGTCATGCTGTGTCTGGAAAGCACATATCGTAATACCCTGTGGAACGTAATGGGGTACAGCATATTCCGTGAATACAACATTGTGCCTAGCGTCCAAGGCTCTTGCCGTTCCTGCTGTCATATACCCTATAACTCCACGCCGTAAAAGCTCGTCAAGCCCTTTGCAATGGTCTTTATGCTCATGAGTTACAAGCACATAGTCTGGAAGGTTAAAGCCAGTCAGCCGTTGTATCTCCCTAAATGGGAGTCCACAATCAAGCATGACTGTAGACTCTCCATTTGAAAGAGTGTATAAATTGCCTTTACTGCCGCTCGCATAAGCTTTAATGTCCAACATCAAAAGCCTGGACCTTTCGCAGCTGGTTCTTTTACTGCCTTCTCAACTTTCTCGGCTTTATCTTCTTTCTCAACCTTTTTTGCTGGCTCTTTTTCCTGCGGCTGTTCAAGTACGACCTCAACATTTGGAACTGGCATATCCTTCGCCGCGTCAATCTGCGGAACAAATTCCTCCGTATTTGCATTTTCCGCAATTTCCTTTTTTGCTTCATCAACAGGAATCGGGGTAACGTCAATAATTTCCTCGCGTGTCTGTAAGCCCATCGAAAGCTCTGGCGCGGTCGTGCGGATAAGCCACGCTGCAGCCCTATAGCGCAACATCTGGTCTGGCATTGTAAGCCATTTAGAACCCTTCTTATTCGTCCAACCCTCTGCCTTTGCAATGCTGATTGTAACCTCTGGCCCTTCTATTACTTCACCAGTCAGTTTTTCTGTCGTATAAGCAATTACGCCCTGAGAGTCTGTGCCTTTTTTGCCAGTTTCACGGTATTTGATTGATGTATACCTTCCGCACTGGTTGAATAAAGCAATCAAGAATTTACTGCTCCAACTAGGATTGCCGTAAACCACATACAGATTTTGGAGAACCATCAATGCGTCTGCGTTTAATCTCTGTGCCATATTCAACGCAATAACACAGTTCCCGAAATTCTTTTCTCCCCTAAACTGCTCTGGTACAAGTGTAGAATTACAAAACATTTTGGCAATGCGCTGAATTAACTCAAATCCAGCAGCTGAACCAAATCCAGGCGTTAATGTTGTACTGTTCACTGCTGTAACAGCTTCTACATTTTTTTCGATGTTTTCAACGTTTGCAATTTTTTCCATGATTAAATCTCCTTTCAAGTCTCCTACAGCTTTATCTCAATCAGCTCTATCATGCCGGGACTTCTGTTTTTCAGCTTTCGACGGCTCCTTTTGCGCGCTGACTTATATGTGTACCAGCGCGCCGTGTTTCTTGTCCATCCGAAATGCTTCGCAATCTCTGCGAGAGTGCCGTCAAACTTCCAGTCCTCCCCTTTATAAACTGCATATACTTTCCTGTTCATTGCGCTATCCCTACAAAATCAAAGAGCGTTGGCTCATTTAGCTTACTTTCCTCAAGCTTCAGATATCCCACACCATCGCGGAAATAATCGCAGTTAAGCTCTGTAGCGATACCGCGCCTGCCAAGCTTCAAAGCTCGTACCGGCACCGTCATAAGGCCGCCGAACGGGTCGAAAACCAAATCTCCCGGATTGCTGTACCGCGTAATCAGTCTGTCAACGATATCAAACTGAAGCGGGCAGATATGCATCTGCTTATTCTTTGCCGCCTGCAAAGTGTTCATTGTCCGCATCCGATTTATATCGTCCCAAACCTCCATATCATTCCACGAACCCGGAGCGACAACCATGAACGACGCCGGGAGCTTCCCGTCCTTGTCAAGCTTCTCTGCCATCTCGACATGCTCTGCATAGCTGTAAACGCTGCCCCGTGAGTAATCACGATAGACTCTCTGTAAGTCATTGACAGGGAAAGACATGACCTCATCTTTCGTCAAAAGCCTTTCGCCGCTGCTTCTCCAATATCCGTGGGCGTCTATCTGCCATCTTGCACGGGTATATTCCTTCTTACTCTTTTTCACTGGCGTATCCGCATACGCTTTTGATGTATCTGTTGGAAGCTTTCGGAAAAGCAGGATATATTCAGGACATCCTACACCCATCTTTGTACCGTCCTTGCACTGCTCCGTCCAACCGAGGCGGTACGTCTGATTGTTTTCCCTGACGACATCCGTTATAACCGTTATCATTCCGAAATACTGAAAATCATGCTCCATGTAATGCTTTATGCACATAGCATGAAAAGGCTCTATCGTCGGCATACCCGTTCCGGTCGCATTTCCGAATAGAACGCGGTCTTTAACATGACATGCGAATACTCTGCCCGGCTTTAAGATTCTCAAAAGCTGTGGACTCAAAAAATCCATCTGCTCAAAGAACCGCTGTGTATTCTCGTTATGCCCGAAATCGTTATAACTTGCAGTATATTCATAGTGATTACTGAACGGGATTGACGTTACAATCTCATCAATGGAGTTTTCCTCCATATTCTTTGTTTCCTCTATGCAATCATTATTTATCGCTGTCCATCCGTCGCCCTCTACCTTCACGCGCTTCACTCCTATCGAACGCCCCATAGCTTCCGGGGCCTTATTCCCGCCTAACCCGTATTCCTTGATGATTTCCTCCATGCGCCGTGTAAGCTCGTTGTACTGTGTCCACTTGGCCTGCAGCGCCTTCAATATTTCCTGCTCCGAATTCATGTAAATAATGTCGATGATGACATTTTCCGTTTGCAGGAATCTGTATATACGGTGTATTGCCTGAATAAAATCATTGAACTCATAATCTATTCCGATAAAAATAGCTCTGTGACAATGCTTCTGAAAATTACATCCGCTTCCGGAAAGCTCCTTCTTAGTTGCCAATAACCGAAAACGTCCCTCTGAAAAATCAATTGTGTTCTTTTCCCTTATATCCATATCCTGACTGCCGAAAATCTCTTTAACGCCCGGGATATATTTCTTTATGGCGTGTCTCTCGGCTTCCAAATCATGCCAAAGAATGAAATGCGCTTCAGGATCACTGTCAATAATTTCCTTTGCCGCCATGACACGCTGGTCGATACTTTCCCTCTTCTCCCGTGCAGCTTCCTTGAGTCCCTCCGCTGCATCCTGAAAAATCTTTAGCTGGCCGTCTTTCTCTGCCGTTATCTCTGCCGCCTTGTCTAACTCGTGATAACGAATCTCCATAGGCGGCAAAGCATATCCCGTATCGTCGTAACCTAAATCAGAAGGCTTCTGTATGAAAAGCGCCCATGTTGATAACCAAAGCCAAAACTCCTGCTCCTTGTGCGGATAAAGAGTCAGCTTATTGGCTTTCGTCGAATCTCTCTTGAAAAACCGCGTAAGCGCCTGACCTGTATCCATGATTTCAAGATATCCGCCATAATGAATTAACTCTTTGTACTTATTAGGTGACGGTGTAGCTGTGGATACGAGCTTATATTTAATACCCTGGAACTTCTGCAGAAACGTCTGATATGTCTTTGAACCAAACGAGCGCAAGACCGCCGCCTCATCAAGCGATGTCGCGGCGAAATATTTCGGATTGATATCGCCGTCCCGTACGCGCTCATAATTTGTTATCAACAGCCATCCCGAAGCCGCCTTTACCTCTTCCATGTTCCGCACATATTGAGGCTCATCCATACTAAGAAGCTCCCGAGCGTCATGCGCGAACTCTTGCCTTACTCCCAGCGGACATATAATCAAAACCTTACCGCCGTTGTAATCATGGATTTTTCTGCACCATTCAAGCTGCATTATCGTTTTGCCTAAACCGAAAGCGGCAAAAATTGCCCGCCGTCCGCCCTGAAGTGCCCACAGTACCGCATCTCTCTGATGAGGCTTCAATACAGGGCTGATTTCGTCCCGGCCTACATTGATACCGCTTTTCGGCGCAATGACCATCTTTGACCTCAAAAAATCCAAATACTTCATCTATACACTCCTTATCTTTATGCCATCAGCACCCACAGCGCCAAATACACGAGAACCATAAAGTCAATCGTTATCATGATGTTTCGTCCGGCCTTAGCTGCCTCCATGTCCTCTGCTCCTTTACTTATTTACTGCTGTCAACCATTGTCCAGCAAACTACCACAAATACACCAAATAACAGACATATTGCCGAATAACCCATCATCAGCCCTCCTGCTGAATATCCAGTTCCTTTTGCCCTGCTTTAACAATAAGGCGAATAAGCTGTGAATCAACATCAATCATACTTGCGTCCGTATAGCTTTCGCAGTTATCAACGATTACAGGCAAGTTCATTTCGTAATGCTTGGAAAGCGTGTTCACAATGTCAAGCGCCGCAGTCATTTCTGCACCCTTGTTCAATCCAATTCCAACTGGTACGCCATCAATCGTCGGCTCACAGCATTCATCAATGCCACCGTTTTTCTGCTGTTTGAATAACATGAATTTTACTCGGCTGAACTTGGAATTAACGCTGTCCTCAATCCTGCGAACCTTCTCTTTGTAGAACTGCTCTGTAAGGAATATCATGTGTTCAATCTCGCTGTACGTCCTTCCAAGCTCACGTTCTTTTGTAAGAAGGTCAGCTTTTCGTGCCTTCAACTGTTCTGCCTGTACATACGCGGCAAGCTTATCACATGCAGCGGATATTTCATTTCCAAGGCTTTCTATTTCTGCCTTCTTTGCACGGATTTCCTCTGCAAGTCCTTCTTCGTTCTTAACAGAGTCCATCTTTTTCATGACTTCAACGCGGCGGTGTTCCAGCTCGCTCCATTTCTCATTTTGAGAAATATCATCTGGCTCGATTGACAGGAATGCTTTTGTAGACTCCAGTTTATCCGTATTTGCTTTAAGCTCCTGCTCAAGCTCTTTTACACGGTTAGTAAGAAGGTCAATCTCCTTTACGTCCTTTCCTTTCTGCTCCATTAACCGCTTTCCTTTGGCTGTTATTTCCTCAAGGCTGGCGGCTTTTGATATATTGAAATCAGCAATAGCCTTCTGCCGTGTTTCCTCAACCTTTTCTGGAGGAAGTTTCTGCCCGCAGCATGGACATACATCGGAAACAGTAATGTTAGGCTGTTTTTCGTTCTCAACATTCCACTCGTCCCGAAGCTTCTGGGCTTGTGTATCAGCCGTAGAAACGATTTTTCCAAGCTGCTCAATATTCTTATTAAGCCTTGTAATATCGTCCGTTATTCGCTTAATTTCAGCCTCGTAGCCCCTTGCAACGCTCTCTGCTTCGCGCTTTCTTTTACTGATTTCAGCTTCAACCTTGCCGACAATCTTTGTCTGCTCTGCCTCAATATTGGCAAGCTCTTTCGTATACGCTGCCGTGATTCCTCCATGTTCCATATTGGACAGGCTTTCGAATAATCCATCACGCTTTGCAGAAAGCTCTTTTACTCTTGCCTCCAGAACATCTTTCGGCTCATCAACATTTATGTCTGCCGCTTTTTCCAGCTCGTCAATTCTGGCAGGAATTGTTTCCAGCTCGTCATTGACTTTCTTCGCCTTGGCTTTCAGTGTCTTGCGATAATCATCAATGCTCGTATCAACATCAGCCAACGGCTTCAATTCATCGACAGATGAAATAATGTCTGCGTCCGAAATAGTGCCGCAAATATCCATGAGAATCTTTCTGCGGTCTTGCCAGCCAAGGTTGTTGCAGAAATACAAAGGCATTGAAAGCAACCGCCCTGTTTCGTTAGGAAAAACAGCTTCAAGAGTCTTGTCGTATTCCTTTTTCTGCATGGGTACATCGTTGATAAAGTAGTTTGTTTTGTCCCCTGTGTACTCTTTGTTAGCGGCACCGCGTTTTTTAGTCCATACTTCCACATATTCCTTTCGGAGTGTCATTGGCTTGTCACTGTCAAGCATGAGTTCAATTTCTACTGCGTGGATAACGCCGCCGTCATTCGGTAACGTCCCTTTTTCATCGCGCTTTTTGATTTCTGGCTCTAATGCCCTACCGTCAAAGGACTTGCCGAACATAACCCATGCGTAAGCGTCTGCAATGGTTGTTTTGCCTGTACCATTATCGCCATATATTGCAAGGTTTTTACCGTTTGCCTCAATCTCCAAAGACTCAATGCCCTTGAAATTTTCCAGCTTTAATTTTGATATTTTCATTTTGCCGAATTCCTCCTGCCGTGATATAATCACAAAAAGTCACTTATACGCTTTTCTTACTGCCGTGCTGACCGCTAATCAGCGCGGCATTTTTCTTTTTTCGTTTCCATGTTTCCAATGACGGAAGAACCATTCTCCCTGTCGAGAGCTCTCGACTAAGCCATACATATCCAAGTTCCTGTGTCTTGTACAGCTCAACCATTTTAGAAACGACATTGTCTGGTGTATATCTCCCAGCCTCGTAATAGCTTAACGTTCTGGGCGATATTCCCAAACATTCTGCGGCTCGTTCAACGGTCAATCCAACGTGCCGCCGTGCATTAAAAATTAAATCTGCGAACCTTCCATTCATGGTCGTAGCCCTCCTTTCATGCTACGATTAAGCCAGAAGCTCCATTGCTTCTTCGATTGTCGGGCATTTCTCCAGCTCTGCCGCTGTAAGCTTTGCTCTTTTATCTGCGTCGCAAAATACAGAAACAAGTTCCTCAATACGCTGTTTATTCATGTCTTTTCCTCCTTTCGTATATACTTCTCTTTCCTTCGGCAACAAGTCGATTGAAATTGTCAATAACATCATCTGTCAGTCCAACAACAACAACCTCAACGTCTGCACTTTCAAGCTCAAAATTGTATGTACCGTCTTTCACTTCACCGCCTCCACTTACTATTTGAATTAATACTCAGTCGAAAAAAATATTGATTTTCTCCGACTCGGAAAGCTTGAGTGCCTGCGATATTTTGTTAATATCGCGAACGGACATGTCTCTTCGGCCCTTCTCTTTCATGCAGTACGAAGGAACAGTCCAGCCCAAGCGTGCTGCCAAGTCCTTCTGCGTTAATCCTCTGCGGACACGTGCCGCTTTCAGCTCGTTCGTATTCACATTTAACCCTCCTTTTTTATCGTGTAAGTTAATTATATTACTTGTCGCTTTAAAAGTAAATAACTTTTTTAATTTACTGGCATATCATATCATACCAAGCTGTTTTCGTGCCTCCCTGTCGGCTTCAATCCCTTCAACATTGACAATTTCTGCAATGTCACTGTTCGAAATATCTATCCCCAGCTGGTCGCGGTGCTTCTGGAAAACTGCAATGATGTTATCGTAATCGTAGTTGCCATCGGGCAGGACTACGTTCCACGCCATCGCAATATAGCCCCGCCCTTGCCATATATGCTCGTCTGGATATATCCGTATAAGGTACATACAGTCTGCCTCCCTTCAAACAAGCTCGAAAACGTAATCTGGCTCAAGCCCTTCTTCGTACAAGACTTCTTCTGGATTTTCACCCTGCCATACTCGGCGCCTCATATCCTCAACGTACTCAATCGCCTCTGTTCGCGTCATTTTGTCGCGCTCCATAAATATCTTTACCAGCTCACTTTTCATCGTATATCAGCCTCCTAGCCTCTTTTAGATATGCTTTATGGTTGGCGGGCTTGCGCCCGCACCTCACATCACTGCATGTAGCAGTAGTCAATTTTCCAACCGTCGTATATGTACATATCCAACCTCACACATTCGTCTGAACCATCTAACGCGCTTGCGAAAATGGAATTGGAAATCTTGTCTGGCTGGAACGCTTTATTGTCACTACTGACAACATACGTCCTAGACTCCAAGCTGTACGGCTTCTTGAATGAATCTGCCGTAAATACAATGTACCCTGTAAGATGTCCTTCTTTTCCACTGCTTTCGTGCTTGTAGAACGCATTTCTCAACTGGTCAAACGTGATTTTTTTCATGATAATTCCTCCCTTATTGCATTAAGCCTTGCTCTTTAAGGCTCGTATACTGCCCATCAAATCCTGTTATTATGTGGTCGAGAACAGGAATGTCCATTACTTTCCCAGCCTCAACCAGCTTTCTTGTAATCTGAATATCCTCTTTGCTAGGCGATGTATCACCGCTTGGGTGGTTGTGAAACAGGATAATCACAGCAGCATTATGAAGTATTGCGGCTCTGAATACCTCTCTGGCATGTGCAGGACAAGCCATCAAAGTACCTCTTGCGACTTCCTGCACAGCTGTTACCTTGTTTTTAGCCGACATGCAAATGACTCCGAATACCTCACCTGGGGACTGTTCAAGGTTCAAAACCTTCTGAACAACATCGCTTGCCTGTTCTGGACTGGAAATTGTCTTTTCCACGTCATACCTTTTCAACGACTCACGCACAAGCATGACTTTTGAAATTTCAATGTTAATCACTCCGAAAACCTCCTTTGGCTTGCCTCATCAGTGGGAAGGTTGCCGTCCTACCCCAGACACCCCCGAAGGGGTGTTTCGGCTTAGTAGCGGTTGTTGTAGTAAGAGCATTTGACTTTCTGAGCGTCAAATCCAAACATCTGAGCATGTTCTTTGTGTTCCTCTTTGCTTGCCTTCTGCCATCCTGCTTGACCAGTGGCCTTGATTTTTGCTTGACACTCTTTCTCGCTACCGTAAATAATCGCTCTCATGTTGATTACCTCCCTCCCTTCATGGTTGGTGTTCTGTGTTTCTCTTTGTGTTAATAATATTACTCTTTGCGTTAAATGTCAATACTTTTAAGTTAATTTTTTTATTTCACTTAATCCTTTGAATTTATTGGCGTCGGAGCATTTTGAACATTGACAGCCCTAAATTTTTTCAAAAAAATAAGGACACCTTTACGGTGTCCCTATTCATCAAACATTATTTTGCTGAACTGATTACTCGAATCCAGTCCTCTACCATCTTACGCTCACGGTCATTGTCCGTGTCATACTTCATGTGGTCAAGAACGTCCAGCATTTTCGCCTTCAAGTCGTGTCCGCTATATCCTCCATCACGGTACATTCCGCGATTATTGCTTCTACCACGATATGAACTGTCGGCATAATATCCGTCATACGGATAAGGCATTGGCGGCACAGGATAGCCGCTATAACGTGAATTTCCTCCACGCATAGCCTCGCTGTATTCTCCCAGCCCTTCCATCTCATAATCACGGATTTTGTCGATAAGGCAAACCGCCTTTGTCGCAACATCAAGCTCGCTGGGGGAAATATTCTCGCCCTTTGCGATTATCTTCTTGAGCGCGTCTTCGACATTCTCTTTGAGCTTGTCCAGCTCTCTATGCTCCATACTTGTGAACCTCCTTTACCGCGATACCAGTAAATCTGGTCGCTTGAAGTTTATGCTCGCATTCTGTACGAGTATCGGGATTGCCGATGTGTTGCGGATTGTCAGAGTTTCGCAACAGCCCTTTCTAACGAGTGCATTTATTGAACGCCCGACGTTAAAGAACTCTCCAACGGCATCTGGCGTTACAATCATCGTGCTTGACGGTATCGTTGCACCTCCCAGCGTAATTGCAAGGCTTATTGCCCCAACAGTTTCGCCTGTAGGAACTGCGATGTTTGCTCCGAAAAACACATCATACACAGCAAAAGGCTCTGGCATGCAAGCACATCTACGGCGATAAGGCGTATATCCTTTCAGCTCAAACAATCCTGTCTGCTCACGCTCCCATACAAGCCCGCGTTCGCACGGAACAGGATTAGCCGAGAAGATAACAGCCTCCCCAGGATTAACAGTCTGAACAGCATTCTCAGTCCATTCTGCCATTTAGACCGCCTCCCTTACGCACCGCAACCGCAGCCATAATTAACAGGCATACAACCGCAACCGTTCGGGTTCTGGACAATGTACGCAGGAACAGGGTTCGGGTTCAAACGCTGCAGCAAATTAGCTGTCTGCATATCATTGTTTGCGATAAGCGCCGCCGTCTGAGCCGTCTGTGAAGCAGTTCCACGCAGAGCAGCAATTTCAGCAGCTTGGTCTGCCACCTTCTGTTTGAAGCTATCCAATTCAAGCTGGCACAGCTTATCATTGATAGACTGGAAGCCCTGTCGCTGGCTGTCCAAAATAGCCTGTGTATTTGCTGTATTGCTTGCGATAAGGTCACGGACTCCATTAGATACTGCCGTGCGGTCAGCACAAGCCTCCGTTGCTACCGTGTATTTGAGGTCAGCCGTTGCCGCCCTGTTCTCACAGCAGCAGTTCTGGAGCGACATCGCAAGAGCGTTCATTCCAGCCGTAGTTGCGTTCTGGTTAGCGTTCATTGTCGTAATTACAGTATCCTTCGCGCCTGTAATCGCATTAGCTGTAGCGAACTGTGCGCCTGTTACAGCTGCCGTGATTGCGGCATTTCCCGAACACTGAGCAACAGCAGCGTCAGCAAAGCCATTTCCAACAGCCTCACGAACACCGCTTATTGCTGCAAGTGTCGTCTGGTTGTCCAAACCTCTCTGCAAATCTGCGTTACCGCCCTGCGCCATCATGAACGGCATGGCTCCGTTGCCATTACCGCCCCAGCCGTTGTTACCCCAGCCGCCCATAGCGAACAGGAACAACAGGAGAATCCACCGGCCGCCATCAGCTCCCCAGCCGCCGAAACCGCCATTACCGCCTCGACCATTGAGAACTGCTGCGACATCTGCGGCAGAAAGAGTGCCGCCGTTGTCTGTAAGTGCCATTTTCATTACCTCCATTTTGTGAAATGAGTTTATCTTTGAACCGTGCGCACGGACTCAAACTTAGTTGTTAACGCCCATAATCTGGTTGACCTTCTGGCGAAGCTGCTCGTACTGCTGCTGGCTCATTTGCCCGCTGTTCAAAAGCTCCTGTGCAACCTCTCTTGGGCTTCTCCCCATCTGCTGAAAATTACCAACGAATGTCTGAAATCTCTGTATCATGCTTATTGGATTATTCATGTTTCTGCCCCTCTCCTAACGCTTCACAAAGACGATTGATTTGGTCTTTC
>Ga0256404_1011730_pt1 | contig 11630 bp, 8 predicted proteins | sample RumenRJG_01DNA_FD_185990 | JGI IMG/M metagenome (GOLD analysis project Ga0256404, IMG submission 185990) | Bovine rumen microbial communities from Lethbridge, Alberta, Canada - RJG_01 | ecosystem: Host-associated > Mammals > Digestive system > Stomach > Rumen | place: Canada: Alberta | collected... | reverse complement strand
TGAGGAGTTAAGACAACAGTCTTTTTGGCGTATTTTTTTAAGCAGCAAGACATACGTCTTAACTCCTTAACTCCCTTAACTCCTTTAACTTCCTGATATGCGAAAGTTCAGTTAAAAAAACTTATTTAAAATGATATGACTTTCAGAAATAATCACTATCTTTGCATCAGAGTTGGAGCGGCATGAAAAGACTTGCCGTGATGAAGACTCAATTTAGTATAGAGCGTTTTGATATTATCCAAGGACTGAAATGTGGAAGTTTCAATACTTGTTTGGATAATGACAATCCAGTTCACGCATTAGGATTATTGTACCCTTTTCTTTTGGGCATAATATACCTCATAGCGTGGGCTATTGTTTCATTGTCAACAAGTAGGTCCTTCCACAACCTCAGTCCTGGTAAGTGCAATAGTTCCCACGCTATCTTTTTTATTAACTGCTTGCTTCTGGGAAACAGTTGGCAAAAAGAATTTTGTATGAAAAAGTACTTTACTATTAAACGACATTTGCTGGTGTCGGTGTTTTTCCTATTCTGTTCGTTATCAGCTTTTGCCACTGATAATTTAATTTATAGCCAAGTTCAAATAAATGTAGAAAAAGCAGGAACTTTATCAACGTTAGTAGGCGATGATAGAAAGTTTCGTATCACCAATTTAAAGTTGTCAGGAGAACTTAATGGTGAGGATATTAAGTGGCTTCGTGAAATGGCTGGAAATGGGACTACTAATGGAGCTGTTGCTATTCCGACAACAGATGGAAAATTGGCAAAACTTGATATGACCGATGCTACACTATTAAGTAGCTATGATTTTTACTTAGGGAGTGAGAGAATTGAAAATGATAATGAAATTGGCAGAGGAATGTTTACTCGTTGTACTACTCTCGTTTCGGTAAAATTGCCGAAAAGTACAGTAAAGATAGGAGAGTTTGCTTTTGATTATTGTAATAATTTGGAATCTATTGCGATTCCTGATCAAGTGACAGAAATGGGTCAAGATTGTTTTAATCATTGCCCAAGTTTGGCTTCTATAATTCTTCCAAGTGCTTTGGAAAAGTTAGGAGAATATGCTTTTGCTTCTTGTACATCTCTAAAAAGTATAACCTTGCCTAATAGGTTGACAAAAATAAATGATGGAATGTTTAGAAGCTGTGGCGCATTGAGCAATATCGTGATGCCATCTTCCATCAAATCTATCGGTTCTTCCTGTTTTGAGAAGTGTTCGAATTTAAAATCAGTTTATATAAGTGATATGAGATCATGGTGTGGTATAGACTTTTATAGTAAATGGTCTAATCCAATGGTAAATGGAGCGAATTTGTATTTGAATGGTAAAGAATTAAAAGAGTTATCTATTCCTGTAGGGGTAAAATCTATAAAGAAGAACGCTTTCTTTGGATGTACCTCCTTGGAGGCGGTGATTATTCCAAATACAGTAGATAGTATTAGAGAATATTCTTTTTCAGGTTGTACAAATTTGAAAACTATAAAATGTTTCAATAATGTTCCTCCTGTAATTGCTAGCGAATATAGTAATTCTGCATCATGGACTTCTATAACGGAAAGTGCAACTTCGGATAGTAAGATGACATTGTATGTACCAAGTGGGTGTAAGGATGCTTATAAAAAATGTAATGTATGGAAAAATATGACAATTAATGAAGGGTATCATGGTGAGTACCATCTTTCTGATATTAATAATGTACTTCCTGTAGGCATTTATCCTATAGGAGACTTAGACTATACTCGTGACCAAATGATGCCAGGAACTTATGAGTCTTTTTGTTTGCCTTTTGATATAAGTGTAAATGAATATTTGGCTGTTTTTGAAGACGTATATGTTCCTAACGACATGGCTTTGTTACAAAATGAAGCTAAGTTGTTGCTTACATTGAAGAGTATTCGTGGAATAATTTCTGCAGGACAGCCTTTCTTTGCGAAAATAAAGAATAAGGTTACAACTGTTACTTTTACTAACAAGAACTTTGTTAATAATAAAGTTGAGGTTATGCCAAATCCAAATGTCATTTATCCCCAAGTTTATAACTGGGATGGAACGTCGGGAATTCTTATTGCAAATACTTTGGCAAACATAGGAATAGCTGGTATGTATTATTCCATGAGAGATACTGGGATGAAATATGAACAGTTTAAAAATAATGGCAATTTTGAATCTGTTGAAAACGAAGGTTACTTGCCATATCGTGTTTATGTTACGAAGGCTAATGATTATACTGAGAGTATGGTAAAGCAAATAACTTTAGGCGTAGAGGATGATGGGGTAAATGGTATAAAGCAGTTAATCCTTTTAAAAGAAAATCAATGTGATGCAGTCTATGGCGCAGACGGCCGTCTTATAAATACTACAGGTTCATTGGAAGGACTTCCTTCAGGTGTCTATATTAAAAATCATAAAAAGATATTGGTAAAATAAAAGGTATAAAAAGACTTGTTGGCATGAATAAGTGCTAATGAGTCTTTTTATGATTTCGATTAATTTGGCGAATACTTTTTATATGTATCTATTCCGTCAGAATCCGACTTGAAGATGATGGTGTCAATAAAGAATATATGCCCCGTGTTATCAACCAAAACATTGTTAGGTACTGCGTCAAAAACATCATGAATTCCATTTGTGAAATATTCTCCATTATCTTCTGCATGAAAGCCTAAATGTTCCAATTGATTTCTGATTTCTTCAGGAGTAGCTAATCTTGCATTTGTTACGACCTGTTGAGTGAGTACAGCACATATCTTTCCACTTTGATTAGTCGAAAAACCAATCAAAGAATATGCACAGTCTTTAAAATAAATATTGTGTGCAAAAACTCGTTCAAAGAAAGGTTGAAGGTTGTCGTCCGAATATCTAAAGTCATTAAGTTTATAGACTTTTAAATCTGTTGAAGACATATAGACTTCATTCTCGGAGCCACGGTCAACGTAGATTCCAAGTTTGATAGGGTTTTCTATCCAACAATCATTTTCAATAGCCCAATCCTTTAGCCTTGCAATTTGGACTCCCTTGCAAGCCGTTGTTCCCGCAAGTGCTTGAATTGATTCAAGTATGCTTCTGGAGAAAGCGGATGCTCTTTCCAATAGTCCATCACTTGTATGTTCTCTGCCATAACTTTCTTGTGATAATCGTTCAGTTGTATCTCCATCCATTTATGTATTATAATGTTAGAATATTACGTTTGCAAAGTTACGACTATTTCCCGAGTTTTCCAAGGCTTCGCTTGATTTTCTTCATAATTTGCCTTTTTGCCGATAATAATCCTGGGGATAGAACCTCCTGCTCCAGCATATCCAGAGCCATTCTTAACTCTTCGAGGAGTTCGGGATAATACTTCATTTGCTCATAGGCGAGCTTCATGCAGTAGCAGCGGATGGCATAGGGCTGGGAACAGGCTGTAATCTTGGCGATGCAGAAGTCGATAAAGTCGGAACGGAGAGATTCTTCTTCGAAAGGCTGACGAAGAAGGAGGGAGAGCATCAGGCGGCGCTTAGTCTCATTCTTCTCTACGAGAACTCGGTCTATCAGGTCGTCGTGCTTCTGAAAGAGCCATGGGTTGTTGGCTTCATCGAAATGGCTTAATGCCCAAAGCGCATTAAACGCCACGCGGTTGTTTTCATCAAATGTGAGCAAGTAAAGCTCTTCCTTTAAACAATTATTCTCTTTGCCTTGCGTCTGAAGGCAAAGAGAATAAATATCGTTGATGCTTAATCTGTTTGTGAGTTGATTTCTCATAAGATGTATCTTTGATACTACGTACAAAGGATTTTATACTCTCTGGATTATTCCTTGTTTCCAAATAGCAATTTCAACTGTTTGTCGAAATCCGACATGATTTCACGGTCTTGGATGACACGGAATTTATCGTATTCTGTAAGAGCCTTCTCTATCGCTTGCTCATGTGTTACTCGTCCTGTGTCAAGAAGCATAGGACGATTGTTCAAGTCCATGTACTTCTGTAAGAGTATTGACCAGTCCGCCATAGTCATCAAGATATGGTCTTCAGCATTTTGCTCGGCAATATCGATGAAGGCATTGCTTAATCGATTCAGAGATTCCACTTCTTTTTCGCTCAGATAGTTCTTGGCGATGGTCACGTCCGACTTGATGACTCTTCCGTCGGGAGCGTTTTTCCAAGTGGTCAAACCCATGTGAGGACGCTCTGCGTCGGCACGGTCATAGATGATTTCTGCTGCTGTTTGTTTGGTTACAGCATAGTGCATTATGTTTTGTACCGTCTTGAAGAAAACTCGGGTTTCTTCGGAGTCTTTGTTGTAATCGGAACTGCACTCGCAGTAGATGTCCGTTATCTTCTGATAGTAACGACGTTCGCTTATACGTATTTCACGTATGCGGTCGAGCAAATCATCGAAGTAATCAGCCCCGAATACATTTTTCCCTTTCAGGCGTTCGTCATCCAGTACGAAACCTTTGGTGAGGTACTCTTTGAGAATTCCTGTTGCCCAAATGCGGAACTGTGTAGCCTCGTAGCTGTTTACACGATAGCCTACCGCTATGACCACATCGAGGTTGTACATCATGACTTCTCCAGACCATTTGTCCGAAGGATACAAAACTTTTTTGTAAGTATTGGACAAATGGATTTCTCCACTTTCTTCTATTTGTGATAAGTGATAGCTGATGTTTTGCTGTGTAACTCCAAATAATTCTGCCATTCTCTGCTGTGAAAGCCAGAAGGTATTAGTGTCGAAGATGACTTGAACCTGTATCTTGCCACGCCCTCCTCTATACATAAGGATGGATGACTCCATGCTTTTGGCGGCTACATCAGGTGTGATAGTCGAACTGAAATATTGGCGAGCCAGCTTTACCATCTCCTTTTTGGCATCGGCGTTCATAGCTACAGCCATACTGGCGGCACGAGAGAGGCGAATGCTCCTCACCTCTCTGATGGCACCACTTCCCAGTTCTGCCATCTCGGTGATTTCTACGAAATGCTCTCCGAGAGGGTAACCTTTATGTGAAGTCCAAGCCTGTGCCTTGGCGATGACGCGTTCGAAGTTCCAGTACTTGCCATAGCCCATCACCCGAGCCAGTTTTCTTGAGTTCCACCATTCCTTGCCGTCAGCATCTACCTCTCGCAGTTGCTCGAAAGGAGATAGTAATTCGTTGTTATTGTTTGTATCTTGCATTATGATGGTTCTTTTTATGTTTATATGCGGCAAAGGTAAGGAAAGTTTGCTATATTGGCAAAGTTTTAGAGATGAAAGTAATATTTTCGCTAAGTTTGTGAGCGTATATGTCTAAAATTCAATAGTTTTAACTTTAAAAAGAGAATAGTCTGACTCTTTTTTTGTATTTTTGCACTTTATAAGTGAGGTGCTTATTTCAAATGAGTACTTCTAAATAATATTGTAAAACAACTTAAAAGATAGGATAAGAAACAGAAAGTATTGAACAATAACATATTTAAGTAAATAATAAACGTTTGCTATTTATTCGGAGCATCCTCGAAATTTGCCAGATTGAAATGATGCATGTACGAATGAATAAGTTCAGTGAACGTCTGCGCTATAGCGTGGGCGGAACTTATCGTACATGCGGGTTCGGCAAATACCTGAGGATGGATGAGGGAAGCCTGCGCTATTCTTTTCCATCGTCAGTTATTTGTCAACTCGCATTCCTTATCAGATAGTTCTACGTTGAAAGCTATAGCATAATCTAATGAGCAAAGTTCCTTTTGCCCATAGTTTGGCTATACATGAGTATGCAGTCTCATACCCCATATAAGGGAAGGGATTGTTGGTTTATTGTATTCTCCTTGTAGCATTCTAATGTTTTAATATGTTATAAGGAGAAGAAATGTATATATAATTATGGATACATTCTCAATAGAGAGCAGAAGGTATATTGGCAATAAAGCAAAGTTGATAGACTGGATTATGGAGGTGATTGGCGAGGAGGCTTCTGATGCACAGAGTTTTTGTGACATTTTTGCAGGTACAGCCTCTGTTGCCAACCGAGCGATACCAAAATTCAAAGAGGTCATAGTAAATGACTTCCTTTATTCCAATCATGTAATTTACCGTGGTTTCTTTGCTGATGGCGCATGGGATAAAGGTAAGTTGGAAGAACTCATTGCAACTTATAATCAAGTAAGGGCTGAAGATATAGACGATAATTATTTTTCAGACAATTATGGCGGCAAGTACTTTGGGATGAACTTAGCTAAGATAATCGGATATGTCAGACAAGATATAGAGAATCGAAAAGGAGAATTGACAGATAAGGAATATAATGTTTTGTTAAGTTCTCTCATTTATAGCATGGATAGGGTCTCGAATACGATAGGTCATTATGAAGCGTATATTAAAAAGCCAATATCTGAGCGTAGTCTCAATATGCGTCTTATAGATGTTCGTAGCTATCCTCATGTTAAGGTATGTCAAGAAGATGCGAACCGATTAGTTCGTAATATTTCGGCAGATGTGTTCTATGTGGATCCACCTTATAATTCTCGTCAGTACAGTCGCTTCTATCATGTATATGAGACACTTATTCATTGGGACAAACGCCCTTTGTATGGGGTAGCAATGAAGCCAAGGGCGGAGAATATGAGTGATTATTGTTCTTGTAGAGCAAGGGATGCTTTTGCGGATTTAATAGATAATATGCACGCCAAATATATCTTTGTGTCTTACAACAACACTTACCATTCTAAGAGTAAGTCGTCAAGAAACAAAATAACCTTGGAGGAAATCAAGGAAATATTGTCGCAAAGGGGTGAAACAAAGATATTGGAACATACGCACCAATTCTTTAATGCAGGTAAAACAGACTTCAAAGACCATAAAGAAATGTTGTTCGTTACAAAGGTTTACGAATATGAAAAGTAATGGAATCTATCGTTCGCCTCTTTTTTATGTAGGCGACAAGTACAAACTCATGGGTGAAATCAAAACTCATTTTCCACGAAAAATAAAGACTTTCGTTGAGCCTTTTGTGGGAGGTGGTTCTGTGTTCTTGAATGTTGAAGCGCAAAGGTATATGTTGAATGATATTGATCCTTGGGTTGTTGGTATTCATCAATATCTTTGTGCTCAAAGTGAAAAGAAAGAAGAGTTTTTCCAAGATTTATTTAGATTGATAGACCAATATGGGCTTTCTTGTTCTTATAGAAATGATGTCGTTCCTGAAATATTGAAAAAAGAGTTTCCGAAGACCTATTTTGCCAAGTATAATAAGGAGGCATTTGTGAGGTTGAGAGCGGATTTCAACATTAGCGATAAAAGGAGTATGCTTTATTTGTATGCTTTGTTAATCTATGGGTTCAACAGAATGTTGCGATTTAACAAGGAGGGAAATTATAATTTGCCTGTTGGTAATGTGGACTTCAATGCAAATGTGTATTATGCGTTGACGGATTATTTCACGCTTGTAAGGCAGAAAAGCATCACATGGTTAAACTTGGATTTCCGCCAGTTTCTCGCAAATCTTCGTTTAACAAAGGACGATTTGGTATATCTGGACCCTCCTTATCTTATTACGTTCAGCGAATATAATAAGCTTTGGAATGAAGATACGGAAAATGAGTTGTTGACGATGCTTGATGTGTTGTCGGAACAGCATATAAAGTTTGCCATATCCAATGTTACTCATTACAAGGGGAGAGAAAACTTCATTTTTCAAGCTTGGGCTGAAAAATATCATATACATCCCATCAAAAGCAACTATATCAGTTATCATGATAATACGACAAAGACGTTCAATGAAGTCTTAGTAACTAATTATTGACATAATTATGGCACAACCTACATATAAACCTTTATTGTTCACCACAACAATCCGAAATCCAGAACGTTTCAAGGATTTCATGCACATATTGTTCAAGTATAATGGGCAATTATTGACAGAGGACATCGTTGAGGCTGTGGAAAAAGACATTTTCACGGTAGGACTTTATCGTCCAATGAAGCGAATACCATTGAGTGTCAAGGAGAAATGGAAATCTACTTGTACTGGTGAATTTGCTGAAGAGGCATTGACTCCCCAAGAAGCAAAGGCCGTATATGATAACAATGACCCTCAGAAGTGGGATGACATCAAGGGGCATAAAGAGGCAGGCTTTGCCAAAGGGTGGCCTTCTCGTTTTGATACCCAGTATAAACTCATGAAGATTCTTGGTTTTGTCAAATATGAGATGGACAAACCTATCTGCTTTTCGGAGGTTGGTGAATATCTTGCAAAGAGTATTGAAATTGATGTAACAGATGATGGGATGATAGACCGCCATGCTTCTGCTACACCCCAATATGAACAAATGGCTTTTATGCAAGCGCTTGCGAAATATCAGCGTTGCAATCCTTTTGTGAGAGAACTGAATGATAATATCCCTTTAATATTGTTGCTTCAAGTGATAGAGAAACTCAATGCTAATCCGAAGTATGGAAATTGTGGTATCTCTTACAAGGAGTTGCCACTTGTAATCTTTTGGAAAGATAATGATGCGGAAGCCTTGTATCAAAGGATTGTGCGATTGAGAAAAGAACATGGATATACTCCTTCTGATGAAGTGGTAGCAGATATTTGCACGAAGGAAATCCTGGATGGGTTCAAGAGGTTCAAGTTGAAGTCCATAGCTTCGGAATACCCAGATGAGTTCGTTAGGAAAATGCGTATGACTGGTTTGGTCTCTTTCCGAGGTGCAGGAAGATTTATAGATGTTAATCATGTGGAGGACGAAAAAGTTGCATATATTCTCAACACTTACTCTTGTTATGAAAAGTATGAGAATGAGGATAGTTTCTTCGATTACATGTCGAAGATTGACCCTATATTGTTCTCAAAGGAAGCGAAGCCAATATCAAAGACTGTCGCAGGTGAAAAACTCAATTATTGGAGAACCATCTATGGATGGGATAAGATAAAAGGAGAACTTTCTAATTTGGAGCAGAAGAACGCATCAAAGGATGCTGTTCTCAAATTTATGGCAGCACCAGCTCGGTTAGAATTTCTTACGGCTTTGGCTATCAAGTCTGCTCTTCCGAACGTGGCTGTTATTCCGAATTATTCATGTGATGATGAGGGACTTCCTACTTCTACAGCAGGAGGTAATAAGGCAGATATTGAATGCTATGAGAGTCATAATGGTGTTATTGTAGAGGTGACAATGGCAGAAGGTAGACAACAAACGATGATGGAAGTTTGGCCTATAACTCGTCATTTGCAGGAGTTTACGCAAACAAATAAGATAAATAGTCAATGTGTGTTTGTTGCACCTAGTATATATTCTGATTCCAAACGACAAATCAATTATGCTAAGGATGCGGAAGGTGTGACAATTCGACCTTACTCTATTCGTGAGTTCGTGAATTATCTGTCTTCTTCTACTGCCTTGTATTTCAATATGACCAATTCACTTGCTGATTATCCCAAGATACTGCAATTTGTCGTAGAATATTTGGAAATGGTAGGTGTTTCTACTATTCATAAGCTCTCCATGGAGTGTATCTTGAAATTTGGTGAGCAATATCCAGAATGGAATATCCGAGATTGGTACAACTTGCTTCTTCCTTATGTTCAGAACCAAACGAAGCGTTATAACTTGTCTTATAAACAAGAATTTGAGTATGGCATGGTTGCTGTAGAAAAACAGAGGTAATCATACCAAAGCCTTGTGTTTTTTGTCTAAAATCCGCCCAACAACTGAACGACGCTCGCACATCAGCTGTTGGGCGTTTTCTGATCTATATATATCGGGAACATCTACTATATGTTCCGACTGCTTCTTCTATATATATATCGAAGACCTTTTTATTCTTAGTTTTCTTAGGCAAAGTGCTTCTGTACTTGCCTATTTTCTAAAGTACTTTCCTACGACCGGCAGACTCTTCAAAGGGAAATCCTTCTTCACGAGATAAGCGGCGAAGATGAGGATGAGTACCGTGTTGATGAGGCAGGCGATGAGGGTAGAGAAGTATCTGTTAGCTTCGGTCATTCCCACGAAGAGGACGAGAGCGAGAACCACATAGATCATCATCTCCTTCACCGGATAGTTGATAGGATACTTCTTCTGACCCACAAAATAGGAGAGAAGCATGGCTGTTCCATATCCAGCGAAACCAGCCCAGGCACAGGCGATGTAACCATAGATAGGCACGAAGATAACGTTGATGGCAATCAATACCAGGCAGCCGATGCCCGAGAAGTAAGCACCCCAGATGGTCTTGTCGATGAGCTTGTACCAGAAACTGAGGTTGAAATATACTCCCATCATGATCTCTGCTGCCATGACGATAGGCACTACCTTCAGTCCGTCCCAGTAGTCGCGGCCGATGATGTGGCGCAATACATCCAGATAACCTACCACAACCAGGAAGGCGAGCAGGGTGAAGATGACGAAATACTTCATCGCCGAAGCATAAGTCTGTCGGTTGTCCTTGTCCTTTGCCTTGCCGAATACGAAAGGCTCGTAAGCATAGCGGAAAGCTTGGGTAATCATAGCCATGATCATCGCAATCTTACTGGCAGCTCCATAGATTCCGAGCTGTGCATGAGCATCGCCCTTCTCATAGATGTAAGGGAAGAGAATCTTGTCCGCTGTCTGGTTCAGAATACCGGCAATACCGAGCACGAGGATAGGCCAACTGTAGCCCATCATCTTTCTGACAAGCACTTTGCACTCGCTCCAGGAACATTTCTCTCCCATGAATCCTTCCTTCAGTTCCTTGTAGAAACAGAAGGTGATGGATGCGGTGCAAACCAGGTTGATGTAGAAAGCATAACCCACATCGTGACCATCCATAATGACGTAGTAAACCAGGTTGAGTGCAATGTTCAGTCCGATGAAGAGCAACTTGAAGGCAGCAAACTTCAATGGGCGCTTCTTGTATCTGAGATAAGCGAATGGGATGCACTGGAAAGCATCAATAGCCACCGTTACGAACATCGTCCAGACGTAAGCAGGATGATCAGCGTAGCCCATCGCATCGCTCAAAGGCGTGATGAAGAGGAATACTAAGGCGATGAAGAGCAGAGAGGTAAGGCCCACCATGCTCAATACCGTGTGATAAACCTTTTCTGAGTTTTCTCCTTCCTTATTGACAAAACGGAAGAAGGTGGTCTCCATTCCGTAGGTCAGGATAACGAGGAGTAACGCCGTATAGGCGTACATGTTGGTGATGACACCATAACCACCACTGGCGGCGCTGATCTTAGCCGTATAGAGTGGTACAAGCAGATAGTTCAGAAATCTGCCGATGATACTGCTCAAACCATAGATGGCGGTATCCTTTGCTAAACTTTTGAGGTTTGCCATATGTTTAAAAGTAAAAGGGTAAAAAGGGAAAAAGGTAAAAGGAAGCTGGATCCTCTGCCTTTTCGCTTTTTACTTTTGTTTATTGATTATTTTTTTGTTTCAATTTATTGATGATATTTACGAGAGTTCCTATCATAGTCTTAACATCATTGGATATTGATTCGTATTGCAAATTTCTTACTTAATTCATAAATGACATTATTGCCCATATTCCCTTTTTATTATATGATTGAAGTTTCGCATGTACGGAAGTTATAGTAGTTAAAGAAGTTATCACTCCCTTCGGTCGTTAGAAGTTATAGCCAATAGCCTTTTGGGTTGTAAATTTAGTTGTAAAACAT
>Ga0256404_1011729_pt1 | contig 11630 bp, 12 predicted proteins | sample RumenRJG_01DNA_FD_185990 | JGI IMG/M metagenome (GOLD analysis project Ga0256404, IMG submission 185990) | Bovine rumen microbial communities from Lethbridge, Alberta, Canada - RJG_01 | ecosystem: Host-associated > Mammals > Digestive system > Stomach > Rumen | place: Canada: Alberta | collected... | reverse complement strand
ATCGACATATATGCTCCATGAATATGCTAAATTAATTTGTATATATTTTAGCATATTTTAGCACAAATGTCTAGTTTAAATTAGTATATTTAGCATAATTTCAATTATCAATGAGACGCTACACTAGCTCAAACATGAAATATGCAGGAGAAACTATACCTGGTTCATCCTCGTTAAATAATGCTATAGGCAGTCTTTCATCTCTTCCAACGTGCATAGGATTACATGCAAAATAACCTTTTTTCAATAATTTGTATTTGGACAAATCTGTTCCAATTACATTTGCCACTGAGGGCATAAAAAACTTATCAATATTTATTCCCAGCACTCTATCAGTTATTTCTTCTCTATTTCTATCATCTACCAATTGTATGTGATTTCCTAATGGTTCATATCCTTTTTGCAATCTTCTCACCTCATCCAATATATTTTCTATGAGCTATTTTTACGTTGCTCTGTTTAACCATCGCATATTGCAATGTCGTATCTATTCGTTGATGCCCCAGTAACTGTTGTAGCTGTTCGATTGGCATCCCTTTATCTATAGCAACCGTGGCCAATGTTCTTCGGAACAAATCCTAAATTTGGGATTTACAGTGAAATCCAAACTTAAATAAAATCTAAACTTTCTGCCAACATTCCACTCCTTATAAGTATTCAGCCAGCAGAAAGTTTTGATTTTATTTTGAAGTATCATTTCCGGTTTAAGCCGCAGAACCCAGTGAGGGAAGAAGCATTGGAGTTTTTCCATTTCTTCTCGACCTTCTTTTCCTTTTCATTTTCAAGGGTTGCAAGCGCTTTAACCTTTTCTGCGGTTGTTATGTCCAGATATTTCATGGTTGTTTCTATCTGTTCATGACCAAGAAGGAACTGTACTTCAACAATGCTGAGCCCGTCCTCTATCCAATGTGAGGCTTTTGCGTGGCGGAAAAGATGCGCATGGCTTTTAATCGGGACATCACTACATTTATCATGGGCGATCCTGGCATATATTTTAATCCTCTTGTCCATAGCGGCTTCCGTCAGCTTTTTATAGTTCTCGCCAACGCGGCTATAAAACAGAAGGCGGTCAGGATCGGGGGATGGCCCATGCACTTCTTTCATGTATTTCCTGAGTAGCGCCACTGCCCTCGGAAGCAGATAGGAAGTACGAAGTTTGTCCCCTTTACCATAGATGTTGACATATGGCTTGTTGACATCAAGATTTATATGCCCGATTTTTATGGATAACACTTCATCCATTCGGGCGGCCGTCGCGTAAAGAATCGTCAGGAATACCAAATCCCTGCGGCCGATCGATGTGGCTGTATCAGGAGCTTCCAGCATGGCAGCAACGGCTTCCCGAGAAAGACCGGACACTTTGCGTTTCGGGCACTTTTGGCGTTTGATACGTTTGGATTCCTGGTACAAATACTCCATCTTGATGTCTTTGCTGGCAAGATATTCAAGAAACCTCCGCAGAGAAGCAAGTCGGTTATTGCATGTTTCGGGAGAATTCTTACGGTTTTCCTTTAGCCACAGGATCCATTTTTCAATCCAATCCTTCTCAAGGTGGTGACGGTCAAGATTGGATGGGGTAACCCCCGATTCTTCCAGGAACTGGAAATATAGCGTCAGTGCATCGCTATAACCCTTTAAGGTATTCTCGCTGTTAGTAAGGAACTGCGGCGCATACTTATACAGGAACTCAGAAATCCTCCTTGCTATTACCGGGGCATCGTCAATCTTCTTCATCCCACACCTCCGGTACGATATCATTGAATCCGGCTTCGGTTTTTTCGCGCAGCTTATCAGCAAGCCGGGGAACAATGGAATAGTAGTAAAGTGTCGATTGTATCCAACGGTGCCCCATGGACTTTGACAGGTAATGCAGCTTTTCACTAAAGGAAAAGCTGTCATCTTCCCATGAGCTGATGTTCACTATCGCATAATGATGCCGGAGATCATATGGAATCATTCCCCTGGGATCGCCGTTAGATACTTGCCAGAGCTTCTTGAAGTTATCATTGACCCAATCCCTGCCATAGCAGCCACCCTTCATGGATTGGAAAAACCATGTGCGGTCTGGCTGGAGCCTGTCTGCGGCATTGTCATAGCTTACCAGAAGTTCCGTCATCGTTTCATGAAGGGCCACATAATGCTGGTCGTAGCCCTTTGATTTTTGTATATCCAAGACCCCGTGGGATAGATCAACATCTGATCTTTTTAAATAGCGAGCCTCTGTTGTCCGTATGCCGCTGCTGTAAAGAAGCCTGAAAAAAGCAGGGCATTGTATCTTTCTAAGCACGGAGGCGGGCCTGTTTTTGTATGGGATGATGCTGTCACATGCTTCGAAAAATCGCCGAAGCTCTTCATCCGAGAACGGATGGGGAACATATTTCCTCTTGTTAAGCTTTGGTGAGGCTGGCACGTTTATGTCAGTCAGTCCCCGACTCCTCAGGTATTCAATGAATTGCCTAGCCGGAAGCGTTCTCGTGTAGCAGGAGCCGCTTGTTTCACTGTCCCTTTTTGTACACCATCCGTCAATCATTGCTTGTATGGGCATGGATGAGAGGTCATAGTTATCAGCGCAATAATGATCAAAGTATACCAGATTCTGCCGGCTGGCATATTCATTCCAGGATCCAGATGCTTTGCGGTATCTGACGAATGCTTCTAATTCGTCAGCAAACCCCGAACGGAAAGGACTCATATGTCAAACACCCCCTCCCTGACAGGGAATATGGCGATACTCAGGGCACATTCGCGGAGATGTGTGATGTCTGCAAATGTATAGTAATCCAGCGAAGCCGGGTCATCATGACCCAGAGTGGCACTGACAACCGGACGGGGGATCCCTTTGCTGATAAGAGCAGTTGCGGCATTATATCTGAAAAGATGGGAGCCGCGCCTCTCTCCCTTTTCCAGCCTGATGGATGCCGCATCATATATCTTGGAAGCGATAAGAAAAACCGCACCGGCTGTTATGGGGTCATAGGGACGATTTTCGCCAAGAAAAACATACTCCTCATTGCTGTCAGGGCGTTCGGACACTATATAATCATAAAGCGCATTGCCAACCATTGCCGACATCGGAAGTGTTAATGGAACATCGGTTTTATCCTGGACAAGACGAATTTCGTCATTTTCCCAGTCAATCTCTCCGAGGGTCAATGAAGCTATATCACATGCCCTGAGTGCCGTGAAGAATAACAGTACACCTATTGCTCTGTTTCGGAGGCTCAAAGATGACGTGCCATCAGGAGACAGTGCTTCATGCAGACATTCCACTTCCTCTGGCTGAAGATACTGGATGTTTTTTCTATGGGGTCTTGTTTTAGGAAGATAGGCGAGTATCCTTTTTGCATCCTCATTGTACTTTCCAAGGTCTGCCTTGAATACAAGGGATATCTGCTTCCTGTAACCATTTGACAGAGCAATGTTCCCGGAGACATCAGTAAAGAAGGACATGGCAGCTTCTTCACTGATATCTGAAAGGGTGCAGCATCCCTTGCCCTGCATAGAAAGCAGGAAACATGATACAGCAGATACATTGCCTTTAACCGTTTGTGGCTTGAGCCCGCGTTTGAGTTCTGCATCACGATAAGTATCAACAGTGTCCTTGAATGCAGAATTGAGCTTGTGATATGCCCCGCGCTTTATTAGCGGTTCTTTCCTCCGGTAGTCAGGAAATATACCGTCAAGATCAAAGCGTTTCAGGATTCCGTACTCCAGACGGTATCTCCGCTGCATTTCTGCCGATTTTGTTTGGCTCTGCCTGGCTTGACAGGCTTCTTCATACGAATCGACAGAATGCCAGTTTTTCTTAAGCCAGTTGATCTCAGTCTTAAGAAGAAGGATATAGCTTTTAGAATATCCATCGTCTTCCATATGACGTATGAGCTCATCTGAATGTAGTAATAAGTTTTCAATGTTCATGATCATTACCTCCTTGCCCTGAATGATACAAGAGCACGGTTGTAATGAATAATAAAATCTCAACTTTCAGAAAGGATATGTTTGATATAATCGCATTTGTTGGCGGAAAGTTTGGATTTTATTTAAGTTTGGATTTCACTGTAAATCCCAAATTTAGGATTTGTTCCGGCGCACGCGAGGTACAGGTTTGTATCGAGATGGCGTTCAAATAGAAGCCATAGCTGTGGCAATGGGACATGCAAACATTCAGACAACAAAAGATCATTATGCATTCCCATCACTTGAACAAAAGCGGGATGTCATGAATATGGGTGACTCTTTGGTGATCACAAAAACAGATGTTGAGAAAGAATGGCCTGATGATGAAGATGAACTGGCACGCCAATGCGGGTTAAGATGAGTATTGTTATACGCACATTTTTTATTTAAAATATCTCGGAAGCCTTGCAATATCTGGCTCTTATTCAGATATTTTCGGATAACAAAAGTGTGCGGATAATCCTTCCCATAAAAGCGCCTTAATTCTGTCAGACTTACGCCCACAGAACAGAAACAGCGTACCTTTTTCAAATGGGTTCAGATCATACTTTGTTCCAACAACCTGCGCAAGGCCATTAATACCAAGCCTCAGATCGGTATAGCCAACAGCAAGAATAATCTTAGTAACACCACCAAGTTCAGCGAGCACGATCAGCTACCTCCATAATGCTTTTCAGCAGCATAGGTGAAAGGCTGTTATGAATCTGTATTTCCATGTGTCCGGTCTTGATGACAGCATCAGGAAATGTAGTTTCACTTGAAGTTTCAACAGTAGTTTCCTGTTTGTTTATTAGGTCGCTAGGAACTTCAGCAAATGTTACTTCATTTTGGGCATTACCCACAGGTGCCAGAGCAGTAACCTGATTATAAACTTCGTTACGTACTCTGCGTTGCCAGTAATAGTAATTCTTAACTGCAATGCCATTTTCTTTTAGCCATGCATTGGCAGACATGCCTTCCGGCCTTGACTGGCATTGCTTAACAACTTCAGCCCATTGGGCCAGCCTTACTTCGTGTGTGATCTTATCCATACGATGCCTCCTTTAAAAAACTAACTAGTTTTTTTAGTTTCTTAAAGTAAAGCATAAAATGAGGCTTCAGCCTAGGCGGCTGGTTTGACGCTTACTTTTGATGTAAATACGTGGCGATAGCCATCGCGTAAGCGATTTGGTACAATATAAGAAACGAGCTACTGACTAAAATTGTTATTGACGGATTAAAATCGAGGAATATGACAGGCTATTACGTCAGTGATAAAGAAGAGGCTTTTGTGCCTGGCATAAGAGCTAATTCCTGAAGGTAGCAAGGTTTCCAGTTACTGTTCAGACAGAAATGCGCACTGTGCTGCGCATTTCGTGAGAAAGTGATTCAGGAGTGAGCGCATTCCTTCGACGAAGTCGAATTGGAATGAATGCGCAAATCAGTTACTGGAGGGAGCTGCAAGCGAGTGAACAGTAACGGTTTCCATGGGAGGTACGGTATTATTTATACATATTTAAAATTATCATACGACGAAATATAGTATAATTCTAGGAGATAGAATAGATATATCATAATGTAAACAATCAGTGGAATGAGAAGAAAAGATGGATTATCTGTAAAAACAAAAGATATGGATATATTTGAAGAAAATGAAATTAAAGCAAACTACATTGTCGCACTGGCTCTTCTTATGATGGCGGTGGTCTGGATCCCTGTTTTTATAATGCTGGAGATTGGAGAGTTCGATGCGCCAAGATTTGAGTGGCGGCCGGCTATGATCTTTTTGGAAGCAGTCCTCATTTTCGGATTTGTATTCGAGAAGAGATATAACGGTCAAAAAGCGTGGCTTAAGAGTGTACTTCTTGCCATACTTGTTTTCTGCTGCGGCTCTTTTAACCTGCTTTTTACATCATCTGCCGCGCTGTATTTATGCTTGCCAATCATACTGTCCATTCGTTATTTTTCTACGAGAATGTCAGTATATGTATCGGTACTAACCTTTATCGTATATGTCATCACCGGTATTTTGGGAGCGGAATATGGGATTATAGATTTAAATTATGTAGAGCTTCCTATAGGTACCAAGATAGTGATGGAAGATACCACCTGGCTAATAGACGTAATAGAACGGATGGAATACGATCATTTCAGGTTTTTCATCAATAATGTGGAGTACGGGATATTTCCTAATCTGTTGATGTATTTAATACTTTCCCTTGTGAGTATTTTTGTGACCAGACATGGGCGTATTCTTATCATAAGGCAGCATGAACTCGCTGAGACAACAGCGAGACTGGAAGCGGAACTTGATATTGCTTCTAAGATTCAGATCGGAAGTATTCCAAGTAAATTTCCTGCATTTCCTGACAGGCATGAATTTGACCTGTATGCGACTGTGAGAACAGCCAACGAGGTTGGAGGTGATTTCTATGATTTCTTTATGCCGGATGACGATCATCTGGATGTGGTCATAGCCGATGTTTCGGGCAAGGGAATACCGGCGGCTCTTTTTATGATGACTTCGAAAACACTTATCAGATCTGAAGCAGCATCGTTTCGGAATCCAAGTGAAATACTCATGGCCGTAAATGCGAAGATAGCAGAAGATAATGATGAAGACATGTTTGTAACAGTATGGCTTGGTATATTGGAGATATCCACCGGCATCCTTACCTATGCTAATGCCGGGCATGAACGTGTGGCTATATATCAAAATGGATCCTGGAAACTGGAAGAAAAAGGTCATAGTGGTGTGGCTATTGGTATGTATGCTCCCGAGGAGATGGATGAACTGCCGGAAAGGTATAAGATTACTGATCATAAGGTTCAGTTGTTGCCGGGTGATGTGATATATCAATACACCGATGGTGTGACAGAGGCGACAGACAGAAGTGAAGAGTTGTTCGGTGAAGAGCGCCTGATATCAGTTCTTTCAAGATCAGGTAGCACGGATCCTTTTGAATTGATTTTGCATGTTAGTGAGAAAATAGATGATTTCGTAAAGGATGAACCACAGTTTGACGATATTACAATGCTTGGGCTTAAGTACTTTGGAGCAGGGAATATCATAGGAAAGGGGAAGGTATAGAGGTATAGGATGATCAACATAACTACTGTGACTGAAGGGACGACATATATCGCAAAATTCGAAGGGAGGCTTGATGTTAACGCAGCGTCAAAAGCAGATGATGCTCTTTCCGAGATTGCGGGTAAAGCTGACAAACTGGTACTGGACTTTGATAATGTTGAATATTTATCCAGTGCGGGACTTCGTGTAATAAAGAGAGTGAGACTTAAAATGAAAGACAAGAATGGTAGTCAGATTACCATAAGGAATTTAAAGCCGGAAATAAAAGATATTCTTGAAATGACCGGTGTGGCTGCAATGCTGGTATTTGAATAGCATAAGGTATTTTCAGTTGAGGAATACAATATGGAGAGTAATGTTTTTAGAAAGAAAACCATGGACCGGATATCATCCCCAGAGCAGTTATCGGATTACCTTCAGGTTTCAAATCCTAGCATATGGATAATAATGTCAGCAGTGGTTCTGCTTCTTTTGGGAATTATCGCATGGTCAGCTGTTGGCGTGCTTGAATCCGTTGTGGCTGCAAAAGCTTTTGTGAAGGATGGAGAGGCAAAGATAGTTATCATATCAGAAGGCAGCAAAGAGATAAATACAGGCATGTCCATACGTGTGGCCTCCGAGGAATATCTGATCTCCAAGGTCGTGACAGATGAGTACGGCAGAAGTATTGCCATTGCAAATGTATCTCTTCCGGATGGAGACTATGATGCTGAGATTGTGACGCAGCAGATACATCCAATAGAGTTTTTGCTCGAGGGGGGTGATTCATTTGGGTAGTTCAAAAATACCGCCACCTCTTAATAAGGGTGTGGCAAAAGTGCCTTTAATCATGCAACTTGAGGCACTCGAATGCGGGGCTGCATCTCTTGCAATGCTGATGGCTTATTATGGAAAATGGTTGCCTTTAGAGCAGGTACGCTCAGACTGTGGCGTTTCCCGAGACGGTTCCAACGCAAAAAACATATATCTTGCCGCTCAAAACTACGGCTTTGACGTAAAAGCCTTCCGCAAATCTCCGGAAAAGCTCAGGGATAGTGGTACATTTCCGTGCATTATCCATTGGAACATGAATCATTTCGTGGTACTAGACGGGTTTAAGGGAAAGAAGGTTTACCTAAATGACCCGGCAAGGGGCAGGGTGACAGTCAGCTGGGAGGAGTTTGACAGGGCGTTTACAGGCGTGTGTATTATCCCGGTTCCGGGAGAGAAATTCAAACCGGAGGGAAAGCCAAAGAGCACGCTTTCCTTTGCAAGGAAGAGGCTTATTGGTGCTGGCGGCGCTGTGGCGTTCGTCATGGTGACAACTATGCTTTCCTACCTTTTTGGCATAGTGAATTCCGTTACATCACGTATTTTTATGGACCGGCTTCTGACGGGAATAAACCGTGACTGGCTGTATCCTTTTATTAGTATCATGGTTTTTCTTGCAGTGCTCCAGCTGGTTGTTGCGTGGGCACAGGCAGTCTATTCACTAAAAATAAACGGGAAAATGGCAGCTATCGGAAGCTGTTCGTATATGTGGAAGGTACTTCGGCTTCCCATGGAGTTTTATTCGCAGCGTTATGCGGGGGATATCCAGGGAAGGCTTACACTAAATGAATCTATTGCGGGCACGCTGGTGAACACCTTTGCACCTCTTCTTTTAAATTCCGCCATGATGGTATTTTATCTTGTGTTGATGCTTAGGAAAAGTCCTCTGCTGACCATTGTCGGTCTTACAGCGCTTTTTTTTAACATAATAGTATCCCGTATCATATCAGATAAGCGGATGAACATAGCAAGGGTTTCGATGCGTGATATGGGCAAACTTGAAGCAACTACCGTGAGCTGTTTCCAAATGATAGAAACCATCAAAGCGAGCGGGGCAGAGAATGGTTTCTTCGGAAAATGGGCGGGATATCAGGCATCTGCAAATCAACAAGATGTGCGCACTCAAAAGATGGATCAGGTTTGGGGAATTATTCCTGAGTTTGTCAGCACAGCAGCCAATTATATTGTGCTGCTTTTGGGTGTTTATCTGGTGATGCAGGGGGACTTCACCCTTGGAGGTGTTTTGCTGTTCCAGGGGCTTCTCACATCCTTTATGTCGCCTGCAATGATGTTAGTCGACGCAGGACAGACCATACAGGAGATGAGATCCCAAATGGAGAGGGTCGAGGATGTTATGGAATATCCCGACGATCCAGCTCTTATTGAAAATGAAAAAGCCGGCGAGATCTCAAAACTTGAGGGAAATGTGGAACTTAAAAACATTACTTTCGGATATTCGAAGCTGGCTGAACCGCTCATTAAGAACTTTTCAATTTCTATAAAGTCTGGGGAGAGAATTGCCATTGTGGGACCTTCAGGATGCGGTAAATCTACCCTTTCCAAGTTGATTTCAGGACTGTACCAGCCATGGAGCGGTGAGGTGCTATTTGATGGAAAGGGAAGAAGCGAATACCCAAGAGATGTGATAACAGGATCCGTTGCCGTGGTTGACCAGGACATCATCCTATTTGAGGGCACAATCGCTGATAATATCCGTATGTGGGATGAATCCATAGAAGAATCCGATATTATTATGGCAGCGCATGATGCACACCTCCATGAAGATATCATGAAAATGCCGGGGGGTTATCGCCGTAAGCTTACTGACCATGGGCGTGACCTGTCCGGTGGACAGAGACAACGTATGGAGATAGCAAGGGTCCTGGCACAGGATCCGACCATTATCATCCTGGATGAGGCAACAAGTGCACTTGATGCTAAGACGGAATATGATGTGGTACGGGCCATAAAGGACAGAGGCATTACATGCATAGTTATAGCGCATCGCCTCTCCACAGTCCGCGACTGTGACAAGATACTTGTACTGGATCATGGTGAAATGGTCGAATGCGGCACTCACGATGAGCTTATGCAGAAGAACGGAGCTTATGCAGAACTGGTTGCAAACGAGTAATGAAAGGGTTATGACATGGGGTGGTTTGAGGACCAAATAGAAGAACGAAGAAGGGCCGATGCCCAGGTACTTGAAGATTCGTTTCAAAAGATCGCTTCCGTTGTATTAGGCCAGCGAATGGCAGAGCAACTATCTGATGAGCGGATACTGACAAAGCGTGCCATTGATGAAGTGCTGAAAAGTTATCATCTAAAGCCGGTTGAGATTCCGGAAGATATACAATCAACGGATGAACAGATGGACTATTGTCTCAAACGGTACGGTCTGATGCGACGAGATGTTGAGCTTAAGAGCAGGTGGTATGAGGATGCATACGGTCCTCTCCTAGGATTAAAAAAGAAAGATGGAACGCCGGTGGCATTGCTGCCGCAAAAGCTTCACGGATATTTTTATATTGATAACGAAACCGGAAAAAAAGTTTACCTTAACAGGAAAACTGAAAAGGAATTTGAAACCGATGCCATATGTTTTTATCGTCCATTGCCGCTTAGAGCACTAAAGATAACAGATCTTTTAGGGTATATGAAATCCTGCATCAGTGTCAGTGACATTTTTCTTGTTGTGATTGCAGCTTTGGCAGTGACATTTGCTGGAATAATGCTTCCGCAGATAACCGCCGCCGTGACAGGCCCGGTACTTTCAAGTGGAAGGACATCGGCACTTATAGGCGCAGCAATTTTCATATTTTGCGTAGCCTTGTCCTCGCAGCTTTTTTCCGCGATAAAGGGACTGCTTAGCAGCAGGGTGCAGACAAAGCTATCCATTGCAGTGGAATCATCCCTGATGATGCGTATTATATCCCTGCCTGTTAGTTTTTTCCGCGCCTACAGTCCGGGAGAATTAAAAAGCCGTTCCATGTCTGTTAATGAATTATGCACAATCATGCAGAATATGATATTGAATACAGGACTGACATCACTGGTCTCACTTTTATATATCCAGCAGATTTTCCGCTTTACACCTGCACTTGTCATCCCTTCCTTAAACATCATACTGGTAACTGTCAGTTTTTCTGTTTTAGTGACACTTCTGCAAGCCAGAATCAGTAAACAGATAATGGAGAAAGCAGCAAAGGAATCGGGATTAAGCTATTCTCTGCTAACCGGAGTTCAGAAGATCAAACTTGCCGGGGCGGAGAAAAGAGTATTTGCGAAATGGCTGAATCTGTATGCTGAAAAGGCTGAACTAACATACAATCCTCCTACAATTCTGAAGGTTACAAATGTCATAACTACGGGTATCAGTCTGTTTTCAACAATTATTCTGTATTTTATGGCTGTAGAAAGCGGCGTTGATCAGCCCTCCTACTTCGCATTTATGTCTGCCTATGGAATGGTAATGGAAGCCTTTACCGAACTATCAGGTATCGCCCTCCAGGTGGCTCAGATAAAACCTCTCCTGGAGATGGCTGAGCCATTTTTAAAGACAGTTCCGGAGACGGCACTAAACAAGGAAATAGTGACAGGGATTTCCGGAAATGTGGAGTTGGATCATGTATCATTTCGCTACAATGACAGTAATCCCTATATTATTGATGATCTCTCCTTAAAGATTAATCCCGGTGAGTATGTTGCTATTGTGGGAAAAACAGGATGTGGGAAGTCTACGCTGATCCGTCTTCTGCTTGGCTTTGAAACTCCGGAAAGCGGGGCTGTCTAT
>Ga0256404_1011728_pt1 | contig 11631 bp, 14 predicted proteins | sample RumenRJG_01DNA_FD_185990 | JGI IMG/M metagenome (GOLD analysis project Ga0256404, IMG submission 185990) | Bovine rumen microbial communities from Lethbridge, Alberta, Canada - RJG_01 | ecosystem: Host-associated > Mammals > Digestive system > Stomach > Rumen | place: Canada: Alberta | collected... | reverse complement strand
GTGGCTGTCAAGATACAAAGCTCTTGAATGTCCGTTTGTTCGACAAGCCAACCATGCGCAAAGTGTATCAGCAACAGACCGATAAGGCAAAGGCCGAGGGCGTTAGCAATTGCCCCTACTGCGCCATTGGTCACGACCAGAATGCTCGCCGCATCTGGAAACTGGATGAAATGGATGCCGACCATGTGACCGCATGGAGCAAGGGCGGCTCAACAGATATTGAGAACTGCCAAATGTTGTGCAAGACACACAATAGGGCAAAAGGGAATAGATAAATACTATACAAACAATTACGACTTTGGAAAAAGAGAAAGAACTTACAGATGAGTTGAAAGACTATATATTAGACCCATCTAAGGACTATCGACAGACATTAACAATGTGGCGCGTAGATAAGGACGGGAACCTGATATGGGTAAAGACCAAGAATGGAACCAACAAATCTTACTACATCATCGAAAAAAGTCAACTGACGGAAGATGATTGGCTGACCCACATGCGCGGTATAATGGATACCGATGAGTTTGGTGAGTTTGCTTGTGCTTACTTCAAGGCATGCGAAATGGCTGGTATTAAAGAACTAAAGGTAACATTGCGTGGAGAGTTCAACCGTTCTTTCAAATTCGCTGATGAAGAATGAGCCTAAATTATCATAGATTATGGAATACGGAATAGTTTATCTTTTAACCAACCCTGTAATGCCTGGCCTTGTGAAGATTGGCATGACAACGCAGGAAGATATAGACAAAAGGATGAAGGAACTCTATACTACTGGCGTTCCCGTTCCATTTGAATGTCAGTTTGCTTGCAAGGTGAAGAAAGGCGACTGCGCCAAGATTGAGAAAGCCCTGCACACGGCCTTTGCTCCGCAGCGCATCAATGCCAACCGTGAGTTCTTCCGCATACAGGTGGAACAGGCAAAGGCCATTCTTGAACTTTTCCACCATACCGACGTGACAGAAGAAGTAAGCGACGAGATAGAAAACGACTTGACCGACGATGACAAGGCCGCATCTGTTAAGGCTCAGATTCACCGCCCACCACTCAATTTCTATGAAATGGGGATGCAGAAAGGCGACGTGCTGACATGGAAAGACGACTCCACCGTTTCAGTAACGATTATCTCGGAAAGGAAAGTCAACTATGAGGGTGAGGAAACTTCTATCAGTGCGCTCTCTGCAAAGTTGAAAGGCTACAAGGTCAAGCACATTGCCCCCGGAGCCCATTGGCTCTATAAAGAGAAACTGCTGAGCGATATTTACGACGAAACATATCCTTTTGAAGAATAAAATGTATAATGTATGGAAAGATATGCTAAGAGATATATAATGATGAAAGAGTCTCATCCTGATGTTGCAAAGAAAATGCCAAATGATGCAGAAACAGCTCTCTATAATACTTTATACACATATAAGGAAAGAAATGAAGAGGTGTTTGCGAACTTAGATAGGTTGGTTTGGACAAATTTCTTTAACTATAGGATAGATGAGTATGAACCCAATAGGTTTGGTTTCTGTATTTTTGATGAAGGTTTCCATGGCAATTGCATATTAAAGTTTGCCATAATAGATTTCCTTTTACAAGAAATAGATAAACTTAGAGAAACAAAAGAAAAGGATATTCCTAGTTTTGTACAGGAATTAAACAAAGAATTTGAAAGGGTCAATTATGGGTATAGAATTGTAAACAACCATGTAATCCCAATTACTGACCCAATAGAAATTGATGAAATAGAGAAAGCGACAAAAGAAATTACAGATAATGTAAAAGAGCATTTGAACAAAGCATTACTATTTCTGTCTGACAAGAAAAGTCCAGATTATAGAAATTCAGTAAAGGAATCTCTTTCTGCTGTTGAGGCTTTCTGTTACAAGTACACAAAGAAAGTAACATTGACAGATTCACTAAAGGTCTTGGATAAAAAAGGAGTATTGCATAATCAATTAAAGGATGCCTTTGACTCTTTGTATTATTATTCAAGTGCGAAGAACACAGGTTCAAGACATGGATGGGCAATAGAGGATAATACATTTGTTCCTAAATATTATGAGGCCAGATTTATGTTAGTTACTTGCTCTGCCTTTATCAATTATATAAAAGGAAAGTTTTCTGAGGATTTAGAAACTGACGAATAATATGGCTGACATCTACTATAAGTTAGACAAAAGCACAAGGGCTGATTTAATAGCAACCGTTAGACGTGCAGCAATAGAGATACTGGAAGGCCCACAGGAAAATTGGATAACTGCCGATGAGGTTTCCAAGTTGTTCCCTTTCTTCAATAAGGAGTGGATGAAGAAGTATGCCTATCTGCTTCCTCGTAAACGAGTAGAGGTTACGGACAGAAATGGAGTAATTACAAAAAGTCGTTGGTACTATTCGCGTAACAGGATTCTTCGGATGGTAAGGGATAATGACATCTTGCGCTTTGATGACATAATAGACAGAGAATGATGGGCTGGGACGGTTATTTAAAGAATGAGATAGTCCGTGCCATACGCAAGGAATTGGAACGCTCGGATGAAATGGCTGATGAAGTCTGGCTAACTGAAAAGCAGTTATCAGAGGAAATGCCTTTCTTCAGGAAGTCATGGCTAAAGCATAAGGGGTATAAACTCCATCCGAGATATGCATGGGTTACTGACAAGAAAGGTGAGTATCACTGTTCAAAGAAATACTATCCAAGAAACGCTATCCTAAAACAACTACGTGAGTGTACAATCACAGATGGCGACTTAGGGGGTAACATATACCATTACCGATTGAAAGGCGGTAAAGTTGATGTCGGAGGGTTTGACTTGTTTTCTAATAAATGGAGAGACGGGTTAAGCATCGATGAAATAGTCTATCACTTGTGATATAGATATCATCAGGCAGTCTTATACCTTTATATAATATACGCGTAAGGAATGGTTCTTGCGTAGCGTTGCCAGATATTGCTCAACTTCCCTTGTCGGCTCTGAGGCACCTGCAATGACCATCTTTCCAATCTTATCATGACAGAATAGATAGGCATATTGGCACAATTGCCCTAATGCCTCAGTAACACAATCGAATGGATTAAGGGCTGTCTTAACTTCATAGAGATCATAGAAGTCACTACCTTTAACAACGGCATCAATTCTTTTGGCTCCCACATGGATTTCTGTACCTACATTGTCTTTGCCACTCTCGCTACAAAGTCTGTCGTATAGTCTGCGCATTAACTCGTTGTGAAGGTTCTTTGTGGTAATTGCATCACCATGACCAGAGCGAGTGTCTGAACTTTGCGGAATGTTGAGGCCGGGTACAAATGCAATATCAGAAGGCTGCGGTTTGTTCTCCAGTATCCTATTCAACTTTTTCAGCCATTGGCCCAAATCGTTATGATCAATGAAAGAATAATCCTCTGCCTTGAACATTTCTGGTGGGTTTGTGTCTGCATCACGCAAAGAAGAACGCTTGGCAGATATGGTATAATCAGTGAAATAGTTGAACATTAAGTTTACACAAGCCTCATAGTTCTCGTTTTTAGCAATAAACACCCACGTCGTTGTTGAGGCATCATTTGAGGCATTTTCAAAGATAATAGCGCATCTGTTATCAGACATGCTTATTGTAAAGATGAAAGCATCCTCCTCTTTGCCGTGGTTAATCTCATAGACACGAATAAGTTTTCTGTCGTTTTGAAGGCTTGCAAGATTGTACAAATATTCGTTCTTCGACTTTACAAACCTTTTCTTTACAGAATCCGTTGGTTCACCAAAGCATTGCCCAAAAGATCTCTTTCGAGCATTCTGCACTTCCTCCCACCATTCGCCTTTTACTTCCAAATTGCGCCGTAAGGTCCTAACGTATTTGTTAAGCTGATAAAGTTCTGATCTTGCGGGTTCAAGTATTTTCGTCTCGTCATACTTCACCATGATACGCATTTGCTCGAATCGCTGTTCGAAGAAATTGTGAACAAGGTTTAGTATCTCATGTGAATCTGCGTCGTTCACTCTATAAGGAGTAACGGCATTGTCAACCTCTCCTTTGATGGTATGGGAAATCAGGAAATAGCCATTGTAAAAGTGAATGTTCCCAGCCCCAAGAGTCATCGAATGTACAGTTTGGGCGGGCTTTCGTGGCAGGTCCTTGACCTTTGTCCGTGTCTCGTTGCGTGAATCTGTCTTTATCCTTTCAGGCAAGAAACTGTCCTTTAGATTGTTGATATAATTATGAATGTCAAAATCCTTAAAGGAGAAAGTTCCTGTTTCAGTATCAATGATCACCCAGACAAGAGAAGTCTTTATGGCGTTCTTTCTTGCTTTTGAGAGCCGACTATATACCTGCCCTATAATATCCTCATAGTCCCTTATCTTATGGTCTCTGTAAACGTATCTATTCTTTTTATATATTATAGAGATTAGGCCATAGTTAAATCTTAGCGCAGAGAATTGAATCCGATGTTCAATCTGGCGCTTGGCAATCTTTTTCTCTTTCCTTTCTTTGTCTTTCTCTTCTTTTGCCTTCTTTCTTTCAACTTCTTTTAGATGTCTTTCAAATGTTTCGTTATCAATCTTAGCCCTGAAGTCTTCCAATTTTTGAAAAGTCGTTTTATCAACGAAATCAAATGTTCCTTTATAATTGTCAAGAATGATTTGCGCGGTGACATCTTTAATACGGGGATCGTTCTTGTACCTATTCAATTCAGGAGAGAATCCTAAATGACGAAAGATAAAGGTATTATTTGCCGTCTTAAATGTAATACATCCATCTTCAAACCTCAACTGGCTAAGAGTTATCTGAATCGTCTTTGTGATATGTCCCTCAGCTATTTTATTTTGGTTGCTCTCTTGCACTTCCTGTATTCCTTTTCCTGCTTCAATATTAGCGCTTGAAACTTCTATCTTATCCTCTTTTTGGATATTACTTGTCATTGACAACCATTCTATTCTTTTAGTTCTGCGCTCTGCTTCTTTTTCCTCGTAAGTTTTCTTTTTAAAGCGGGGAGACTGGCTCGCAGAATCTGAATCGACTTTATCAATTGCCTTAACTCCAATCTCTTGCTCGTTGGTTATACGAAGCGAAGGCTTATGTTCCCTGCTTGTAACAGGAAAAATAGTACTGGCAATCTCTCTTACACGTTTATCGCCATTAAATTCTTTAAGTAAAGCAGCATACTGCTCATCAGTAACTTTAGTATTAGGATTCATTTCCTTGGTCGGTTCTAAACCAGGCTTAGATTTTAAGTACTCAACAATAGTTTCTGTTCCAACGTTGAGTTGTTTCAATACTTTGTTCAATCTGATACCCATAATACAATACTGTTTTTCTTGATGCAAATTTACTAAAAATATCTGAGAAACAGGCACTTTTTCTACAATAGAACACACAAGTTTAACATGTTTTCAAATTCAATGTATAAGATATTACACAATGTAATTATAAAAATAAGATGGTAATCATATTATTCTAAACCAAGAAAACATGAAAACGTCCCAACATGTGGACACGTGCAATCACGGAGTATAAGGATTTGCAGGCCGCTATTGTCTAACAACAAAAACTAACGATTATGCATTACATCAGAGACCAACAAAAATAATAATGAGGACTAAGGCACCGCCCTACCCTCAATCATCAACAAGGGAGATTAACCACCGACTGGCTAATCTCCCTATATTCATAGAATCACTTTGACTATCGCAATCTGTTCATTCCTCTTAACAGAACGCTTGTAAAGACCTCTTGCCACAAAAGCTGTCTGTCGCTCTGCTTGCAGTAAAATTCTTTTTGATAGTCAGTTAACCCACTACAACTCTCAATATCACGTTTTACAGCATTTCTTTTGAACTCAAATGCGTCATGTACGTCTTGAGAAGTAGTTGTCACTTGCCAGTTCCCACAAAACTGATTTGCGAAGAAACTGGCGAAATTCTGCAATCCACGTGCGCTTTGGCACATCTTTGCATTGTACTCGTTAAGTCTGTTCATTTCTAATACTTTTTAATTGTTAATACTATGCCTTGCGAAAACAATTTGCTCGGCGATTTCGATGCAAAGATAACCAGGATTTATATACACTCCAAACAATTTACCTTCTTTTGGATGTCAAATTGTGACCCTAAAAATAACACAAAATTAACAATTCCTTATGCCACATCACTCAAAATATCCACCTTCAACCATGTGAAATCAGCAAAATAGGTAATCTATATAACAAAATCGTAGTTAAAAGAAGCGGAATCATTAATCATTTTATTCCATATATCCAAATTTATTTTCAAAAATCAGCTGCAAAATTTTGATGTTAAAATATTGTTAATAAAATGAATCTGCAATGGAATATGGCACTTTTTCAAAAAAAAGCACTTAAAACCTGAGTGTTTAATTTAAAATTCATTGCTTTTTGAAAGAAAATGCTTATTTTTGCAGCAAAAATAGAATTCAATGATTAATAGTATTAAAATAGAACGGCTTAGGGGTATACGTGAATGTATCCTTGAAGACTTTGGGAGATTCAACATCTTCTTGGGTCATAATAATTGTGGAAAGACGACTGTGCTTGAAGCCATATATCTATTCCTCGGTAATGACAATATTATCGGTAATGTCAATATCAACAACCTACGCCAGTTGATTGTTGATAGTGACGAGAAGTACAAATTGAATTTCTATAATTTGGAAACAGAGCATCCTATCACCTTATCTGGAATGTACGATAAGGCGAAAAGAAGTGCAGAGTTTAAATATTGGGAGCATTTTGCTGAGGCTCTTGATGTCAATGTCATTAAAGACAAGCAGACTGCTCTGGAAAAAGAATATGGGTTGCAACAGACATTTGACACGCCTGTAGGAACGTATCAATCGAAATTAATTTTAAGCAGCGACAAAGACAAACAAGCACGAGTTGAGGCCCCCAAGGAATTGGGTAGTCACATTAATTCCGTCTATCTATCTTCTATTATAGGTCATAGCAATTATGTGAATGACTTTTATTCCACAGTACTCAAACAGAAGAAAGAAGACAAGTTGATTGCCATTCTCCGTGAGATTGAGCCTTCTATCAAGGATGCTGTCATTGCTGACAATCTGTTAATGGTAGATATAGGTCTAAAACAAAGAGTGCCTATCCAGGTGTTAGGTGATGGAATCCGTAAAATATTCGACATCATCGCCGCGATGTTCCAATGTGAGAATGGAGTGTTGCTTATTGACGAAATGGAAAACGGTTTTCATTATCAGTCGATGCCGATTCTGTGGCGTGCAATCATTCAGACAGCAAAAGAGTTGAACGTACAGGTTTTTGCAACCACTCATAATATCGACACGCTTCAAGCCGTAAATGCAGTGCTACAAGAAGATGCATATAAAGAGATGCAGCCTCAATGGCGTGCTTTCACTCTGAGGAAATTCTCGGAGGGAGAACTAAAAGCATACAAGCACACATATGAGCAATTTAGCTACTTGTTGAACGAAGATAGGGAAATTAGATGATCAAGATATTCATAGAGAGTGGTGTTAATGCCGCCAAGAAGCAGAATAAGGAAACCACTAACGAACAAGACTTCATCGTGAAGGTTATCGCTAAGCATTTCCCCAAATGTCAGTATAAAAAGGACTTTGATGTCATCGGCACAAACGGGTGGACGAATATCCCAAACATTGAATATGAGTTCAAAGAGAACACGGACAACGGATTTGCAAACTTGGTAATCTTTGATGCTGACGAAGAGAGAAATGGAGGCGGATTCATAAAACGTCAAGCCGAAATCCTTGCATTGAAATCAGAGTCCATTGATTTTGACTTATTCCTGTGGCCGAATAACCAAACTGATGGCGACTTTGAGTTGCTTCTGTCAAAGATCGTCAATCCTGAACACCAATGTCTGTTGAATTGTTACGAACACTTTGAGGATGAAGTTAGGGCAAATGACCCAGAAGAAGAAAAGTATGAGACTCCTGGACGCAAAGGCGAGATGTACTCATACATTTCTCTGCAGAAAATGTCGCAGAAGCAAAAGAAAGAATTGAGCAAAGGCTACTGGATGTTCGATGATTCTAAATATTGGGATTTATCGAGCGAAGAACTCAATCCCTTGGTAGATTTCCTAAACAAGTACTTTGGAGAGTGGAAATAGAGAATCATTTTTATTATGCATAAACAAGAAGGTTTATCTCATACAAAACAATGGCTATTATATACTGTTATAATAGGTTCTTTACCTTTTGTTATTCGTCTTACTGTAATATTGCTTTCTAAAGGCCATAACTGGGAGTTATTATGGCATCCTATTGATTTTGTCTTTATGGGATTAACTGTGAACATCTCGAATATCAATGAAACGAATCATAAGAAGAAGCATCGAGAGATGACCGTATTTTGGTCAGTAATACTAATTATTATGCTATCTATTACAATAGGTCTCTTGCACTTTTCAGAAATTGCAGTAGAAACCATTTTAGACGAACAAGCAGCTTTATATACGTCTATTCTATTATGCATTGTGTCCTTGATTTATAGCTATAACGTCATTAACAACAAATCGTGAATTATGAATACATTCAGCATAGTATACTCAATAATTACGACCATAATCTCAATTATTGCCGCAATCTTTGCTATAAGGACAATTAGCAAGACAAGAAATGACAGCATAGAAGATTTTAATGAGTACAAAGAAAAATTAAGAAAGGAATTTGAATCATGAAGAGTATAAAAAGTTTCGTATATTTGGATGAAGATAAGATGTATTCAATATCTTCTCAACTTTTTGAAGGTATTACCGATTCCATTTTTATGGCATCAAAAAAGTCCTATTCCGAAAATGGAGAACAGCATGGTGAAATGTCAAGTGGAAGAAAAATGGGGGTTATCTTAACCAAAGAGAAAGATACAACAGAAAAAAGATTCCTTCATGACTACGCATACAACTTGTTTGAAGAAGAACTTGTAAAAAACAATTTATTGTATACGGTAGAAGATAGTGATACTATAGAAACATTAAGTAGTAAGACATTTGTCAAAGTAAAAGGAAAGGTATTTTTTGATGATTATGAAGTATTAGATAAGACCATGCAGGATTTTAACAGGACAGGCTATGCATTAGGCTTTGTTCAGTATTACTCGTCTGCTGATATGGATGCGAAGAAAGAACTTGACAAAGTAACAAAAAACATAAAAGACAGGGAGAAAAAGGCAAAAGCACAGAATGCCGTTAAACACATAGACGATGGTTTTGGGGCATTTTTGAAAGAAAAAGGTCTATTGTTTAATCAAGACCTTTTAGACCAATTAACTTATGTCCTAACTTTTGGATATAAAGGACAATTCGGAGTACGTCTTCCTCTTGATAACATATTGGTGTCAACAGTCTTGAATAAAGAGTATCTAAAAGAAAATAACAATGCTCTCATTTTTAAATACTCAAGACGAACAGAAGTGGATTTTACCATAATTGGTACTATTACGCAGATAGGAAACGATAAAGTAAATTTGAATGGAAATTCTAATATGAGTAATATGAAAGAAGCTGCCCAAAATCTTATAGATCATATAGCAAGTATTGAGGATACATTCACAGGTAGACTTCAATCAGAATGTGTAATAGACCCTATCGCCATTTATCGAGAGATAATAATACCTACTAACGATAATCCACAAGAAGAAACATAACTCTCAGTTCGCTCAGCCTCTGTTCGAGTTCTCTGGCGCTTGCTCTGGTTGCGGTGAGACACCTTATGTGAAGTTGATTTCTCAGCTCTTCGGTGACCGTCAGATGATTGCCAACGCTACTGGTTGCTCTTCTATCTACTCTGCTTCTATTCCTTCTACACCTTACACCAAGAACGAGAAGGGTCAGGGTCTCTGCTTCAACAACTCTCTGTTCGAGGACTTCTGCGAGTTCGGTCTCGGTATGGCTCTCGGTAACAAGAAGATGAAGGAGCGCGTGGCCAAACTGCTCTGCGAGGCTTGCGAGAATCCGAAGGCTACCGACGAGTACAAGGCTCTGGCTAAGGAGTGGATCGACAACAAGGACGATGCCGACAAGACCAAGGAGATTGCTCCGAAGTTGCGTGCTGCCATCCGTGCCGCTGCTGCTGCCGGCTGCCCCGTTAATCAGGAACTGCAGACACTCGACCACTATCTGGTGAAGCGTTCACAGTGGATCATCGGTGGTGACGGTGCTTCTTACGATATCGGTTACGGTGGTCTCGACCACGTGATTGCCAGCGGTGAGGACGTCAACATCCTCGTGCTCGATACTGAGGTTTACTCTAACACTGGTGGTCAGGCCTCTAAGGCTACGCCGCTCGGCGCTATCGCTCAGTTCGCTGCCCAGGGTAAGCGCATCCGCAAGAAGGATCTCGGTATGATTGCCACCACCTACGGCTACGTCTATGTCGCTCAGATTGCTATGGGTGCTGACCACGCTCAGACCCTGAAGGCTATCCGCGAGGCTGAGGCTTGGCACGGACCTTCTATCGTCATCGCCTACGCTCCCTGTATCAACCACGGTCTGAAGGCCAAGGGCGGTATGGGCAAGAGCCAGGCCGAGGAGAAGAAGGCTGTCGAGTGCGGTTACTGGCACCTGTGGCGCTACAATCCCGCTCTGGCCGAGGAAGGCAAGAATCCGTTCAGCCTCGACTCTAAGGAGCCGAACTGGGCAAACTTCCATGACTTCCTGCTCGGCGAGGTTCGCTACCTGTCAGTGAAGAAGGCTTATCCCAACGAGGCCGAGGAGCTCTTCGCCGAGGCCCAGAAGATGGCCCAGCTCCGCTACAAGACCTACGTCCGCAAGACGCAGGAGAACTGGGAAGATTAATCCCCTATCCTATTATATTAAAGAGAGGTGGAACCGCTATGGTTTCACCTCTCTTTTGTTGCCAATTACGAAAACGCACTAAAAATAGTGCAATATTTTACATTATTTGCACTTAAACCAGTGCAGTTCCAACGTCGTTGGGGGGCATATTCTCAGGTATCTTGCTCCAGCCGCTGAAGGTATAGTCCTCCTTTGTTGGTATAATCTCTGGCGTGTTCCACATGTGTTTGGATATCTCTGCCACTTCATCACGGAACCATTTTGGCTCTAGCACCTCAATGTCGCAACCTTGCGATAGAATCTCCTGACGGAAATCATACTTGTTTAAAAGGTTCTTTGCCAAAATAAATCATTTGATGGTGCAAAGATACAAAAAACCTATGCAAAAACAATGCACAGGTCGAATATAATTTTATCTAACCGCCAATTTATTACATCACACCGAAACGGTCACGGTCACAGCTGTGACCATGTGACCGCAGAGATTTGTCGCGAAACGAAATATGTTTACAACCTATAGGACATCGTAACTTTCCCGAAGAAACATGCCATCTTTCTGAGAGTTTATAGGCATGAAACTCTGACTTTCCTTACTGCTTTCTCCTACTTTCCTTAGTCTTTTCTCGAATATTTGCAAAGTGCTGAAAATCAAGCGTGTACAAATATACTTCAAGGGTGTCCATTTTCTGAATATTGTTTACAAAACATTTTTATCTTTACTCTGGCGGTCACATGGTCACAGCTGTGACCGTGACCGTTTTCTGAGTGAGAACCATCATTTTGCCATCCCGACTTTGCAAAACAAGGGGATCGTTTATAACGATGCCTACTAACACTCGTT
>Ga0256404_1011725_pt1 | contig 11634 bp, 8 predicted proteins | sample RumenRJG_01DNA_FD_185990 | JGI IMG/M metagenome (GOLD analysis project Ga0256404, IMG submission 185990) | Bovine rumen microbial communities from Lethbridge, Alberta, Canada - RJG_01 | ecosystem: Host-associated > Mammals > Digestive system > Stomach > Rumen | place: Canada: Alberta | collected... | reverse complement strand
ATTCCACCTCACGATGGACACCCTTGCCTTCGGCTATATCCTTCCCACTACCGGGCGGATTCCGGACTTTCACCGGTTAGAAACGTGCGCCCGCCGGGCGCACCATAAAAAACCGGAGATTCCTTCACGGAACCTCCGGTCATTCTCCTGAAAGCTGTCTGCGCCGGCCGTTAACGGAACCGTCCGCAGCAGACAATCGATCTGTAGTTGTAATTTGAAATCATGATGCCGTTCTGGTAGTTGCTGGCATGAACGACACGTCCGTCACCGAGATAGATGGCGACATGGCCGATGCTTCCATTAGATCCGTAGAAAATCAGATCGCCGGCCTGCAGCTCGGATTCGGAAATCTTCGTCGCAGCTTCTGCCTGTGCGGTAGCTGTACGCGGTGTACTGATGCCGAAATGCAGATATACCTGCTGAACAAAGCCCGAGCAGTCGACACCGTTCGTCAGGCTGTTGCCGCCGTATACATACGGATAGCCGACATACTGCACGGCAAAGTCCGCGATCTGCTGACCGAGGGAAGAAGTATCTGCCGATGACGGCGAAGATGATGAAGTATCGGATGACTGCTGTGCCGGTGCCGAGGCAGAAAGATAATCATCCTTCACATATCCCGTCTGTCCGTTATAGCTGACTGTACTCCATCCATTCTCATCTGCCGTTCTCGTCACACTGTCTCCTGTGCTCAGGACACCCAGAATGCTGCTGTCTGTAGATGCCGCAGCGCGTACTCTTACGGAAGTGACGGCGTATACGGTCTCATTCATCGTCTGCGCAGATGCTGTATCGGCTGAAGCCGAAGCCGTGCTCTCTTCTGTCTGCGCTGTATCCGCCTGTGCGGTGCTGCTCTCATCTGTCTGCGAAGCGGTCTGCTCATCTGTCTGGGCAGCTGTCTCAGCGGTATCCGCCTCTGCCGGCTGATCCTGCGTCACGGCATCTGCCTCCGCATAGCGCGCTGAAAGCTCTACCTCATCGGCCTGTACAAAGCCGGTCTCGCTGTCAATGCTAACCTCAACCCACGATGCACCGCTTACCGTGCAGAGAGCACCTGCTTCCTGCTGGCTCCCTACCGTCGCGATCACCGCGGAATCTGTAGACGGCTCCGCATAGATGCTGATGTCGCCGTCCGATGTATTCTGTGCGACCATACCGGAAAAACCGGTCTCACGTGCATATTCCTCTGCATCAAGGCCGATGGCCAGACTGTCTGTACGGACATAGCCCTCACAGCCGCCGGATGCAATATGCGTCCAAGCGCCCTCGCTGCCGAGGACATCGCATCCTGCATTCTTCGCCAGATGGCCGACAACCTCCGCCTGCGTATCCGCAGAAGCATAAATATCCGTCTGGTCATCCGAAACGGCAATTGCCTTATGTGCGTAAAGAGATCTCTGATCCTGTTCCACCGACGTGATGATGCCGGCTTCCAGATCGAGCCCTCTGTCATAGGTCGCATCCGTGCTTACCAGTGTAGCTGACGCGCCGCTGCCGCCCGCAGTTCCTGCTGCCGCAGAAGGCACCACGGCCATGCCGAGAGCAATCGCCGCCGCCATACCGCACACGGCACCCTTATGGATTTTAGTTCCCATGGCAGAACTCCTCCTCAACTCAAAAATTCAGACTGCAGATAATTGCTTAATTATTACAGTATTATTACATAAAATTATAACAGTATGCATCATTTATGTCAATATTTTAAAAATATCGTAATAATTATCGTAATCTGCGCCTGTCTCTCAGCTGCGGCGGATTCTGCCCTCCTCAATCCGGATTCTGCCTTCCTTGAGCAGATGGCCGACCGCACGCTTGAAAGCCGCTTTGCTCATGCCCAGCTCTCTGTCGATCACCGCCGGTGCTGCCTTTTCCGTAAAAGGAAACACGCCATCGTAGCTGTCCAGCAGGTCCATGATCTTCTGCGCATCAATGCCCATCTGTTCCTTCACCGGTTCATTAAAAGAAAGTTCGAGCTTGCCGTCGTCACGCACCCGGACCACCAGCGTGCGGACACGGTCGCCCACATGACGGCGTCCGCGGCATTTGCCGGCCGGCACCATGCCGTGATACTTCATATCCACGGCGATAAACGCACCGACACGTTCATTGATCTGATAGATCACACCTTCCACATGATCGCCCCGGCTGTACGGGCTGTCTGTGCGCAGGTAGTCGTAAAGGCGCATCGTCGCGCAGAGCCGGTTGCTCTTATCGATATAGAGCGCCACCGGATAGCTTCTGCCTTCTTCCACCTCGCAGGACTGCTCGTGAAACGGCAGCAAAAGATCCTTCTCCAGTCCCCAGTCCATAAAAGCGCCGATCTTCGTCACCTGGCGCACCGGCAGAAGGGCGATCTCGCCGAGATGCAGCGCCGGGTCCGCCGTCGTGGCAATCAGGCGGTCGCTCGAGTCGCGGTAGACGAACACATTTATCGTGTCGCCGACCCGGCATCCCTCCTGCACAAATTTTGCCGGCAGAAGGACGTCGTCTTCCTCGCCCTCCGAGCCGAGATATACACCAAAATTCTTGATCTTCCTGACCGTAAGGTCCTGTCTCTCCCCTAATCTGATCATGCCTTCTCCTGTTTCTCCCCGTAAAATGCGATCACCGCATAGGTATCTTTATCTTCTGCACAAAGCTTTACAATGATGCCGCCGTCCTGTCTGATCACATAAGGACAGATCATGTCGCCGAGCACCGCTGCATTGCGGTACTCCACGCGCATGCTGCGCACCGTAAAACCTTCCGGCAGATAATTCTGTGCAAAACGGATATACCATGAATTATTGACATGCCCGTTCGTATCGATGCAGCCGCGGAAGACCTCAAAAGGCGTCTGCGGCTCTCCCTCCTCGCGGCAGGCTATGCGGCGCGGCAGATGCTCCATGCCAAGAGACGGCTCCATCACATAATGATCTGTGATGTCCGGCGTCATCCGCAGCGGATGTCCGCTCTCAAAATCCAGCATGATCCAGCGGGCAAATGCACGCGCGAGCACTTCTCCGCCAGCATCCCGGATCGCGTATTCACGTTCCGCATAGAGGCTCGTAAATCCCGTCGCCGCCGTGCCGATCTCGATCTCCTCGTTGTATTTCGGATAGCGCATTACCTCGATCTGCCATGTGGCAAGAATCCACGCCCGGGACTGCTTCATCAGTTCGAACAGGCCGTAGCGGCACTGCTCCGAGTGAAACGCGCCGATGTCCTGAAAATACTGTGCGATGCCTGCGATATCGACGGCCCAGTCGGCCGAGGACTCGCTGTATGACACTTTGTGTTTTTCCGTATACATGGTATCATCCTTTCCGATGTTTTCCTATGATAAACAAAAGGCATCTTGCTGTCTGCAAGATGCCTCTCAGAAGCTGGGCTGGAAGGACTCGAACCTTCAAATGCAGGAGTCAGAATCCTGTGCCTTGCCATTTGGCGACAGCCCAATTTGTATCGACAAGAGGCATTATATAATATTGCACAGGAAAATGCAAGCCCTTTTTTAAATTTTTTTACTGGCTCTCCTGGAGATCCGCCCGCTTTATGCAGCGGATCAGATGCGGACGCTCCGGCGTACCGATATTGACCAGTTCCGGCACCTTCTGCATACATTCCGGTGTGCGGAAGCGGCAGCGCCGGTAGAAGGCACAGCCGGTCTTCATCGCATCCATCTCCGTCGCCGTCGGCGGCGCGCTCTGCTTCTTATGCTGCTCCGTCAGGATGCTCTCGAACAGCAGCCGCGTATACGGATGCGCCGGGTTATCGTAGATATCTTCTACTTCTGCCAGTTCCACCATCCGGCCGAGGTACATGACCATGACACGGTTGCACATATGGCGAACCACGTTCAGATCATGGGAAATGAAAATATAGGTCAGGTCCATTTCATCATGCAGTTTGAGCAGGAGCCGGAGAATCTGGGACTGTATCGTGACATCGAGTGCGGATACCGCCTCGTCGGCGATGATAAATTTGTCGCCGCGCATCAGCGCGAGGCCGATGCTGATTCTCTGCCGCTGTCCGCCGGAGAGCTCGCTCGGATAGCGGTCCATGAACGACTCGTCCAGCCCGGTCTCCTTCAGCATATTGATGACCTGTTTCCGGCGTTCCTGCTTATCGCGCACGCCCTTGAGCAGTAGCGGCTCTTCCATGATCCGGCCGATCTTCATCGCCGGGTTCAGCGAGCTGTACGGGTCCTGAAATACCATCTGCGGCCGCTCATCGTTGAGGACAAACTCGCCGGTGCAGCCCTTGTTCAGGCCGACAATCGCCTTGACCAGTGTCGATTTGCCGCAGCCGCTCTCGCCGACAATGCCGAAAATCTCTCCGGCATGGACGTCGAAAGTCATATCATGAATGACCTCCTTGCGGACGGTTTTCGACGTGAAAAGTCCTTTTTTGACATCGTAGTAAACGCACAGATTTTTCAGATGCAGAATCACATCATCCCGGATGTTTCTGACCGCCGTATCCGGCATCGAAGCAACCAGCTTGCGCGTGTATTCTTTCTGAGGATGCAGAAAAATCTGCTCTGTCAAGCCGCTTTCGACAACCTGCCCGTGATACATGACAACCACGCGCTGACAGATTTCCCGGATGACAGTCAGGTCATGGGAAATAAACAGAATCGAGCTGCCTGTCACCTCGTTGATCTTCTTCAGAAGGCGCAGGATCTGTGCCTGTACCGTCACATCGAGTGCGGTTGTCGGCTCATCGCAGATGATCAGATCCGGGGAATTGATGATGGCCATCGCGATCATGACACGCTGGCGCATGCCGCCGGAAAGCTGATGCGGATATTTCTCCATCAGCTCACGGACGTCGTAGAGACCGATCTGTGTCAGAATATCGGCGACGCGCCGGTCGATCTCCTCATCGTCCAGGTCCGTGTGCAGGCGGAGCACCTCGCCGATCTGCCTGCCGACCTTCATAACCGGGTTCAGGGATGTCATCGGTTCCTGGAAAACCATGGAAATCTGATTGCCCTGGATTTTGCGGCGCTCCTCGCGGGAAATATTCAGTATCTCCTTTCCCTTCAGCGTGATCGAGGAACACGGATCGACAACGGCCGCCTTATCCAGCAGGCCCATCACGGCCAGAGAGGTCATCGTCTTGCCGGAGCCGGACTCACCGACGATACCGACAATCTGCCCCTTGCGCACCTCCATGTTGAGGTGATCGACTACTGTATGCAGACCCTTATCGGTCGAAAAACTGATCGTCAGATCTTTTATTTTCAGAAGTTCTTCACTCATAGCGAACCTCCTCAGTCGTTCATGGCCCGGAGGCCTTCGCTGATCAGGCTGAATCCCAGAATAATGATAACAATCATGATGCCAGGGAACAGTGCGTACCATGGTGCATTGAAAATATGCGACTGCGCCTCAGAAAGCATACGGCCGAGGCTCGGGTCCGGCGGCTGAATGCCGAGACCGAGGTAGCTCATGCTCGCCTCCGCGAGGACAGCGTTGTTAAAGCCGATCGCGGCTGCCGTGAGCATGCTGACCTTCGTATTCGGAATAATGTACCGGAAAATAATCCGCATGCTGCTGCAGCCCATGACCTGGGCGTTTTTTACGAATTCAAGTGATTTGTAGCGGACAACCTCGCTCCGGACAATACGGGCAAAGCTCGGTATAAACAGGATGCCGAGGGCAAGAATGATATTGTACTTACCCTTTCCAAGCACACTGACGAAAATCAGCGCCAGCAGAACGCTCGGAAATGAGAGCAGTACATCGTTGATCCGCATTACGATTTCATCAAAAATACCGCCGTAAAAACCGGTGAGTGCGCCGATGATCGTGCCGAAAGCGGCACCGATCGCCACCGTACAGACCGCGACGAAAAATGTCATGCCGCAGCCGTTCATGACACGGCTGAAAACATCACGTCCCAGATCATCCGTACCCATCAGATGCGCGGCGCACGGAGCCATATTGCTGGCTGAGGAATCCATCGCATTGACCGGATAAGGTGTCCAGAACTGTCCGATAATGGTAAATACAAGAACGGCGGCTGTCATGATCAGTCCGACAGTCAGATATCTGTTTTTCTTCTTCATGGCTTTATCTCCCTACGCGTACCGGATTCTCGGATCAGCAAGCTGATAAAGAACATCGACTATGAAATTGATCACAACAACAATCGTTGTAATATAGAGGACTGCGGCCTGCACGACCGGATAGTCTCTCGCTGAAATGGATGTGATCAGAAGGCGCCCCATGCCCGGAATGCCGAAAACCTGCTCGACGACAAGACTGCCCGCCAGGATCTCAGCGACCACCATCGCCACGAAGGTGATAACCGGAATCAGCGCATTCCTGAAAACATGTCCGTAAAGGACCTGATTGTTTGAATTGCCCTTGCTGTATGCCGTGCGCACATAGTCCTTCTTCATCTCTGACAGGACGGAATTGCGCAGATATTTGACAACCATGGCGATCTTCGGGATCGCGACGGCCACAGCCGGGAAAAAGAGATATCGGATACAGCCCTGCAGGTCCTTTTCCGGCGACACAAAACCGCCGGTCTGGAATACCCGCAGGACGATACCGAATACATAAGTGATGATAATTCCTAAGAAAAATGAAGGAATGGCCATCAGCACCTGCGATACGATGTTGATGACCGTGTCGGGCCATCGGCCCGAAAATCGTGCCGAAAGCATGCCGAGCGGCAGGGAAACGACAACGATGATGATCAGCGACATGACCGCAAGCAGCACCGTTACCGGGAGCCGGGATGCCATCAGCTCCGATACGGATTTGTTCGAATACTTGAACGACTGGCCGAAATCGCCGTGAAGCGCATCTGCCAGCCAGTCTCCGTAGCGGACGATGACCGGTTTGTCGAGACCGTATTCCTTCCTGAGATTTTCAACAGCCGTCGGAGACGCGTCGACGCCCAGTTTGGACAGTGCCGCGTCTCCGGGGATGATACTGAATGCAGTGAAGGTCAGCAATGAAATGACCAACAACGTGATAATGAGAGAAATAATTTTTTTAATGAAATATTTCATGGAAACCTCCACTGCTTCGGCTGCCGCAGCAGCCTGTTAGTTATTGCTGTTCAGCCTGATTCCTTGTAAATCAGTTGGCGTACTGAACGGATGAGAAGTCAAGTGCTGATACCGGATAGGTCTTCAGTCCTGTAAATCTCTTGTTGAGTGCGATGAAATCGCCCGGGTCCTGAATGAATACGGAAGCGGCGTCATCTGTCAGAATCTGCTGCATCTGTCCATACAGATCCTTCTTCGTATCATTGTCTGTTGTCTGCTGTGCCTGATCGTAAAGGCTGTCATACTCCGTGCTGGCGAAATTCGTCATGTCATTGTCGGAAGTGGAATAATAGCGCTTATACCAGGTCGCAGGTGAGAGTGAACTGATATCAAAACCGATAACCGTAGCCTGGTAATTGCGGTTCTGATATGTCTCGGAAAGCCAGGTGTTCCAGTCAACCGAGTTGATGGTGGCGTTGATGCCGACTGCCTTGAGGTTCTCGGCGATCATCTCCGCTGTCGTCACATGCTGTGTGAAGTTGGACGGAACGGTGATCTCGAGATCAAAGCCATCTGCATAGCCTGCATCCGCAAGGAGCTCTTTCGCCTTATCCGGATCGTAGGTGTAGGTACCTTCTGTATCCTTGTTATACCATGCGGCAATTCTCGGATAGCCGTGTGTCTGCACGATCATGCCCTTGCCGTCTGCGAACATCTCATTGATCGCATCGCGGTCAACGGCATAGTTGAGTGCCTGACGTACTTCCTTGTTCTGCAGCGGCTCATAGTCGTTGTTCAGGAACAGGCCGTGTACGAGCATCATGGTCGTGGTGATGATGTTGTAATCATCGCCGACAGAACTGATCTGATCCTTGGTCAGATACTGGAGGCAGTCGATCGAGCCTGACTGCAGCTCCATGAAGGCCTCGTCAGCATCGGCAACGAACTTGACCTGTACCTCGTCGATGTAGTCGAGATCCTTGTTCCAGTAGCCATCGTACTTCTCGAGTGTCAGATACTGTCCCTCTTCAAACTCGGTAAGCTTGAACGGGCCGGTGCCGATCGGATTGTCCGCCTGCTGTGCATCGTTGGCTTCCTCGAGAACCGCGGTTGTCAGATTATAGATGAACTCCGAATCCGGCGCGGACAGCGTGATAACCACCGTGCTGTCATCCGGCGTGGAAATATCCGAAATTGCAGAAAGTGCGGACTGATCGCCATCAATACCCGCACTTCTTTCCAAAGAGTATTTAACATCTTCAGCGGTAACCGGATTGCCGTCGTGGAACGTAATTCCATCGCGAAGCGTGAAGGTATATTCGGTCATATCGTCACTGACCGTATAATCCTGCGCTACAGCCGGCTCGACTTCACCGTCGGTCGTCGGCTTAACCAGTCCCTCAAAAACATTAAATAAGACACTGCGAGTTGCTGCGTCCGTATCCTCATGCGGGTCAACACTGCTGATCTCCTGCGTCAGTCCGAAGACAAGCGCAGAATGATCGGATGAATCTGACATTCCGGATTCACTCGTGTCAGAAGAATTATTACCAGTTTCAGAAGCAGTCGAACCTGAACCGCCTCCGCATGCGCAGAGTGCTGCTGAAAGTCCGAGCACCATTATTGCAGAAAGAATCTTTGCAGATTTCTTTTTCATAATTGTATACCCCTCGTCTGTAATATTCCTCTCATTATTTAATTGTCCAAAACATTATATCACGCACAATGAAAAAGACAAGCGTTTTCCTGCATCCCGCAGGGCAAGAACCGTTTTACAAATACCCATAATTTGCTATAATGAACGAATAGGAGGAAATATGAATGGATTACAGCGAACGTAATATCGAAAAGACATGTAAAGGCATACGCTCCCGCTCTTCTAAAGTCAAGAATTCAACCGGTTTCAATGTATTCCGGTTTTTCATCATTGCACTTCTGATTGTCATCGCCTGCGGCATCGCCGCACTGGTTGGCGGCTACCGGGGCGTTATTGCAGATGCGCCCGAGATTACAGCGGACGATGTCAAACCGAGCAGGCTGAAATCCACGATGTACTATTCCGATGGATCGGAAGCTGTTGAGCTTGTCGGCGCGCAGTCCAACAGGACTGTCATTTCGATTGACGAGATGCCGACAGATCTGCAGCATGCTTTTATTGCAATCGAGGATGAACGTTTTTACGAACACAACGGAATTGATCCGAAAGGTATCATGCGAGCCCTGTTTGTCGGTCTGACGAACGGAGATTTTTCACAGGGCGCAAGTACCATTACGCAGCAGCTGATCAAGATCACGATCTTCAACGGCGGTGCGGAGGCGACGAATGCCGAACGTTTCAAGCGTAAATTCCAGGAATGGCATCTGGCACTTGAACTGGAAAAGCAGATGTCCAAGGACGAGATTCTGGAAGCCTACCTCAACACGGTTAACTTCGGATGCGGTGCATACGGCGTGGAGGCAGCGGCCGAGCGCTATTTCAACAAGCACTGCAGCGAGCTGACGCTTTCCGAGTCCGCGTGTCTGGCGGCGATCGTCAATTCGCCGACCTATGACAACCCGGTCACCGGGCAGGAGGCCAATGCGCAGAGGCGTACCGAGGTGCTCGACAATATGCTGAAGCTCGGCTATATCACGCAGTCACAGTACGATGAGGCAATGGCAGACGATGTCTATGCCCGTGTTCTGGATGTCAACTCTTCCGTATCGGATCAGGAGACGATCTATACCTGGTTCGAGGATGCGACCATCAGTCAGGTCATCGACGATCTGCAGGATAAGCTCGGCTATTCCTATAAGGAAGCGGTCAATATGGTCTACAGCGGCGGTCTGCAGATCTATCTGACAGAGAACAAGGAGATGCAGGATATCGTCGACAGCTACTACAACGACAGTTCCAATTTCACGACGACGGAATATTATCCGTATTGGTCGATCACCTATACGGATGCCAACGGGCAGGAGGTCAACGCGGACCAGTATTCCATTCAGTCCTACTACGGTCTCGACGAAACGGATATGCTGTTCTCCTCGACAGATAGTGCCCAGGCGCTCGTTGATCAGTACAAAGCCGATCTCGGCATCACGGATGACAGCATTCTCGCCGAGAAGTTCAATCCGACTGTACAGGTACAGTCATCCTTTGTCCTGATGGATCAGCACACCGGCGAGGTTCTGGCGATCAGCGGCGGACGCGGTGAGAAGACGGCGAACCGAAGCTTCAACCGTGCCACAGATTCGACGCGGCAGCCGGGTTCTGTTTTCAAGATCCTGACGACATACCTGCCGGGTATCGATTCCTGCGGCATGTCGCTGGCTTCCACCAAAGTCGATGCCCCGTATACATCGCCGGATGGCTACAATCCGCATAATGCGACGGGTACCTACCGCGGCACGACAACGGTACGTGAGGCTATCACGAACTCCATCAACGTGGTTACCGTAAAGTTCATGGTAGAGGATGTCACACCGGAAGTTGCCATCGATTATCTTGATAATCTTGGTTTCACAACCATTGATAAGGAACACGATGCCTATGCTCCGCTGGCACTCGGCGGTATCTATAACGGTGTCACGAATCTCGAACTGACGGCTGCCTACGCGGCGATCGCCAACGGCGGCACCTATATCGAGCCGATCATGTATTCGAAGATTCTCGACAGCGACGGCAACGTCCTGATTGATAACGTTCCGGAAGAACACCGGGCGATGCGTGAATCCACGGCATGGCTGCTGACAAGCGCCATGGAGGATGTTGTTTCGAAGGGTACCGGTACACCGGCACAGATCTCCGAGACCGGTATTGCCGAGGCCGGCAAGACCGGTACGACAGAGAATTCGCACGATCTCTGGTTTGTCGGCTATACACCGTATTTCACGGCCGGCATATGGCTTGGCTATGATAACTCGAATTCCATGGAAGGCAGAATTGCTTACTCGCAGATCGAGCACAAGATACTCTGGTCGAATATCATGAGCGATATTCTGGCGGGATACGACGACGCGGACTTTACGATGCCGGATTCGGTCGAGAAGGCTACGGTCTGCAAGAATACCGGTCTTCTGCCGGGATACGGATGCCCGACGATTACGGAATATTTCGCGAAGGATGATATACCGACCAAGAAATGTACGGAATACGGCGGTTCAAGTTCTTCCGGCTACTCCGTGCAGATCTGTTCTCACTGCGGTCTGCTGGCTACCAGCCTGACACCGGATTCTTACATCGTCACGAAATATTACAGTGACTATTCGGATATCCCGCAGAGCTACTGCCAGGATGTTGACGAAAGCAAGCTTACCAATTCAACAAGCGGAAGCTCGACCGATACAGACAGCAGCAGTTCCGGCACGGATACCGGAACCGGCACCGGCACCGACACCGGAGGCAGCGAAGATACCGGCGGCGAAAATACCGGTGAATCTCCCAATCAGGACGGAGAAGACACCGGGGATGACGTCACCGCGTACTAAAGGAAGCGGCTGAAAATGTAAATGCAAACAGCTCCGATTCTGTATAACAGAACCGGAGCTGTTTTTTCATGGTGCGCCCGGCGGGCGCACGTTTCTAACCGGTGAAAGTCCGGAATCCGCCCGGTAGTGGGAAGGATATAGCCGAAGGCAAGGGTGTCCATCGTGAGGTGGAA
>Ga0256404_1011723_pt1 | contig 11637 bp, 10 predicted proteins | sample RumenRJG_01DNA_FD_185990 | JGI IMG/M metagenome (GOLD analysis project Ga0256404, IMG submission 185990) | Bovine rumen microbial communities from Lethbridge, Alberta, Canada - RJG_01 | ecosystem: Host-associated > Mammals > Digestive system > Stomach > Rumen | place: Canada: Alberta | collected... | reverse complement strand
CTGCACGGTTGTTAAGTTCTCTGCTCTGACAGAAAGACTGTATTACCCAAGTCTGAAAATGATGTAAGTTTACAGCATAATGTCATCAGGTAAGAACCTCCTTGGCTTGCCAAGGAGAGTAGTCAGGAGTTTTAAACGTGGTGGAGCAGGAGCTGCTTCTGGCATTTTTGGGGTGATGTATTTTGCTATTGGATCACTAATTTCACCTTTAGTTGGAATTTTAGGTGAAAAGTCCATGCTACCTCTCGGATTAAATCTATTTATCTGTGCGATAATAGCTTTATTGTTTTTATTTATTGCTTTAAAAATTAACGTTAAAGCAGAGCAGAATGCCCCTATTAAAGAGGAAAGTGTAGAATGTCAGTAAAAGTAAGCTCTTTATTTTTATCAGTGCTATTGTCAGCTGGTGTATTGTTTAATGCTCAAGCTCAAGAACTTACTAAAGCTGAGGTCGAATCAATTATTGATGAGTATGTAAGTACTCATCCTGAGATCATTGTTAAAGCCTTAAAAAAACTTGAAGAGCAAGAAACTCAAAAAGCTTTAGATCATCGTAAACAGTTAGTAGAGCAGTTTAGACACGACCGTTCAATTCCGTCTTTAGGCTCTCCTAAAGCTAAACACTACATCATTGAGTTTTACGATTACAATTGTGGCTATTGTAAAGTTATGGAGCCTTTATTTGAAAAGGCTATCAATGACTTTGATGTCCAAATTGTTTATGTAAATATTCCTGTAGTTAAAGAGGAATCAAAGCAACTTGCTATCATTGGTCAAGCAGTTTTCAACCTTGCACCTCACAAGTACTTTAAATTCCATCAGCATTTTATGCAACCTGGTCTTGTAGATACCTCTCTTAAAGCAGTACAAGATCTTGTAGAGTCCTTAGATATTAAGTGGGACGATGTGGTTACTCAAATGAAGAATATGCAACCACAAAAACAAATTGGTCGTTACATTGATGAGAGTATGAAACTTAAGATTGCTGGTACCCCATACTTACTTATTGATGGTGAGGAGTATCGTGGTGCAATCACAAGTTATGATACTTTAACAGAGCTTCTAAAAGACTAAGGTCATGTCTTTTTCAATTCTTCTTATCATCCTAGTACCAATAATGTTCATTATTGGTACTACCTATAATGCTTTAAAAGAGCAAAAAAAGCTTGAAAACGGCAAGTTAAAAGAGATCTTAGAAAAAAGAGCTCTAATGAAAGAGCAGGCTTTAAAGCATAAAGTAAAGTCCTCTGAAAAATAGACTTGTTCACCACAAATAAGAGCAGATCGTTAATACTTCAATTTTACTTAAAGGCTCTCTTTAATACCAAGCATCAAAACTAAATCACTTTGCTTTCTAATCTAGAAAAGATTTAAGCTATTTTTATCTAAAATAAAATCCTCAAGTCCTATAAAAATCAAGCCTTTCTCGTCTTGATATGGAAGCACGGTGTCTGACGTAATAATGATCTTTTTAAAGAAATCATCTATTGCACATAAAGAAGCAGTTTCTTGTTTTAGTTTTTCCTTTGAAGGAAGGCTTAGTGCAGATTGTATGTAGTATCTTCTGTTCATTTTATTGACAACAAAATCAACCTCACGACTTTTTTTCTGATAACCATTATCTAGTTTTTCTAATAAGAATACTTTACCAACATCGACACTGTATCCTCTAGTAATTAACTCGTTATAAATCAAATTCTCTAAAAGATGTGTTTCCTCAACTTGTCTAAAGTCTAGAAGGGCATTTCTTATTCCTAAATCTGTAAAGTATGATTTGTAAGGACTAGATAAATACTTCTTACCTTTAATATCATATTGGTAGGAATTACGTATTAAAAAAGCATCTTGCATGTAATCAATATATGACGTCAACGTTGGAGCACTAATATCAATGTGACAATCACTTTTAAAAGTATTAGATAATTTGTTTGGATTATTTAGTGCGCCGATATTTGATGCAAGAACTAATAGTAAATTTTGAATAGGATTTGAATCTTTAAGATGATGTCTTGCAATCAAATCTTTCAAGTAGGTTTCATTCACAAGATTTTTTAGGTATAGCTGTTTTTCTTCAATGGTATTAAATGAGTAGACTTTTGGCATACCTCCAAAAACAATGTACTGCTTAAATACTTCATCAAATGATTGAATATTTGATGCTTCATACAGTTCTGATAAGGTAAGGGGGTAGACTCTAATTTCATCACCTCTTCCTCTAAATTCGGTAACTACATCTTTACTTAAAAATTTACTATTAGATCCTGATACGTAGACATCAATATTTGATATGTGTAAAAATCCATTTAAAACACTTTCAAAGTCACTCATCATCTGAACTTCATCTAATAATAGATAGTACATATCATGATCTTTTAAAAAAGATTTTACATAGTTATAGCATGCAAGTCCGTCATGGAGATTTTTAAACTGAACATCATCAAGATCAATACTTATAATATGATCTTCTTTTACGCCTTCAGATAGTAGATGTGATTTAAAAATAGTATTAAGTAAGTACGATTTTCCACAACGTCTAAGACCACTAATAATTTTAATCATGCCATTATTCTTATGTGAAATGAGCTGATTTAGGTAAGACTTTCTACTAAAGAACATTCTTAGAAAACTCCATTGAAAAATGAATTTTAGATAATTAACAATATTGTATAATATTTAAAATAAAAGTTAATCAAACAAAATACTTAAAATTAGATCTCTATGCAATTTTTAATTTACCAGAAAACTATAGAATGATATGATAACAATAACGTTAACGTTTTAGATTAAACAGCATAGGTCATAAAAATCATGAAACAAGGTTCTTTACTCAAAGCTCTTACACTTTGTTTAGGATCACTAACTTTAAGCGCTCAAGCATATACAGTAGGTCTTGCAATGCCTACGCAGTTAGAGGATAGATGGTATAAGGATGGTTTTGCTTTAGAGAAAAAATTACAAGCAAATGGCTTTAATGTAGAGTTATTCTACGGTGGTGATAATGATACCAAACTTCAAAATCGCCAAATTAAAAGAATGACTGACGCTAAAGTTGATTTAATGGTGGTAGGTGCAATCGATTGTACTGGATTGTCAGATAGTTTAAATAAAACCCATCAGCAGAAGATCCCTGTTATTAGCTATGACCGTTTAATTTTAAATACTAATGCAATCACTTATTATGCTACCTTTGATAATTTTGAAGTTGGTGTAATGCAAGGTCAGTACATCAAGAAAAAGTTAAATCTTGATTCTGGTAATCATAAGACCATGGAGATCTTCTATGGCTCTTTAGATGACAATAACGCTAAGTTCTTCTATGAAGGCGCCATGTCAATTCTTTATCCTTATATAAAGATGGGTATTCTAACTGTTCCATCAGGACAAATAAAACCTGAAGAGACAGAAACAGAAGGCTGGAGTACCGATGTTGCTTTAAAACGTATGGAAGATCTAGTTGAATCTCAAGGTTATGGACCTAACGGTAAAAAGCTAGATGCTATTTTATGTCCATCTGATGTCGTCAGTTCTGGTGTGATCTTTACTTTAAAACGTCATGGTTATACACCTTCAAATATTCCTGTAATTACAGGTCAGGATGCAACAGCTGATGCAATTGCTAATGTAAAAAGTGGATATCAAGCTATGACCATTTATAAGTCACCTGAAGCTTTATCAGATGTTGTTGTAGATATGGTTAAGTCAATAAGTCAAGGTAAGGAAGTTAAAGTAAATGACACCTTTACCTACAACAATGGTGCAGCTGATATGCAATCTTATCTGTTAGAACCTAGGTTAGTCGATAAGACCAACGTTTCACAATTCTAATCAACATTTTAGGTAAAGAGCAGCGCATGCTGTTCTTTACTATACAGTTGCAATCCATCCTTTTATTAAATCCTCAATTCTCAATTTAAAGTATAAATACCTATTTTTGAAGTCTTTCTTTACTCTGAAAATTCTTGCGATTTTTTGCTTTACGTAAATTCGTTAAAATTCAATAAATAAAACAGATTGCTTATAAAATAAGGGATAGTAATTTGTGATCTTGATTGCAATAATAGTGAAAAATTTACGTAAACGTTTACGTTTTAATTGCAATTAGAGATCCTTTGTTCTATAAATATAACTAAAGAATAATTAAAAGTTTTTAATAAGGAGAATACGATGCTACCTAATATCCCTACAGTTAATCTTGGTGTTATTGCCGTTTCAAGAGACTGTTTTATTCGTTCACTTTCAGAGCGTAGACGTGCTGCAGTAGTAGCTGCCTGCCAAAAAATTGGTATTGCAGTAAATGAGATTAAAGTTACTGTAGAAAATGAAATTGATGCTCAAAAGGCAGTGGAGGAAGCTAATAAAGCTGGTTGTAATGCTTTAGTAGTATTTTTAGGAAACTTCGGTCCTGAAACTCCTGAAACTCTTATCAAGAAATTCTTTGATGGTCCTTGTATGTTCGTAGCAGCTGCAGAGGAGAGCGGTAACGATCTAGTTGATGGTCGTGGTGATGCTTACTGCGGTATGTTAAATTGCTCTTACAATTTAGGCTTACGTAAACTAAAGGGCTTTATCCCTGAGTATCCTGTAGGTACCGCTGACGATATCGCTTTAATGGTAAAAGACTTTTTACCTGTAGCTCGTACCTTAATTGGTTTAGCTTCTTTAAAAATTATTACCTTCGGTCCACGTCCACAGGACTTCTTTGCATGTAACGCACCTATTAAGGGCTTATATGATATCGGTGTTGAGATTGAGGAAAACTCAGAATTAGATTTATTAGTTGCTTATCGTAAACACGCAGGCGATCCTCGCATTAAGGATATTGCAAAGGATATGGCTGAGGAATTAGGCGCTGGTAACACCTATCCTGATATGCTAGAGCGTATGGCTCAGTTTGAATTAACCTTAACTGATTGGGCAGAGCAACACAAGGGTAGCCGTAAGTATGTTGTATTTGCAGACAAGTGCTGGCCAGCTTTCCCTGAGGAATTTGGTTTTGAGCCTTGCTATGTAAACTCACGTTTAGCAAGCCGTGGTATGCCGGTTGCTTGTGAGGTAGATATCTTTGGTGCACTATCTGAGTATATCGGTGCTTGCGTAACCGAAGATGCAGTAACCTTACTTGATATCAACAACTCAGTACCAAAAGATCTCTTTGAGGAAGATATCAAACCTAAGTTTAATCAGTATCAGTTAACAGATACCTTCATGGGCTTCCACTGTGGTAATACTCCTTTATGTAAGTTAACAAATACTACAAGCTGCAACATGAAGTTAGGTAAGATTAACTATCAGATTATTCAGCACCGTTTACTAGAGCCTGTAGGATCTGAGCCAGACTTTACTCGTGGTACCTTAGAAGGTGATTTAACCGCAGGTCCAATTACCTTCTTTAGATTACAAACCACTCCTGATACTAAGCTTCAAGCTTATGTAGCTGAAGGTGAGGTATTACCAGTAGGCACAAGATCCTTTGGTGGTATCGGTATCTTTGCTATCCCAGAGATGGGCCGTTTCTACCGTCATGTACTAATAGAGAAGCGTTATCCTCACCACGGTGCAGTAGCTTTCTGTCATGTTGGTAAGGCTCTATTTGATATCTTTAGAATGTTAGGTATTGAGACAATCAACTACAACCAACCTAAAGGTGTTTTATATCCTTCAGAAAATCCTTTTGCTTAATAATCTTTGTTATATGTTTGCCAGGCTTATGCCTGGCTTTTTTATGCCTTCCTAAAGTTAAAGTAGTCTAAACTTTTAACGCATTTGTATTTCTAACCACTCAATTTTTAAGCAATTTTTGGTTTAGAAAACTTAAGAAAAACCTTCATTTGACTCATAATCGTGCATCTTTATAGGGAAATAGGTGAATTATAAAGGTGCAAATCCTTAAAATGGTAACTTTTAGTGCACTTTAAAAGTGCTAGTTATTGAACCTGGCATTTAGTGGTCGTATCTTGTAACTAAAGTCAATGATGGCTTGAATTTAGGAGATTGTTTATGAGAGTTACTAAAAGTGCACTACTAGCATCTTTACTAGCTTTTGCTCCTGCAGTATTTGCAGACGGTGAGGCTACTTTAGATAAAGTAGATAACGGCTTTATTTTAATGTGTGCGATGTTAGTTTTACTAATGTCAATTCCTGGTATTGGTTTGTTCTATGGTGGTTTAACAAGAAGCAAAAACGTGTTGTCCACTATTGAGCAATGTTTAGCTGTTTTCTGTATGGCAATCGTTCTTTGGGTGATTGTAGGTTACAGCTTTGCATTTGGTCCAACCGATGGTGTTTTAGGTGACTTCTTCGGTGGCTTTGGTACCATGTTCTTATCAGGTATCGATTTAAATTCTATTTCAGGCAGTCTATCAGAGTACACCTGGGTTATCTTCCAAGGTGCTTTCTGCGCAATTTCAGCTTGCTTGATAGTTGGTGCTACTGTAGAGCGTGTTAAGTTCTCAGCTGTTCTAATTGGTGTAGGTATTTGGATTGTTCTATCCTATGCACCTTTAGCTCACCAAGTATGGGGTGGTGGTTTCATTGACTCAACCTTCCAATCTTATGACTTCGCTGGTGGCACTGTAGTTCACGTAAACGCTGCTGTATGTGGTTTAACTGCTGCCTTTATCTTAGGTAAGCGTCATGACTTAGGTCGTGTAGCAATGGCTCCACATAACTTAGGTTTAACCTATGTAGGTGCATCATTACTATGGATCGGTTGGTTAGGTTTCAACGCTGGTTCTGAATTAGTTGCAGATGGTGTTTCAGCTCTAGCTTTCATCAACACTGTATTATGCCCAGCAGTTGCAGCTTTAACTTGGATGATTGCAGAGTGGATCTTATTTAAGAAGCCATCAACCTTAGGTACTGCATCTGGTGTTCTAGCAGGTCTAGTTGCAATTACTCCAGCTTGTGCTTTCGTAGGTCCTATGGGTGCTATCGTAATCGGTATTGCTGCAGGTCTAGCTTGCTTATGGGGTGTTCACGGCTTTAAGAAATTAACCAAGATTGACGATTCTCTTGATGTATTCGGTGTTCACGGTATCGGTGCTATCGTAGGTGGTGTCTTAACCGGTGTATTCTGTGATCCTTCATTAGGTGGTACCGGCTTTAAGGGTGACTGGACATCAATTGCAGGTCAAGTATATGGTCAAACAATGTCACTAGTTGTTGCAATGTTATGGTCCTTCGTAGTATCAATCATTGCCTTTAAGTTAGCTTCTGTTCTAGTTGGTCTAAGAGTAACCGCTGATGAGGAGTCAGAAGGCTTAGATTTAGCATCACACGGCGAGCGTGGCTACAACTTATAATCATAAGGAGAGATTACTATGAAGCGCATTTCAGCAATTATTAAACCATTTAAGTTAGATGACGTACGTGAAGCATTAGCAACCATCGGAATTTCAGGTATGACAGTTTCAGATGTTAAAGGCTTTGGTCGTCAGAAGGGACATACCGAGTTATACCGCGGTGCAGAGTATGTAGTTGATTTTCTACCAAAGTGCAAGCTTGAGGTAGTAGTAGCAGATGATGAAGCTGAAAAATGTATCAGTGCAATCATCAACGCAGCTCACACTGGTAAAATCGGTGATGGTAAGATCTTCGTGTCAAATGTTGAACGTGTAATTCGCATTAGAACTAGCGAAGAAAACGAAGAAGCTATTTAGTTAGCTCTCTAAACAAGTAAAACCTCAATTGGCGTTAAAACTGATTGAGGTTTTTTTTGTATTTAAGATAGCTTATGTCTTCCTAAATAAGCATCATTAAAGCAAATCAGACACTTAGAATAGGCAATTATTTAAATACTCTTAAAGACTGGCTCAAGTATGCCTTTAATTATCTCATTAGGATACACAAGGTGTGAGCTTGTGTAGGAATTTGAAGGTGCATGTGTTAAATATCCAAGGTAATAGAGAAGTGAGAACATATGTGTGTGTTCAAATCTCTCAAGATATTTAATATTGAAGCATTCATCAATTCTATTTAAAAGAAATTCATCATTTTTTTCGTGCCTTTCTAAAAAATGCTGCATTATAGCTTTAGGAAAGTCATTTAATAATGTTCTAAGAAAAGTGGTGGTATTGCCAAGATCTTTTGAAATTACCTCTTTTGGATCAGGTAAGCTATTAGTATCTCTAACTTTTTTAAGATACTTTAAGCAAAAGCTTGGATTGATGACTGTCCTATTACCTTTGTATGAAAAACTATAGCCTCCGTACGCTAAGCTTAAGTTATCAGCAATTGTTGCAGAACTGGTATTTAAGGCTTTGAGATCAATTAGTTTTTCTATTAAAGTTGTAAGCTCTTGCTTATTAAAGCCACAGTACTCGTTAAACTCATCAAGAAAGAACTCATTGCTTGTAATATTAAAATAATCTAAGCCAATTGATATACAACCTGTAATAAAGATCTTTGCGATCATGTCACAGGTAAGACTTTTTAGTGAAGCATAGAAAGAGATAATGTAGGATAAGGCGTTTTTAAATTCTGCATCTAATTCCTTGCCTAAAAATGGCTCGAGAAAAGCATCGTAGCCGTCTATCATTACATATACTTTATGTTCTCTGCAATGGTAATCAAGTGCATATTGTGTCAAAAAGCCACCAATCACGCTGCCTGGACCTAGGTTCTCATAATGCTCTCTTTTAAATTTAACCTTAGGATATCTTCTTAAAAAGTCGTCTATAGCTTCAAAAACACAGCTATTAAAGTTAGTTAGAATTTCTTTACAAGTTGTGCCATTAACTTTTGAGAAATCAAACTTTATCACATGATAAAAATTGTGAGGCACTGAATTTAATTCATGGATTTTTGTACCTTTAAAGATGTCGTCATACCTATCTTTGTAATACTCATCATGATAATAATAGAGCATTTGTATAAATAAGCTTTTTCCAAAGCCGTGTGGTCTTACTAAGATTGGATAAGGTGAATCTAAATCGTACAAGGTTTGTATGTACTCAGTTTTATCAATAAATGCATCCTTGTCATTTATTAAGTCTTCAAAAGAGTAGTGTTGGTATGGATTTTTAGAGATTTGTTTCATAAAAACATCCTTAAATTAAGTTAAAAAAAGTTAATGATTGTAAAAATAACTACTAACAATGTGTGAAAAAACATGCATTGCTTTTCTAATAAAGTGGCAACTTAGTGCCACTATGTAGCTAAACTAATTCATATTAAATTATTGAGCTAAAAAACTTGGTATAAGATAATCTCCATGAGCTTTAAACGGAGATTTGTAAAGGTGCAATTTTAAACTTGCTCAAAATGTACACAGTTTACGGATTCAAAGATAGCAATGTAGCTGTATACAGTCTTGCCTTCAAACTCAACTGCTTTCTTATAGCAGTTAATCTGAGCTGTAGCCTCAGCAATTTTATCCTGTAGGATATTAGGATGCTGTTGAGCCTTTGTTTTAGAGTAAAACTTAAACTCAAAGAGGTAACAAGTACCTTTCTTGTTATCAATCACTAAGTCTACAAACTTTCTACCTACATGAGGAACGGTGATCTCAAACTCATCTTTGCTTTTATACTTTTTATTGGTGCTACTTTCTAGTTTAGTGCTAATTAAACCAACAATGTAAGCTTCAGACATGTGTAAAAGATGCTGATGGGTAATTCTCAATGATAGGTATTTCTCCACAGAATCCATAAAATCTTTAATATCTGTATTACCCTGGATAATATTCTCAAGATTAAAGGATAATTTTGCTTCTTCAGTAGTTTCATTGACAAGAGCATAGGTAAAGCACTGTCTGAAGACTTTCTTCATGATCCTATTTGGACATACCAAATGTACTTCATCTAAGTCATCACAAGGACTGATAGTTAAATAACCTAAGTAATACAACAATGACAACACTGTGGTCTTGTCATAATTCTCAATTAAATTAAGATTGATGCTTTCTGATAACTTATCAATTACAAATTCATTGTCATTGTAGTAGTCATCAATGATTTCATTGAGGATATATTCTTGTGAATATTTAAAGATATCCGCTATCTTGCTAGCATCATAAGCACAGGCTATATCAACAATATTCTCAGGATTTGCAAGAGTTTGATAGGTATCGATATAGCTTATGTAGTTCAAACACATTGAAGCATTGAATAAGGTGTTTTTAGCAATTTGAGAGAAAGCATAACCGTTATAAGCCTTTCTCATGTTTTCAGCTAAAGCCTCAGCTGTAGTGTTTAAAGCCTTAGTGTCTACTAACTTCTCAATTAACCCTATAAGCTCATCTTTAGTAAAGCCTGCAAACTCATTGAGTTTAGGATGGCAAGTTACATTCTTGGCAATGTTAAAACCGGAGGTTAATGAGTCTAAAGATACAGAGGATACACCTGTGATAAAGGTTTTAGCTACCACCGTGTTAGTAAAAGTCTTAATAGTTTTATAAAAGTCTTTTAAAAATCCATTAGACTGAGTAATAGTTTTAAATAAATCTCTATTATTGCTTAATACGTCATTTGCAAAGTTGTCATACTCATCAATTAGAATATATAAATTCTTTGCTTTAGCGTACATTTCGTAATGGCTGAAGAATTTGCCAATAAATGCACTTGGAGATAACTCTTCTTGCTCACAGTTAAAATTAAAATCTGTATATCTGCGATTAAAATTAGTAAATGCTTCTGCTAATTTGTGATTGAAGTTGGAGATTAGATCTTTTGAGTTATCTCCTGATACTCCAGAGAAATCAAAGTTAATGACATGATAAGTATTATGTGTTGGTAAATTTTTCCCTATAATATTGGTGCCTTTAAATATTTCGTTGTACTTGTCTTTAAAGGAAATATCATAAAAGCAAAGTAGCATCTGTACAAAGGTAGTTTTACCAAAGCGACGTGGTCTTAGTAAGACTGGATATTTGGTATCTAAATGGTCAATTACCTCAATAAAAACTGTTTTATCAACGAAAGCTGCATTCTCTTTATTAAAAGTTTCAAATGAAGAGTCTCCGTATGGGATGGTATATTTAATTGTCATTTTTAATCCTTATCACTTATTCTTAATTCTGAAGCTCTTTACTGTAAAAAAACGCTTCTACACCTGTTCAAAATGTACACAGTTTACGGATTCAAAGATAGCAATGTAGCTGTATACTGTCTTACCTTCAAATTCAACTGCAGTCTTATAGCTGTTAATCTGAGTTGTAGCCTCAGCAATTTTCTCTTGTAAGATATTTGGATGCTGTTCTGCTTTGTTTTTAGAGTAAAACTTAAACTCAAAAAGGTAGCAAGTACCTTTCTTGTTATCTATCAGTAAATCAACAAACTTCTCACCTTGATTTGGAACATGGATAGCTTGCTCTTCAAAACTTGCTAAGGTAGGCTCACTTTCTAATTTAGCTTTAATCACACCTACAAGGTAAGCTTCAGACATATGTAAAAGATGCTGATGGTTAGTTCTTAAGAGGAAGTATTGCTGTACAGAATCTATGAAATCTTGAATATCAGCAAGACCTAATTTTATGTTCTTAACGTCAAACTTCAGTGCTTTTTCATCCTGTGTTTCATTAACTAAAGCTTGAGTAAAGCATTTTCTGAAGACATTCTTCATGATTTTATTTGGACATACTAAATGAACTTCATTTAGTATGTTGCAAGGCTTTATAGTTAAATAACCTAAGTAGTACA
>Ga0256404_1011721_pt1 | contig 11639 bp, 11 predicted proteins | sample RumenRJG_01DNA_FD_185990 | JGI IMG/M metagenome (GOLD analysis project Ga0256404, IMG submission 185990) | Bovine rumen microbial communities from Lethbridge, Alberta, Canada - RJG_01 | ecosystem: Host-associated > Mammals > Digestive system > Stomach > Rumen | place: Canada: Alberta | collected... | reverse complement strand
CAGAGGAAGAGACGCAGGAATGACCAATGCAGTTGATCTCGGGGGAGAGACTCCTGAGGTGCGCCATGCTTCAGGTGACAGCGTGACATTCACGCTCGACAGCCCGGACGGGGATCAGGGATTCCCGGGCGACATCCATATCGAGCTGACCTACACCCTGACAGACTGCAACGAGCTGCATCTGGATTACAGGGCTGCGTTCAATGAGAAGAAGGAATCGGCTTTGCCCGGACAGGCAGAAAACAGCGAGGCTGACGGGGAGAACAGGGCTGCACTGGAGACACCGCTCAACCTGACCAACCACAGCTACTTCAATCTGAACGGACACGACAGCGGCACTGTACTGACACAGGAAGTGTGGATAGACGCGGAATACTTCACAGAGGCTGACAGACGCAGCATCCCGACAGGGACTTTGCTCGAAGTGAAGTGGACACCGATGGACTTCAGGAAACCGAAGGCCCTCGGCAAGGAGATAGATGCAGATTACGAGCAGCTGAAATTCGGCGGCGGATATGACCACAACTTCGTGCTCGGAAGCGGGCAGGGCGAATACCGCGAAGTCGCTTCGATGTATGCGGCAGACAGCGGCATCAGGATGAGCGTTGCGACCGATCTGCCGGGCATCCAGCTGTACACAGCCAACGGCCTGGATAACGAGATGGGCAAGGACGATGCAGTGTACGGAAAGAGGGATGCAGCGTGCTTCGAGACACAGTTCTGGCCGGATACCATCAACAAGGAGAACTTCCCGGGAGGTATCCTGAGAGAAGGAGAGGAATTCACATCAAGAACGACATATGCGTTCAGTGTGGTGGAAGCTGAATAATGTGTCAGAGGGGACGGTCCTTTTTGACACACCTCATTTTCACCAGAGGACAAGGAAAAGCGCAGGCATCCTGACCGATCCGGGTCGATCGCAGGGCCTGCGCTCTTTTAATTGTTACACATTTATGACTTTGAGGAGGGTCATTGTGTGTTATGAACTTGTTGCTTTTTTATGGGGAATCCGCTATGCGCCTTGCAGTAGCTTATTTCGCATACTTCGGCTGTGCGTATCCTCTGATGCATCCCCAGCCAACAGGGATGGTACGTGTAGCCACGATACTGATACCTCTGTTGCCCTCGATGCAGGTGATCGTCTTGCCTTCGACTTTGGCAACGATACCGATGTGCGATGCCGAGGCGTTGTTCGGCTGTCTGAATCTGCACCAGCTGTAGACGATGATGTCACCAGGTCTTGGGGTGATAGTGCCGTCCTCTTGCCAGATGCCGAGAGCCTGGAATATCTTGATGTGTCTAGGGACACTGCACTCTCTTCCAATCAGGTTCACGCAACCTGTCTTGATGGCAGCTGCGCTGACGGTAGCGTCGCACCATGCGTCAGAGTATTTCATCTTGTAGCCGGCCGGCCAAGGCAAAACGGAATTGTATATGTCGATGATCCCGTGCTGCTTGCCGTTGATCCTGCTGTATCCCATCCATGCGTTGAAGGTGTCGATCATAGCCTGAGCAGTGCCTGGCTTTGAAACCTTGACAGGGAAGGTAGTAACAGCACCGGTGTGAGTCTTCATGCGGATGTCAGCTGTTCCGGCAGATACACCGGTGACAAGGCCAGTCTCATCAACCGTGGCAACCTTATTGTTGCTGCTCGACCATCTGATCTCCTGCGAGTAAGCTTTCTCGTCGATCTTGAGCTCAGGCTTTGCGCATGAGCCAATCATGACGATGGATGCATTAGCCGGATTGGTGACCGCAACGGACTCGAGATTCTTCTTGGAGCTTTTCGAGGTAACGGCGCCGACCCATTCAAGAGGCTTGGAGATCATGATCTTATTGCCGACCTTCTTATACGAAACGATTGTGTACTGATAGAAAGTATCCTTCTCGCTCGCTTCAGTATCAGTATATTTCGTCGGGCAGTCAGCCTTTACTGTTGCGATCCTTCTCCATTTATCGCCGGTAAGATCCTTTTTCAGAATGTAATAGCCTCTTACATATGTAGAAGGAGCGGTCCATGTCAGCTCAATGCCGTTTCTCTTGCCTTCAGCCTTGAAATCAGTCGGCGCAACAGATAAGCGTTTTTCCTTGATGATCCTCCTGTCGATGTACAGGTTATATCCTGCGACAGTCTGCTCTCTGGCTACTGTATACTTCGGAGCCGCTGCAGCTGTTGCCGTACTGCTCTTAGTAAAAGCATCCGCCGGAGATGCCATCGGTGCGACCATTGCGATGGTCAGCATCAGGGTCAGCATCATTCTGACAGCGGTGCGTATGATTGTACTGTTCGATTCTGAAAGTGTTCTGTTCTTCATGACTCAGGTCCTTCTCTGTGATTCCTGCCGCGTCCCCGTCTGCCCGGACAGGCTGTGCAGGTAAAGTTTCATTTACGGTAAAGTCGCCTTTACGTAAGCTCATCATAGCATCCGAAAATCCTGACAGTTCTGAACATCCATTAAGAAAGGCCTAAGCTTAAAGAATATTAAACAGCCTGCCGCGGGGGCAGGCTGAGTGTTTCTTTGCGCAAAACTATATATTGTGTTGTGCAGGGTGGTTACATACTACGCAGCAGATATTGATGCTTAGTTTACATATTTAGGCTGAGCGTATCCTCTGATGCATCCCCAGCCAACCGGGATCTCACGGGTGGCGACGATACCGATACCTCTGTTGCCTTCGATGGCAGTGATCCTGCCATTCTGAACACTTACAACGAGGCCGATGTGAGACGCGGAGGCGTTGTTTGGCTGCTTGAACTTGCTCCAGCTGTAGACGATGATGTCGCCAGGTCTTGGAGTGATAGTTCCGTCTTCCTGCCAGATGCCGAGAGCCTGGAAAATCTTGATGTGTCTAGGAACACTGCACTCTCTTCCAATTCTCTCAACGTTTCCGGTCTTGATGGCGGCGGCAGTGATAGTAGCATCACACCATGCGTCAGAGTATTTCATCTTGTATCCTGCCGGCCACGGAGTTACAGAATTGTATATGTCGATGATACCGTTCTGGTTGCCGTTGAGCCTGCTGTATCCCATCCATGCCGAGAACGTATCGATCATAGCCTGAGCTGAACCAGGCTTGGTGATACGGGTGTTGATAGTTGTCACATTGCCAGTATGTGTTTTGGCATAGATCGTTGCAGATCCCGGAGCAACACCGCGTACGAGCCCATTAGCATCTACAGTTGCGACACCATTGTTGCTGCTGGACCATCTGATCTCCTTAGAGTAAGCCTTGTTTGGGTACTTCAGATAAGTCTGAGCGCATGAGCCGCTCATGATGGAAACAACATTGGCAAGATTGGTAACCTTTACTGAGCTGACATTCTTCGTCTTGCTGCGGGTAGTTACAGCACCAGCCCAGTCTGTTGCGTTGGAAACCTTGTATTCCCCGCTGTACCTCTTGTAGGCAACGACAGCATACATGTAGAATTTGTTCTTCTTATTTGCTTTTTTATCTGTATATGATCTGGTATTTTTCTTGACCGAAGCAATATGACGCCAGGTTCCGTTGCCATCCCTTCTGAGTATGTAATAGCCGGTGATTTTCTTAGGATTAGGGACCGAGCCCCAGGTCAGCTTGATGCTCTTCTTCTTGCCGGTAACTGTAAGATTGCCAGGCGCAAAATTGAGCCTCTCGTTGGTCATGACCTTTCCCTTGAAGACCATCTTCATGCCGGAGATCTGCTGAGTCTTGGACTTCACTACGGAAGACGAAGACTTAGTATTCTTGGCAGCATATACCTCTGATGGCATTGCCATCGGTGCGACCATTGCGAAAGTCAGCATCAGGCACAGCATTATTCTTGCGATTGCGTGTTTATTGATCTTCATAATAGCAACTTCCTTTTATATTCTCCTGGATCCGGAGCACAGGGTCATGAACTGCTGCCCGCTTTTTCCCGGGCAAGCCCCTGCATTCCGGAGCATAATATCCTGTATGGTAACCACATTCTAACACCCGGAAAATCGCATATATCTGAAGATCCTTTAAGAAAGGGCGATGCTTAAAGAATATTAAATAGCCTGCCGGGAAGGCAGGCTGAGTGGATTTTAATGTAAAACTATATGTTGTGTCCCTCTTATGAAGCGGGGCTATTTGTATGACTTAGTCAAGAGCTGAGCGGATGGTAGTCTCTATCTGCGCAGCAGCTTCCTTCTGCTCATGTTTATCCATCTTCTCTATATGCACAAGAGGGTGGACTGTGATCTTAACATGTGCAGGCTGGTAAGTTCCCTTCTCTTCGTAGAGCTTGTAGCCGCCGTCAATCGTTATCGGCAGGATAGGGACTTTGCCCTTTTCAGCGAACTTAAATGCACCGGCTTTGAACTCGCCCATCTCATGGCACTGTGAACGCGTACCTTCAGGGAAGATGACAAGCGCAAAACCCTGCTTCAGCAAGTCTGTGACCTCCTTCAGAGACTTCACAGCTTCACGTGCATCGCCGCGCTTGAGGAACACCGAGCGCATATACTCGATCGCATTATACAGCACCTTGTACTTGCGCCACTCTTCCTTGGCGATATATCCCATCTGCCGGCGGTCCTTAAAGAGCCATATCATGGCAAGCACATCGGCAAGACTCTGATGATTGGCATAGACCATGTAAGTCATGTCGTTATCCGGGATGTTTTCCTCGCCTGTGACCTCGAATGTGACACCGAGCTTAGGCGCCATTCTCTCGATGACAGCCTTCTGGCCCTTGCGGATGGCTTCCTTTTCGCCCTCGACATCACCTGCTGCGCGCAGACGTTCTATCTCAGGAATGAATTTCTTGTAACTGTCAGCTGCGAAGTAAAAGCTCAGAAGCTTGGGTACTGATGTGAAAGGATTGAGCATTGTAGTTCCCCCTGATTAAGATTATTTCCACACGTATTATAGCACGGCATGCACAAAAGCTCACAACCTCTTTTCTTGCGAACCAGCAGAGCAATAAGTATAATCAGTCTGTACATATTAATATAGAAGATAACAGGAGGCATTATTTATGAAAACTCTTCTTACCGGCGGTGCCGGATATATAGGATCGCATACCGCAGTAGCCATGCTTGAAGCAGGTCACGAGGTTGCAGTCGTCGATAACTACTACAACAGTTCGCCTGAGGCTATCCGCAGAGTGGAGCAGATCACAGGCAAGAGCGTGACACTCTACGAAGCAGATGCAGCTGACAAGGAGAAGATGAGAGAGATCCTGAAGGCAGAGATGCCTGACTGCATCATCCACTTCGCAGGACTCAAGGCTGTAGGCGAGTCAGTAGCCAAGCCGACAGAGTACTACAGGAACAACATCGACACCACACTGACACTTCTTGAGGTCATGAAGGAGCTGGGGCTGACCAACTTCGTATTCTCCAGCTCGGCAACAGTATATGGTGAAGACAACGTTCCGCCGTTCCTCGAGACGATGCCTAAGGGAGCATGCACCAATCCGTACGGCTGGACCAAGTGGATGCAGGAGCAGATCCTGAGAGACGCAGAGTTTGCAAGCAATGACACCCTCTCAGTAGTTCTGCTGAGATACTTCAACCCGGTAGGTGCTCATGAGAGCGGCATGATCGGAGAGGATCCGCAGGGGATCCCTAACAACCTGATGCCTTACATCTCTCAGGTAGCAGTCGGCAGAAGAGATCACCTGACAGTATTCGGCGATGACTACGACACACCTGACGGAACATGCCGCCGTGACTATATCCACGTAATGGACCTCGCAGAAGGACACGTCCGCGCAGCAGAGTACGCAGTCAGCCACAAAGGCACCGAAGTATTCAACCTCGGAACAGGCAATCCGTACAGCGTACTCGATATGGTCAACGCATTCAGCAAGGCATGCGGCCATCAGGTCAAGTACGAGATCGGACCGAGACGTGCCGGTGACGTTCAGGACAGCTGGGCAAATGCAGACAAGGCCAAGGCAGTTCTCCACTGGGAGGCAAAGCGCGGTATTGATGACATCTGCCGTGATGCATGGAACTGGCAGAGCAACAATCCGCAGGGATATGGAGAGTAATATATGAAGTTCGTGATCCAGAGGGTGCAGCACGCATCTGTAACAGTAGATAATGAAGTCATCGGAAAGATAGGCAGAGGCTACATGGTCCTGATCGGCGTCAGTGATTCGGACGATGAAGCCGTAGCAGACAAGATGGTAGACAAGATGATCAAGCTCCGCATCAATGAGGATGCAGAGGGCAAGACCAACCTGTCACTGGCAGATGTGGACGGAGGACTCCTACTCATATCCCAGTTCACACTCTATGCCAACTGCAAGAAGGGCAACAGACCGTCCTTCACAGAGGCCGGCTCACCTGACAAGGCCAACGCACTCTATGAGTACATCATAGAGAAGTGCAGGGAAAGAGTTCCTGTAGTTGAGAAGGGATCATTCGGTGCACACATGGCAGTCGAGCTCGTGAACGACGGACCGTTCACTATCGTACTCGACTCGGAGAAGCTGTAACGGAAGAGATACATAAGAAGAAGTAAAAACATGAGGTAGTATGCGCACTGAATGCAGGAAAGGCTCCTGATCTGAGGGAGCGATTCAGGAAAGCGAGGGAAGAGCCATGAAAAAGACCCTTTCGAGAATAACAGTATTGATGCTGGCAATGGTGATGGTGATCACCTCGGCACTTGCTGTGTTCGCGGATGCAGAAAACGGGCAGCCAGGCAATGAAGGGCTGACCGGCGGGGATTCGGCTGAAGCGCTTCAGGCTGACGGCGAGGACGGGACGGATCAGGACAACGGCCAGACCGGCAGCGGTGAGCAGGGCAGCAATGAGCAGCCCGGCGGACAGAATGGTGAAGGCGAAGACCCGAGGCCTGCAGCTGCTTATACTGTCACATGGATGAGCCAGGACGGAACCGGAGATCCTCTTGAAGTCGATAAGGAAGTAGCAGCAGGAACACAGCCGGAGTTCAATGGTGATGAGCCGGTTAAGGCATCCGATGATCAATATAATTACACCTTTGAGGGCTGGGCGAAGGAGGCCAATCAGGAAACGGGCCTCCCTGCAGATGAACTGGGTAAAGTTGAAGATGATGTCACTTACTATGCTGCATTCAGCAAGAAGGAGATCCCTCATGTCCACTCATACGGCGGATGGACAACAACGGTCAACCCTACGTATTTCGGGAACGGGACCAGAGTCCGCAGGTGCAGCTGCGGAGCGACAGAGACTCAGAGCATCCCTAAGCTGACCGCACGCAACACCTGGATCAGCTACGGAGGCAAGCTGTACTACTTCGGCAGCAACGGCAATCCGGTCAAGGGCTGGGTCAAGATGAAGCCGTATAAGAGCAAGAAGGTGAGATGGTGCTACTTCACACAGGCAGGCGCCTATGTCAAGAACATTAACAAGAACACCAGAAACAAGTGGGTCAATGCCGGCGGCTACAGGTTCTATTTCACCAAGAAGAGGAAACCTGCCGGGTACGGATTCATTTTTATCAAGAATAAGCTGTACCACATGAACAGCTTCGGCGCTGTTATGTACGGCACATTCAAGGCAAGTGACGGTAATACCTACACCACCGCGAAGAACGGATCCATCAGCGGCGTCGCTTACTACAAGCACAAATACAAGAGTTTTGTACTGGTGGATATCTCAGAACAGACCATCTGGTACTACCAGAACGGCAAGCAGAAACTCAAGTCCGATGTAGTCACGGGCACAAGGGGAAGGACTCCTACCCCGACCGGTACATTCAAGGTCCGCAGCAAGCTGAGGAACATTAATCTTGTGGGGCCGACCTGGAACTCGCACGTCAGCTACTGGATGGCGTTCAAGGGATCGTCGTACGGCCTCCATGACGCGAGCTGGAGAACATCCGGACAGTTCTCTAACCACAAGACCTACCTGAGCAACGGCTCGCACGGATGTGTCAACTTAAGGCCGTCCACAGCGGCAAGCCTGTACAGCATGGTCAAGAGAGGCACAACTGTGATCATACAGAACTGATAGTTACACATTGCACTACCGGGCGCATTTGCAGTCAGAAAAGACCGCAGATGCGCCTTTGACGGTTAAGCGCAAATTATTATACCCAAAAGGGTATAAATGGCAGCAAAGCAATTGATAGTATACCCGATAAGGTATATTATGATTGCGATTAAATCAGTTCATGAGAAAGAGAAAGAGAATCTCTGCCTGATACAATGAAGCGGTCCGGAAGAGGGGAGAAACAATGAGCACACTTGGGGAATTTGTAAAAGAAAACAGGAAGAAGGCGGGTTTGACCCAGAAGGAATTCGCGCTGAGATCCGGCCTCGGCCTCAGATTCATCCGGGAGCTGGAACAGGGCAAGACCACACTGAGACTGGACAAGGTGAACCAGGCACTGTCGATGTTCGGTGCCGAAGCCGTTCCCGGAAAGATGGAGAAAACTGAAAAACTGAGAGGGAATGGAGGTCATACCAAATGATATACGCAGCAGTACTTGCAGGCGGCATCGGATCGAGGATGGGCGCAGACAAGCCAAAACAGTTCCTCGAGTTCGGCGGAAAGCCGGTGATCATACATACAGTTGAGAGATTCCTTGAGTGTGATGAGATTGATAAGGTCATCGTGATGACACCAGCAGATTGGTGTGACTATACACGAAATCTCCTGACGCAGTATTTTGGCGATCTGTCATCCGGGACCGGGGAAGAGATGACTGGCAGCGCAGACAAAGACTCAAGAGTGAACGCTCGGATCACAGTGGCTGCAGGAGGATCGACAAGGAACGAGACACTGATGAACGCTATATCTGTCATCGAGGCGGACGGTAATCTGAATGAAGAGACGATCATCGTCACGCATGATGCTGTCAGGCCATTCGTAACAGACAGGATGATAAGGGAGAATATCGCTGCTGCAAAGGCCACCGGAGCGTGTGAGACAGCCTTCCCTGCTACCGACACGATTATAGAGACAGATGACGGCCGGTTAGTAGCCAGTGTTCCTGACCGGTCAAGACTGTGGATGGTGCAGACCCCGCAGACCTTCAGAGCGAAGAAGCTGCGCGAACTGTATATGAGCCTGACAGAAGAAGAGAAGGAAGTGCTCACCGATGCAGCCAGGATATATGTCATGAAAGGCGAGGCTGTCGGAATCGTCAGAGGCGAGAGCTGGAACATCAAGATCACATATCCGCAGGATATACAAGTAGCAGAAACAGTAGAAGAGCAGCTGTGTAAAGAGTAATAATATATAGAAGAAATATCAGAGTTCTGATATATGCAGATGAAAAAGCAAAAAGTAAACCATCACGATGTTTACTTTTTGCTTATTTTTTGTAAAATATAAACAGGAGGTGAGCGAAATGTTTTCACGAAATCTCAAATATTACAGATTGAAAAATAATTTGACTAAAAAAGAGCTGGCTTCCCGTGTTGGGATTTCTCTGATGTCAATTACTCACTATGAGAATGGTGACAGATATCCGGAGATGTCTATTATAAAAAAGCTGGCGGAGACTTTGGATGTGAAAGTAGTTGACTTTCTAGCGTCCAGAAATGAACATCTTGAATTCTATCATGGTGAGTTCCGCAAAAATAGTCGAATGGCTAAATCAAAACAGAGCTATATAAGAGAAGCTGTTGAAGAATATTTCAGCAGGTTTTTTGATGCAGTTGAGATACTCGGAGGCGAGGTTTTACCAGAAACGCCACCGGTTCACAGCATTCCGTTAGAAGATGATATAGAAGTAAATGGTAAAAAATTAAGAACATATCTTGGTATTCCGGAAACTGGACCTATTGGAGAGTTAATTGAGAGACTTGAGAACAAAGGGTTTTTGATTTTTTTGATGGAATCAGACGAGCAAACTTTTTCCGGAATGAATGGAACTGTCAATGGAAGACCTTATATTGTTATTAATCGTAAAATGACTCCCGAGCGCATCAGAACAACTATCGGACATGAGCTGGCACATATAGCATTCATCTGGCCAGAAGATATGACGGAAAAGAATGCAGAAAAGATTGCAACGGCTATCGCAGGCGCATTCTTGATTCCTGAAGAAGACGTAATAAGAGAACTGGGAATAAGGAGGCGCGCACTGACGACTGATATGTATATGGTGTGTGAAGAGTATGGCATCGCTATGTCGTTACTTACCGTAAGAGCATATTTATGTAACGTTATCAATGAGAAATTGTACAGGGACTTTTTCATTTCTTTGAATAACAGTCCAGGAGGAAGGAAAAACGAGCCGTCAAGGATAGCAGAGGAAAAGACTAATTTGTTTGAGCAACTTGTATACAGAGCTGTAAACGAGGAAGAGATATCGATTCAGAGAGGCGCAGAATTACTAAACAGCTCATATGAGGCAGTAGCGTCAAATTGCGCCTGCATAGGAGGCTAATGAATGAAATATATAAGCAGCGATACTAATGTGTGGATCGATTTCCTCGCAATTGGAGAACTGCAGCTGAGAGCGAAGATGTTTGTGTAATAGGTACAATTGGTATACTGGATCAGCTACATGAGACAGAAGTCATCAGTTCTGATGAATATGCTGAAATAATTAAAAAGCTGCAAAAGGAAAACGGCGGGAAGGTTCGTCTGCCCGCGAAGGCCTTGACTGAAAGACTTGAGAATCTATTACGAAGTGTTTAAATGATAAAAACCCCGTTTGTGGCAATGTCATTAAGTTAATGGCAAAACAGAATCAACTGGGAACTGCAATTCAAGCGGATCCCAGTTTTTCTTTGTATTAATACAGGTTTTGAAGTCAAGAAGATGCTGGTAGTGTCGGAATCAAGTTATTTCTGTGCACTTCAAGCCCGCCCATCCTGGACCCGCCCCAGCATGTGCGCGGTGATAGTTTTCACTATGGTAATGCCTTAAAACTATGCTATTCTATAGGTGAAGTTGATTGCAGCGCCTTTGCTGTGTTTAGACAAGTGACGCTCATATTTCCGATTTGGCCGAATCGGAACAATATATTTTGCAATCAATGATTCAACATCCGGCGGATGCATTTTTTCAGCAAGAAATTTCCTGCATATATGAACAGTGGCAGAGAAATTGACCTTGTATGTATGCTTACGTTTTGACTCGTGAACGATTACCATGGCAGAGATCAATTCAGTGAAGTTGTAGACGATAAGAGCTGCATACACTTCCTGAAAGATGCATTCTGCTTTTTTTGAGTGAAAATGCAGCATCCCCACCGTATATTTAAGGCTTCTGAAGGAAGTCTCTATCCCCCAGCGTAAGGCATACAGCTCCTTTAATCTTTCAGAAGGATATTGATCCGCAGGCAGGTTTGTGATCAAAGTTTCCAACAGATCATCAGATATCCTTACCCATACTATCCTGAACTCGAGATTGTAAAAGACAGGCTTTGTTCCGTAAGTTCCCGTTAACAGCGGAAGATAGTCGAAGTTCATATTTTTGGGGACATACCTATAGTGGTTCTTGTCTTTGCACAGTTCTTTAACTTCATTCGTGAAGCTTCGAGTCAGGTTCATGGAGATCTCAAGATCGAATTCGTCATCGGCAGGCAGGTCTAACCCGCTTACAATTCCGTTTTTTGGTTCTTCACGAATACTTGTGGGATAGCGAGTAAAAGCTATCCCGCTTTTTTAGTCGGAATGCCCCGAGCGACCCGCGCTGCGACGGCGGTCACTAATCAGACCGCCCAAAGCAGCTATA
>Ga0256404_1011720_pt1 | contig 11640 bp, 9 predicted proteins | sample RumenRJG_01DNA_FD_185990 | JGI IMG/M metagenome (GOLD analysis project Ga0256404, IMG submission 185990) | Bovine rumen microbial communities from Lethbridge, Alberta, Canada - RJG_01 | ecosystem: Host-associated > Mammals > Digestive system > Stomach > Rumen | place: Canada: Alberta | collected... | reverse complement strand
ATAATTTATGTGATGGAAAAAAAATACAATATTTAGGCTGGGCTAATGAAGAACAATCATATAAATATTTTTCAATAGCTGATTTAGTTGTTTTTCCGGGAAGACATTCTGTTTATTGGGAACAAGTTGTAGCTATGGGAATTCCAATGCTATGCAAGTATTGGAAAGGAACTCAACATATAGATATAGGCGGAAATGTGAGATTTTTAAAAGAAGATAGTGTAGAAGAGATACATAATACAATTGAAGAATTTATTTATAATCAAAAAGTGTATGATGAATCAAAGAAAAATGCAATAAAGAAGGAAAAAGAGCAGTTTTTGTATAGCCAAATTGCAGAAAAGAGTATAAAAAATTAATAAAAATGATGTGGTGATAAAAATGAAGAAAGAATGCAAGTTATTTTTTGCTGGAGATGTTGTTTTAAGTGAGTCTAAAAGTGTTGATAATGTTTTTTCTCCGGAAGTTATAGAAATTATAAAAAAACATGATATAGCTTGTTGCAATTTTGAAGCACCAATAGAATATGAAAATATGAAAACTATATCCAAAATTGGACCTACCTTAAGACAAAATAGAGAAGCACCGTTGATTTTAGAAGATGTTGGTTTTAATGTTATTGGAACAGCTAATAATCATATAATGGATTATGGATTAGATGGGGTACGAGAAACAATTAATGAGTTCAGAAAAGCAACAACAGTTGGAGTTTCACCTATTCCAAATACTGTATATAAACCATATATTAAAAGTATAAATGGAATCAAAATTGCGTTTTTAATGGTAGCCGAAAATGGATTTGGATGTGCAGTTGATGAAAAAGCAATAGGATATGCATGGATGATGGCAGATTGTATAGAAAATATAATAAAAGATACTAAAAAAAAGGTTGATATTTTTATTATAAATTGTCATGCTGGTGCGGAATATTGGGAATATCCTCTTCCAGAATTAAAGAAACTATACAAAAAATGGATTGAATGGGGCGCAAATGTTGTTATTGCGCATCATCCTCATATAGTACAAGGATGGGAAAGATATAATGATGGTTTGATCTTTTATAGTTTGGGGAATTTTATATTTGAACCGGATATAGGAAAAAAGCAAAATAAAACTATAGGCGTTTCTCTAAAAATAAACAATGAGTTAAATGTAGAACCTAAGATATATTATTTTGATACCTATGCGAATAGGCCTATAGAGTTAAGTAATGATATGGAGTTCATAGAATATTATAAAAAGTTAACTGATACACTTAATACAGATGAATACGTTAAGTTTATAGACCATAAATCACAGATTTTATATGAGAATATGTATAAAAAATACTATAATAGAATAGTAGGCTTATATAAAGGAGGAATAGTTGGTCTAATAAAATCATTTATTAGAAGACATATTTTTTTTGAAAAATTTTCTGATTTGTGGCTTTATCATAATATTGCAATAGAAACTCATTATTGGATAACGCGAAGAGCACTAAGCTTATTACTCAACAAAAATAAAGAGGAAGATGAAGATGGAAAATAAGATTTTACTTGTGGATATAAGTATAAGCGGACACAGAATGGGATATATAGATGCTATAAGAAAAAAAACAAAATGTGAATGTTTGTTACCATATGATAAAAATATCGAATTTATATATTATAGAATGGAATCCGAGTTCGATCAAAAAAGAAATATAATAAATTATATAAAATTTATTAGAGAAATTAATAGAATTGTAAAAAGAGATAATATAGAAATAGTCCATATACTTTGTGGAGATGCAATATATAAATTTTTTGGATTGGGTTTAAATGTGATAAGTGTTCCAACAATTATCACATTTCATCATATGTCTTTCTCTAAACTAAAAAAGGTTGCTATAAAAAATATTTTTAAGAATATTGATATTGGAGTTGTTCATACAAATTATTTGTTTTTTGAACTGAAAAAGATGAAGATAGATAATATTGAACATATAGAGTATCCGGTTTTTGGTATGAAATGTAATAATTCTCAAGAACAATCAAGAAATTTATTGGATTTACCATATAGCAAAAAAATTCTAACTGTTATGGGCGGAACACAAAGGTATAAGGGATTAGATATATTATTGGAAGCTTTAAATTATGTAAATGAAGATTTTTACTTATTTATATGTGGACCGGAAAGAGACTTCAAAAAGGAATATATTAATGAAGCAATTAAATATTATAAAGATAGAGTAAAACTACAACTTAGGTTTTTAGATGATTTTGAATTTCAAAATGCAATTAACGCATCTGATATAATAATACTACCATATAGATATGAGTTCGATGGTGCTAGTGGACCGTTAGCTGAAAGTACAATGTATAAAAAAGAGATAATTGCGTCTAATCATGGGAGTCTAGGTAAAATAGTTAATCAATATCATTTGGGAGAAACCTTCGAAACAGAAAATTCAAAATCACTTGCGTTAGTTATTGAAAAATCGTTTAGGGAAAAATTTATATGGGATGAAATTGCTGAGAAATATAGAATAAGTTTAACTGTAGAGAATTTTCAAGAAAAATATAAAGAATTATATGATATGATTAAAGGAGAATGTTAAAATATGAATAAAGAAAATGCAAAAATTTCAAAAAAAATATATGCTTTTACTAGAAATTTATTGACACGTTTTTCGCCTAAAGTTGCTACTAAAATAATGTATAGAATATCAACTGGAAAAAAACTAGATTTAAAAAATCCAAAAGATTTTAATCAAAAAATTATGTGGCTAAAGTTGAATACATATTATAAGAATCCTTTAATTACACAATGTGCAGATAAATATGCTGTTAGAAAATATATAGAAGAAAATGGGTGTGGTAAAATTTTAAATAGATTGATTGGAGTATATGACACTACCAATCAGATTGAATGGGAATCATTGCCTAAAAAATTTGTCTTAAAATGTAATCACGGTTGTGGAATGAATATTATTTGTGATAACAAGGATAAAGCAAACAAAAACGAAATATTAAGAAAACTAGATATTTGGATGAAAGAAGATTACTATTTAGATCATGCAGAAGTTAATTATAAGTATATTAAAAAGAAAATAATATGTGAAGAGTATCTACAATCTAAAGAAGGATTTTTACCAAACGATTATAAAATATACTGTTTCAATGGTGAACCAAAAATTGTTTTAGTATGTTATGAAAGAGATATAAACTTACAATTACAATTTTTGGACTTAGATTGGAAAAAAACTAGAATTGGGAAAGGTGAATTTGATAAAAATATTAATATTCCTAAACCAAAAACGTTTGATACGATGATTGAGTATAGTAAAAAATTAAGCAAAGGTTTTCCATTTGTACGCATGGATTTTTATGAGATAGATGATAAAGTTATATTTGGCGAAATGACATTTACGCCTGCCGGAGGATTAGCAAATTATTATAGCCAATATGGTTTGAAATTTTTAGGCAATCAGTTACACCTTCCAATAAAATAAGAAGTAATTATGAAAAATAATAAGAGAGATACTAATGAAGATAGTATTATTCCGTATTATGTACATAAATGTTCTTCGAAATATTTTTTAAAATGCTAAAACTTATATTGTTGGATAGAAAACTTGAGACGGTTAAATCAATTATTATGTGGACTTATCAACTTCATATATTTCTCAAATATAATAGAAACTACAAAGAGCAAAGAAAAACATATTTTATAAAGAAGATATAGTGAAAAAATATAAATTAAATTTTAAAATATAAATTACATGATTTATTAGTAATTTAATGAATGAATTTAAAATAAACACTATTTTGAGTTAAATAAATTAGAATATAATTAGAGACATATTAACAGGAAACTTATTTTCCAATAAGTCTGTGTTTGAATTTAATTATTGAATCATATAAGAGTTGATAAAATCTAAATATAGGGAATAACATTTGAGAAGAATGATATAGAATATTTGATATATAAGTTAGAGGAGTAGCTAATTAGGAGATATAAATTATCAGAAAATCAGTCTATAATATGAAAAATTTATCTTCTTATTAGTTTATACAATCAAATAAAACGGCTTTTTAATTATTTTAAAAATAAAATTGTAAGTTATGCATTAGCAAGATACAAAGGATAGTGAGGTTTAAATTATGACTATAAAAATAAATAAAAAAAAAATTTTTATATATTTATTTTCATTATTAGTTGTATTACCATATTTTGGTTCCAATATAGGAATATCATTTGGAGAAATTAAGATAAATATAGCAGATATTATTATTTTTATGTATACTATTAGAATTATTTTGAAGAAAAATACATATAAAAAATTAAAAGAGAATGCAACTGAAATTATAGAGTGGAGATTATTATTATTGCTATTTATATTTTTTATACCACTTGGTATGTTAAATGATGCTTCTTTGGGAGAGCAAATTCGACAAGTCAGAAATGTGTTATATATAATAATAACATATTATATTTTGATTGATAATGGGGAAAACATAAATGTTATATTTTTAATTGAATATATATCAATTATTAGTGCTTTTGATTGTATTATAAGAACCTTTATACTACATAGTAATGCTAATTGGTATCAATTTTATCGTGCTAATGGAGTATTAAATGTTTTTTTATTTTCTTTTCTAATATTAAGAATATGGACAATGAATAAAAAAGAAGCTTTATTAGGTGTACTATGTTGTATAGGATTAATTTACAGCTCATTTTTATCTCAAGAAAGAACACAACTTTTAACAATAGGTATTGCAATTGTTATAGCACTAGTTTATCAAATAAATTTAAAATTGCGAAGTCTAAACAACCTAAGAATTAAAACAAAAGTAATTACTAGAGGCATTATCTTCGTTATTTTAGCTAGCATAATAGTTTATTATGTATTACAGAATGATTTTGTGAAAAAATATATTGATTATTATGTAACATATCGTCTATCTAATGGGAATTTGCTAAAAGGTAACGGAATATTACAAAGAGATGGTAGCTTTTCAGCAAGAAAGCTCCAATTTAATACGATTTTTAAGGAAAACAAAAATTTGTTTTATATTCTTTTTGGAAAAGGAACATGCGCTCACTATATAGCTGCTCAAGGTGATACATATATTGTTGATAGTGCAATTTTGTGGATTTATAAAGATTTAGGAATAGTAGGAACTATTTTAATAATAAAAATTTTTATGAATATGTTAAAAAAATGTCAAAATATAAAAAATAGCTCAAAATTATCTATATATATTTCGGGGATTAGTTTAATTATTTTTTCTATATATAATCCATCTTTTATTTATACTAGTAGTGCAGCGTTTGCTTTTGGATTATATTTCTTTTTAAAGTATAAAAGCATAAGAAACAATGAATAAATTTCAAAACAATAAGATTAACTTTTATAATTGAAATATATAAGGTATTAAAGTAAAAAGGAAGGATAGGTATAAATAAATGAAAGTATTAATTAATTTTGCAGATAACAATTATAAAAAAGCACAGAATTTAAATTCGAAGACAGGCAAATTATTTTGCAAGTTTGATAAAATATATAATTATTCTCCAGCTGATATATCAAAAGAATTTTTGGAGAAAAATAAAAAAATTTTTAATTATAAACGTGGGTATGGTTTATGGTTATGGAAGCCATATCTTATTAATGAAACCTTAAAAGATTTAAAAGATGGAGATGTTGTTTTTTATTGCGACTCAGGTGCTTGCTTTTTTAGAAATATATCTCAGATATTAGATATATTGGAATTACAAGATATTTGGGTAAGTATATTACCACTAATTGAAAAGCAATTTACGAAGAGAAAAGCATTTGAATTGATGAATTTAAACGATGAAAAATACAAAAACTCAAACCAAATCTCAGGAACATTTTTAGCAATAAAAAAAAGTGAATTCAGTATGAATTTTGTAAAAGAGTGGTTAGATTATTGTTGTAATATAGAACTAATATCACCTGTTGAAGATAAATCTGATGAAGAGGAATATTTTTATTCACATAGAGAAGATCAATCAATTTTAAGCCTACTTATAAAAAAATATGACATAAAAGCATATTCGGATCCATCTCAATATGGACGACTTCCGGAAAAATACTTCAGAGATGGATGTCAAATGAAATATTATGGCCATGAGGATTATCCAATATGTATATTACATCATAGAACAAAAGATGGAAATATAAATATATTATTTAAACAATGGTTATGTGCTATTTTACCTAGAAAAATTGGTTTAAAATTTATAGATAAGAAATAAAAGTTAAAGGGGAAAATATGGACAGAAGTAGGAAAGCATTAAAAAATATTTTTACAGGTTTAATAAATAAAATAATATTAATGCTATTAGCATTTGCAACAAGAACCATATTTATTAGATATCTTGGGGTAGAATATACAGGAATTAGTAGTTTATATACTAATATCCTTTCTGTTTTATCATTGGCAGAGCTTGGAATAGGTAATGTTTTAATGTTTTACTTATATTCAGCTCTGAAGAAAAATGATGAAGAAGAAATATGTGGATTAGTTAAAGAATTTAAAAAAATTTATAGTGGAATAATTATATGTGTACTAGGTATTGGAATAATCTTGACTCCTTTTTTAAAATTTATTATAAACAGCGAATTAAATAGTTTGAAATTAATAATTTACTATTTGTTGTACTTAATAAACTCAGTCGCATCATATTTCGTTGTATATCGAACAATGGTTATTTCAGCTGACCAAAAGAGCTATATATCAAATATTTGCAATACAGTTATTACAATAATAATGTATATTCTTCAAGTAATTTATTTAATCTTGTTCAGAAATTTTTTAGGATATTTAATAATTCAAGTTGCTTGCACAATTTTAAATAATTTGATTTTAAATCACATTGCATGCAAAAAATATCCTTACTTAAAGAATAAAGTTGTGTCCAAAGATGTTACAATAAATAAAAAAGATTTATTTAAAAATATAAAGGGGACATTTCTTTATAAAGTATCAGAAACTATTTTAGACCAAACTGATAGTATTATTATATCAATAATGTTTGGTACAATTTATGTTGGACTTTATTCTAATTATTATATGATAATAGTTTACCTTTCAAATGTGTCAGCAATTATTGCAAATGGCTTAGTAGCAAGTTTTGGTAATTTAAATGCCGAAGAAAATAAAGAAAAATCATATTTGATGTTTAGAGTGGCTATGCTATTGTTTGCTATATTTGGGACTTTCTGTACTACTTGTTATGCATGTGTAATACAAGATTTTATTAATATATGGATTGGTTCAAGTTGCATTATGAGTTATAGTATAGTATTTGCAGTTTTGGCAGTATTCTATTTAAGGATGGTAACAAACACTATGTGGATGTATCGTTCTTCTATGGGGCTCTTTAAAGAAGTTCAATATGTTAATATAATTGCAGCAATTTTAAATATTATTTTATCAATTATATTAGGAAGAATAATAGGAATTGCAGGTGTAATTCTAGCAACAGCATTATCTAGATTACTGACATCTTTTTGGTATGAAGGAAAGATTTTATTTAAAAAATTTGAACAAAAAGTAAGCATATATTATAGACAGCAATTAAAGGATTTTATAGTAGCAATAATTGTTGTAGGAGTTTCTTTTACTTTGTCGAATTTTATACCTTTTACAGGGATAGTTGCTATTATAATAAAGCTATTTATTTGTGTTATTATAACTGCAATTATTGAATTAATTGTTAATTATAGAACAGAGGAATTTAAATTATTAAAAGCTAAGGTTTTAACTGCCTTGAAAAGATAGAGGAGGATGAAAAGTGGACTATAAACAAAATTTTAATTTTTGGAAAACAGATACATTCTTCGACGAATCAACTCGTGAAGAACTAATCAATTTAGAAAAACAAAACAATGAAACTGAAATAAAAGATCGTTTTTACAAAGAGCTAGAATTTGGAACAGGTGGACTTAGAGGAATAATGGGAGCAGGAACTAATCGTATGAATAAATATACAGTTGGAAAAGCTACTTTTGGATTTGGAATGTACATTAAAAATAAATATTCTTCTGATGATTGTAAAACAAGAGGAATAGTAATTGGATACGACACAAGAAATAACAGCAAGTTCTTCACAGAAATAGCAAGTGGAGTTTTAAGCAATATGGGAATAAAAGTTACTATACATTCGGCTCCACGTCCAACTCCACAATTAAGTTATTCTGTAAAAAAACTTAATGCTCTAGGAGGAATTGTAATTACTGCAAGCCATAATCCAAAGGAATACAACGGCTACAAAATTTATGATGAATATGGTTGCCAATTGGTTCCACATCAAGCAAAAGAGGTTAGCGATTTTATAGACAAAGTTACGGATTATAAACAAATACCTTTTGAAAAAAATGAAGAATTAATTCAAGAAGCAGATGTTACAGATGATTTTGTAAATGATGTACTAAAACAGAGTAGAATAAGCTCAAAAGATATTAAAGAAAATCTAAAAATTATATATACACCATTACATGGCTCTGGTAGAGTACCAGTTTGTAAAGCTTTAGAAAAAGATGGATTTACAGATATAAAACTTGTAGAAGAACAAGCAAATGATGATGGTAATTTTCCAACAGTTGTAAGCCCAAATCCAGAGGACAAAAAAGCTCTAACTTTAGGTATAGAGCTTGCAAAAAAAGAAAATGCAGATCTAGTTTTGGGTACTGACCCAGACAGTGATAGAGTCGGCATAGCAGTAAAAGATAAAGATGATAATTATGTTTTAATGACGGGAAATCAAGTTGGAGCCTTGTTAATTGATTTTATTCTTTCAAATATGAATGATGAAGATTTATCAAAAAAAGCTATTGTAAAAACAATTGTTACATCAGAATTAGGTGCAGAAATTGCAAAAACAAAAGGCATCAAAATTTTCTCAACACTTACAGGATTTAAGTTTATAGGTGAAAAGATAACACAATTTGAAAAGGCAAAACAAAATAATGTAAAAGAGCAAGATTATGACTTTTTACTAGGATATGAAGAGTCTTATGGTTACCTTGTTGGAACACATGCAAGAGATAAAGATGCAGTAGTTTCAAGTTTATTAATTTGTGAAATGACAGCATTTTATAAATCACAAGGTATGACATTATTAGATAAAATGGAAGAAATTTATAATAAATATGGATATTATAGAGATAATCTTGACAGTTTTACATTAATGGGATATGATGGGGTAAATAAAATAAAAGAAATGATGGACAAGCTAAGAAATAATGAATCAATTTTTGAGAATACAATAGAAAAAATTGATTATAATAATCCAGTTAAAGCTGAAGAAGGTTTTGGATATTTACCAACTTCTAATGTTTTAAAATATATACTTGAAGATGGATCATGGATAGCAGTTAGACCATCAGGAACAGAACCAAAAATTAAAATTTATTATAGCATAAAAGGAACAGACAAAAAAAATGCAGAAAATAAGTTATCTAATATCCAAAATAAAATAAAAACTTATTTAGGATTGGAATAATAGTCTAAAAAAGGAGAGATATTTATTATGAAAAAGAAAGCTTTAATTACAGGAATTACAGGACAAGATGGATCATATTTAGCAGAGTTTTTACTAGAAAAAGGTTATGAAGTACATGGAATAGTTCGTCGTGCTTCAATATCTAATACGGCAAGAATTGACCATTTATTAAGAAAAAATTTAATAACAATTCATGATGGAGATTTATCAGATTCATCAAGTATTGTAAAAATTGTAAAAGAAGTAGAGCCAGATGAAATATATAATTTAGCTGCACAAAGCCATGTGGGTGTTAGTTTCGATGCTGCAGAATATACAGGAGATATAGATGCTCTAGGAGTTTTAAGAATATTAGAAGCTGTTCATATGTTAAATTTAGAAAAAAAATGTCGTATATATCAAGCATCTACATCAGAACTATATGGAAAAGTAGAAGCATGTCCTCAAAGTGAAACAACTCCATTTCACCCATATAGCCCTTATGCAGTTGCAAAACAATATGGATTTTGGATTATAAAAGAATATCGTGAAGCATATGATATGTTTGCTTGCAATGGTATTTTATTTAACCATGAATCAGAGCGTAGAGGAGAAAATTTCGTTACTCGTAAAATTACACTTGCTGCAGGAAGAATAGCAGAAGGTTTACAAGATCATTTAGAACTTGGAAATTTAGATTCTTTAAGAGATTGGGGTTATGCAAAAGATTATGTTGAGTGTATGTGGCTTATTTTACAAGCAGAAAAACCGGATGATTTTGTAATAGCAACAGGAGTTCAACATACAGTTCGTGATTTTACAGAAAAAGCATTTAAAGAAAATGGAATTAAAATTCGTTGGGAAGGACAAGGCTTAGATGAAAAAGGATATGATGCAGAAACAGGAAAAATGCTTGTATGTGTTAATCCAAAATGGTTTAGACCTACAGATGTTGTTAATTTATTAGGAGACCCTGCAAAGGCAAAATCAAAACTTGGCTGGAATCCACAAACAACAAGTTATGAGGAACTAGTTCATATTATGGCGACACATGATAGAGAACTTGCTAAAAGAGAAAAAATGCTTAATAAATAATTTATAATATAATTATAATAAATAGGAGTGAAGATAATGGAAAAGGATTCGAAAATATATGTAGCAGGACATAATGGTATGGTTGGTTCTGCAATTGTAAGAGAATTAAAAAGACAAGGTTATAATAATATTATTACAAGGTCACATAAAGAACTTGACCTATGTAGACAAGAAGATGTAGAGAAGTTTTTTGCTGAGGAAAAGCCAGAATATGTATTTTTAGCTGCAGCAAAAGTTGGTGGAATAGTAGCAAATAGCGAAGCTTTAGCAGATTTTATGTATGATAATATGATACTTGAAATGAATGTTATTCACTCTGCATGGCAAAATGGATGCAAAAAATTAGAATTTTTAGGTTCATCATGCATATATCCTCGTATGGCACCACAACCTATGAAAGAAAGTTGTCTACTTACAAGTGAACTAGAAAAGACAAACGAAGCTTATGCACTTGCTAAAATATCTGGACTTAAATATTGTGAATTTTTAAACAAACAATATGGTACAGATTATATTAGCTTGATGCCAACAAACTTATATGGACCAAATGATAATTATCATCCAACACATAGCCATGTATTACCAGCTCTTATTCGTCGTTTCCATGAAGCTAAAGAAAATGGTCTTACAAGTGTTACCTGTTGGGGAGATGGAACTCCATTAAGAGAATTTTTATATGTAGATGATTTAGCGAATTTATGTGTATTTTTAATGAATAATTATAGTGGAGATGAAACTGTTAATGCAGGAACTGGAGAAGAAATCTCTATAAAAGATTTAACAAATTTAGTTGCAAAAGTTATAGGCTATGAAGGCGAAATTTTATGGGATACTAGCAAGCCAAATGGAACACCTAGAAAATTGTTAGATGTTTCAAAAGCAAAAAATTTAGGTTGGACATACAAAACAAAATTGGAAGATGGAATAAAACTTGCTTATGAAGACTTTTTAAATAATCCAATGAGAGCAGAAAGATAAGAAAAATTAACCGTAGTAGTTAAGAAAGTGAAAAGGTTGAAAAATTTAATTCTTTTCCAACCAGGTCTGTGCTAAAGAAAG
>Ga0256404_1011719_pt1 | contig 11641 bp, 23 predicted proteins | sample RumenRJG_01DNA_FD_185990 | JGI IMG/M metagenome (GOLD analysis project Ga0256404, IMG submission 185990) | Bovine rumen microbial communities from Lethbridge, Alberta, Canada - RJG_01 | ecosystem: Host-associated > Mammals > Digestive system > Stomach > Rumen | place: Canada: Alberta | collected... | reverse complement strand
TTCGGTCAGTTCTTGATGGGTAGGGAGGAAGAAGTATTTGTCTCCAATGAATCCTGAGACTTGTTTCTTTCCGAATTTATTAATGCCGATTTGGCCAACTTTAATTTCAACTGTCTGATTCAATTCAATTTTTGCTAATCCTTGTCTTCTTGGGTACATCATATTAATCACCATATTTTTAAATTTTCAATAAACCGTATAAAAACTTAATCAGTAGCTATTGACTACAAAGAGCCAATAACTACTAAAAACCTTCAATCAACCGTTATAATCTTATATAACCGATTGACTTCTTGAAGCCATTAAAATCAATATCTCTCAACTGAACACCACAAGCAAGAGCTCCTAAAACGGCTCCTCTTGGAGTTCCTGCCTCCGCTCTTCTGAAGTTGTCTTCATCAACAACTCTGAAAACAGGAGCTTCTTCACATTCAACAACATTTACAACTTTAAACTTACGATTAACAGACATAATAAACACCTAAAAATTTTCAATAAACCGTATTAGCAGTTATTAATAACTACTAATACTTCATTCAACCGTATAAAAACGAAATAGTAGCTATTGAATTCAATAGCCACCACAACTACCATAAATGTAATTTTCTCTTGAAATCACATAACTTGGAGGCAGAAACTCTCGAGATGCATCATATGCATCAATAAGGTCATATTCACCATAATGGTAAATTTCCTCGCATATAACACATCCAAGGTCAACTTCTAAGCAAGCCTTAACGGACTCTGGTAATGTTGATAATTTATTAATCATCTTTATACCTCACTAAACCGTAAATATTGAGGTAGCTATTACCCCAATAATATCATATCCAGAGTTTCAAATGAGCAACTCATTAGAAGCTCAGGGTCAACTGTCTCATCTTCATTGTAACGAAGGCTTCTGTTGATTGATTTAACCATAAAAGGTTTTATGATTTCATCAATCTTGTTATTTAGTTCTTTATCATTCATCATAATAATCACTTCATTAATCCGTAATGATGATTTAATAATCATCATAAAAGGAACAGTTTCCACAGTAGCTACTGCCATAATTATGCTGACAGTAACTGCAGAATTTTTCTAATTCAACATCATAATCAAAATCACTGCAACCACTGCAGTGATGACTTCCATATCCGAATTTACATTTATCACAATTTGCATTCATAATAATCACTAAACCGTTATATTCTTTTCATCTTACCAAAGTAATAAATGCTTTGGTTTTTCTTTCGTAATTTATTATTCCTATGCATCTTCTGTCTATCAATATCCCAGAAGATGTCTAAGTTATATAACATATTAATTATAAAATTAACAATATCCATGATAATTACCTCATTAAACCGTAATACATTTTTCTTGATGATTTTAAATATTTTCTACAACTTTTGTATGACTTTCTTGTTGCTCCGAATGAGTATAAACTACTGAAACTAATCATAATAAACACCTTAAAAACTGATTAGTAGCTATTGACTGCAAAGAGCCAATAACTATTAAATATTTCATTAATCCGTAAAACACTTAGAAACAATATTCAAAATTCGCACACAAGGCACAATCGCATGTTTCATAATATCTAATATTGCGAGTTTCGCATTCTGGATAAACATCAATAGATTTATCCACTTGACTCAATACGGCTTTAGCTATTTCACGACCTTCTGAAGAATCATGATAAGCAAACTCTGTCTCTGGTTCTCCATGAATTCTGTATTTGACTGCTTTTTCTCCAACACCAAGAATTTTAATTTGACAATCATTATACTTAAAGCTATTATATTTGATATTGTTTTTGAGGGCTATTAATACATGTTTCAACATATTTATCACCATTTAATTTTTCATTAATCCGTAAAAAAGTTTATAGCTACTGACAATAATGCCAATAGCTATTTTAAAATCTTATTCACAGTTCATGATTTTCATCATGACACTTCTCATATCTTCTTTCTTGGTTCCTTCAGGAATCTCGATTAAGGCCAGTTTCACCAACTCAACAGCTGTTACAAGCTCTTGCATCATATCGAATGCATCTTCAACGGCTGATTCTTCTGTAATGTTTTCTTGTAAGAACTTTTTCATGTTTTCGCTTAACATAATAAACACCTATAATTTTCATTATACCGTAGCTATTTTCCATTACATACTGATAATCATACATCATAGCTATTGAATATCATCAAAAAAATTTTGGGCGGGCGGGTGGATTACGAATAAAAAATAATGTACACGGCAACTCGAGTTATCATCAACTCGAGACTCGTTAAAAAATCTTGGCTTGGGGGAGGGGCCCGTGGTGGCCCGAAGGCAGTGAATTGGCTCTTGAGCCAAGAGGGGGGGGTGGTTACAAAATCATCATCAGATATTAATATTTAGGGCGGGTGGGTGGGGAATTAGGGGGTGGCGAGTCCTCGAGCCACCCCCAATCGAAAGAAGCCCTTTTGCTCAGGGCTTCTTTCGGGCCGATTATTTGGCAATAGTAAAATATTTATTATTATTAATAATAAATCTATTGCCAGAATAATCGGCATTTTGCACAGCAATCCAACGGCCCAGTTGCTGTGCAAAATCCACGGTGTGGCGAGTACCGCTCTTCGCCTCGAATTGAGGGACGATAAGTCCCTTTCCTAATCGGGCGATGATGCGGTTTCGAGCCACATAAGTGGCACGGGTTGCTCGTTTATGCGGAGCATATTCTGAAACGAGCAACCCGCCGGCTTCGACAATCTCCCGAGCCAACCGAAGGTTGGAGCGAGGGGTTATGTTGTCGAAGCCGGAAGGAAGAACGGCAATACACTTATTGCCGTTCTTAAGGGCGGACTTAAAGGCAACGGTGTCCGCCCCGAGAGCGAGACCGGACACAACCACGACGGAAGGCCCAAGTTGAGCCATCATGCCTTCAAGCCAACGGCTTGATTTGGCATCGATGGCTCGAGCACCGGCGACGGACACACGGGAAACCCCGGAGCCGAGGAGAGAAGAGCAACCACAAACGAACAAGGAACCAGAACGGGAAACGGACCCGAAAGAACAATTTAAAACCATAAAAAAACCACCCTTCCGTTTTTTTTGGTGGATACCCCCCCACACACAATAGCTATTAGTCGTGCGACCCCGGCACTCATGGGGGAGCGAGGCCTCGGCCTCGCGGGGCATTAAGGGGGAGGGGTCGCACAATAAAAAAAAATAAAGAAATGGGAATTTATAATCCCAAATCTTTTAAAACTTCTTCATCAAATTCTTGTCTAAGAATCAAGACAATCGCCTCAGCAGGCATATTATTCTTCAGACAACTTATCATTGTCTTCAGAACCTTTTCTGCCTCGGAAGGCTCGGAGGTTTCGGAAGGGGTGGAAGGCTCTGATGAGCCTTCTCTGATGACTTCATACTTAGCAGTCTCCTTCGCATTGCCAAGAGTTAATCTCTTGACTTTTACTGTTTCTCCTTCATTGCATCTAAGCAATTTTTCCACCAATTCTTGGTGAGTCGGCAAGAAGAAATACTTATCTCCGATGAATCCGCTCACCTGTTTCTTGCCGAACTTGTTGATTCCAACCTGTCCGACTTTGATTTCAACTGTCTGATTCATTTCAATTTTTGCTAAACCTTCTCTTCTTGGGTACATAACCATAATATCACCATTTAATTTTTCATTAATCCGTAAAAAAACTGATTAGTAGCTATTGACTACAAAGAGCCAATAACTACTAAATACTTCATTCATCCGTCAAAAAAACCTGAAGGATTACTCCTCCAGGCTTCCATACAAAGCTGATAAGTCATGATGAACTATGAAGAACAACTCATCACTGAATTCAGAATCTGTTGTGAGTTCTACTGCTTTGTGTATGTATTCAGGACTTTTAACGAAGTCTATGAATTTATCAAACATATAAATCACTTTCCCGTAAAAATATTATCATTAGCTATTGCAACCGATAAAGTCTGTATCTCCCGGCACTCATGGGGGAGGGTCGCCAAAGGCGACCGTCCGGCATTAAGGCGGGAGGCTTATCATATAATAAAAAAATATGGATTGATTACAATCCATATAATTCTTGATGATAAATGAACAAATCTTCTGCATCATAAATTAATGATGAGAGAATGTGTTCATTCATATTGACTACATTCATATCCAATCCTTCTTGGATAACACCTGGAATATATGATGGGCAGTTAACGAGCCCAATAATAAAATCAAACATATAAATCACTATTCCGTAAAAAAAGGATTCGTTTTGACTTGTTAGCTATTGGCGATTATATCTGAACAGTCAGGCATTGGGGGAGGACAGAGTCTGGAGGCAGTGAATTGACCTTATAGGTCAAGAGGGGGAGAGGTTACAAAGTGCGGGTAAAAGATCCGCGAAGCGGATCCCCGCACCGAGGGGCTTTAGCCCCGAGCAATGTCCTCTTGCCATGCAAGGGGAGCGGCAATGTGGGTTTCTCCGCCCGTAGGAGTCCAGAAAGGCGGTTAGCTGGGAGGGCCGAAGGTCCCTCCCTCCCCCTGGGGGCCTTGGGGGCTTTCCCGCCCCCTCCATAAGCAGGGGTTCGCTCTTGCGAACCCCGCAAAATTGGTCCTGGGCTGGCTTGCAGGCTGGCTCCGGCGGGTTCCACACAGTGAAAAATTTTTAGCGGGCGAGAGGATTACGAAGAAAGGAATATGTACACGGCGACTCGGGTTCGTTTCCCGAGAACCCAGTTAGAAACTCTTGACTATGGGTGGGCGGGCGGGACAGGGGAGAATGAATAAAAAAAAATAAAGCAGAGATTTATAAAACCTCTACTTTGATAGGAACCAGAGATGCTCCTTCAGGAAGCACAGTGCATCCTTCAGGAAGTCTTGGTCCATCATATTGAGCCAAGTACACAACATCTCCTTTTTTAACAGAGATGCTGATACGGTTCATTTCTAATCCAACCATATGAGCCACATCTGCATGACCCATGTAGTTGATGAAATCTCCACTACTGAGTACTTTGTCGAACTCGGCCCAGGTAATCTCTCTGGACTTAATATCGACATTCTTACTTGCTAAAAATCCGAAGGTAAATACATTACCTACGAAGACATTTCTTACATTTTTTGTAACAACCATATTAATCACCATTAATTCATTCAACCGTAAAGAAGATGAGAAGGAACTTAGTCCTCCTCGGTTTCTTCTTTAATGTTCAATGTACCGTCGTCTGAGAAATCAAATCTGAAGACTCTCATTCTCATGTTACTTGTATCAAACTTTCCTTCTCCACAACCACCATCACACAATCCGTTACAAAACTCGTTACACATATCTATCACCATATTTAAATTTTCAATCCTCCGTAATCGTCAATTGCCATGACAATCAACCGCCATGTCAACTGACCTCTTATCTGATTATCACAATCACAATGATAATGATAATCAACTACGAAGGATTCAATCTTCCGTAAATTAGAATTAAGAGGAAACTTTACATGGTTTTTCTAACTTACATCTTTCTCGATAGCCACGACCTCTCGCCCATGCCTGGGAATTTTACGGGATTCGCTGTTCCCAACCCAGAATTCTAATTCACCATTCCGTAACAATATCATCATTGGCTATTGCAACGGATAAAGCCTGCACCTCCCGGCACTCGTGGGGGAGGGTCGCCCTTGGGCGACCGTCCGGCATTAAGGCGGGAGGCTTATCATATAATAAAAAAAATAAAAGGAAGAAGGAGAGATTACCTTCCCAGGTATGCTCTCTCTGCTTCTTCCATATGAGCCAGAAATAGTTGTGATGCAAGCATCATATTCGGAGTTTTCTCAAACTCCCGTGGTAAAGTCCACACTGCATGGTGGGAGAACATTTCACCATACTCTCCAAGGACTGCCATGTCCATGGTCTCAATAGCCTTAATGGCTAATGCTTCTAACTCTTCTGCGACTTGTACCTGTTCTTTCATTTTTGCTAAAGTTACCATATATAACAACTCCTATAATTTTTTCACTCTTCCGTAAAAATGAACATCAGTTATTAACACGAACACACCAAAGGCTAATAACTGATTAGCTATTGACACCATCAACAAATGCCAATAGCAGAAAAAAGAGAGAAGAACAACCATCGGAGACTACCAAATCCAATGATTGTTCACAATCCCGTAAGACCATCGGACACCACCCCGACAATCCAACAGGCGAACAGTTACTGGCCATTACCAAAACCAATAACAATTCACCCAACCGTAACAATATTACCATTAGATATTGCAACGGACAAAGCCTGCACCTCCCGGCACTCGTGGGGGAGGGTCGCCCTTGGGCGACCGTCCGGCATTAAGGCGGGAGGCTTCCCATACAATAAAAAAAAATAAAAAAGAAAAAGATTAAAGAGGATAAGGGACAATAGTCTCACAAGCGGAGACTCTTGCATTAAACTCTTCTTTCATGGCACGAACCACTTCAGGCTCATGCCCACCCATATCTATCTCACACTTCAAATCGATGAGATAGTACATTAACTGTTCTGGGATGTAATCCCAGTGATAATACTGTTCCATGATATCACCTATATAATTTTAATTCACTTTTCCGTAAAAAAAAGTTATAAGGTTAAAGATAATAAATATCTAAAACCTTATGATAAATTCTTTCAACTAAGAACAGAGAATCTCTCTGTTCAAGATTCCAAATTTCATATACAACATATGCTATACAAACAATTAATGTTAATACTTTAATCATAAGAATCACTCACTAAACCGTAAAGAATCAGAATTAGAATTAAGAGGAAACTTTACATGGTTTTGCTGACTTCCGCCTTCCTCGACAGCCACGACCTCTCGCCCATGCCTGGGAATTTTACGGGATTCATAGTTCCCAACCCAGAATTCTAATTCACTATTCCGTAACAATATCATCATTAGCTATTGCAACGGACAAAGACTGTATCTCCCGGCACTCGTGGGGGAGGGTCGCCAAAAGCGACCGTCCGGCATTAAGGCGGGAGGAAAATAATAAAAAAAATAAAAAAATAAAAAAAAAGAAAAAGGATTATAAAAACCACAAGCTAATGATATGCAATGGGTTTAAAATAATTTCTTCTGAAATCCACTCTGAATTCAAAGCGGATACCTGTTGACAAAAATCTTCAAAAGTCATTTGATACCTCCTTAAATTAATTCAATTCCCCGTAAAAAGGTTTTTTCTTTATCGGTAGCTATTACCCCATGATAATATTTAATATAAAAAATAAAAAAAATAAACCTTAGAAATTATCCAAGGTTGTTTGCACACGAGGAGCGGGACCTCTCCTCAATATTTTTATATCATATCTAAAGGCATTCCTTTTATTACCATCAGAATTCAATCTCTGAATTCTAATGAGGCTTCCTTCAGGGATTGTATGAAGCTTTTGAACTAATAATTGATGAGTTGGAAGATAGTAGAAGACACCCCGAATCCATGCGGAGTACTGTCTTTTTCCAAATCGATTATAATTGTGAGGACCAAGAGTGGCTTCTACTACGGCCTCTTTATTAAAATCGAATAATCCTTCTCTTCTTGGTACTTTTTGTTTTTTTGTAATATTCATCATAATAAAACCTCGCTTTACCGTAATTAGTATGAAGAAGATTCCTCCTCTTCATACCAGATTTCGTCAAACACCATATCCCAGTATTCTTGGGAACATTCTTTGATGAATTGTTTTTTACTGTATTTCATGTTAATCACCATATTTATAATTCATTCTTCCGTAAAAAAGATTTTAGGAGGAGTAATCCTCCATGTTTTGTTCGACTTTATCAATAGCATTTGTAAGTAAGCTATTGATTTCGTTCATGATTTCAACAATATTCTCGAGAGTTTCGACTGCTTGTTCTAAATATGCTAATGTTTGTTCATCCATGATAATCACTATAAAAATTTTCACTATTCCGTAATTGAAATTTTAATTGATTGACTGCTTCTCTATGATATTCAAGAAGAGAAGCTATTTCTTTTTTTAATTCTTCATTTTCTTTTTTTAATTCTTCATTTTCTTTTCTTAGGTTTTTGTTTTCAAACATGATAATCACTTTTTATTTTCATTTTTCCGTAAAAAGCTGTTGAAAAAAGATTAATAGTTGGGATTAGCTAATGTAATCCCAAAGATTTTCTATCATGTCTTTAGAATCTTGACATAAGGAATATATCAAGTATTCTCCAGGTTCTTCATTGAGAAGAGATGCTTCTTCAATGGTTAAGTACACATACAATGGAGTTTGAACGAGCTCCAGAATTCTATTTAGATACATATAAATCACTTTCCCGTAAAAGAATCTGATGCTTATTTGATATTCAGAAGTAAAATGTGAAGTGCGGGTAAAAGATCCGCGAAGCGGATCCCCGCACCGAGGGGCTTTAGCCCCGGAACAAGTTCAGACTCCCATTAGACTTTGGCGAGCTGTGCGTTTCTCCGCGCGTAGGAGTCCAGAAAGGCGGTTAGCTGGGAGGGCCGAAGGTCCCTCCCTCCCCCTGGGGGCCTTGGGGGCTTTCCCGCCCCCTCCATAAGTGTGGGTGAGCAAAGCGAACCCGCACAAATTGGTCCTTGGGCTGGCTTGCAGGCTAGGCTCCGGTCGGGTTCTATAAATAAAAAAAAGAAAAGAAAAAGAAAAATCACCAAATATTAGGTGATTAATAAAAACGACAACATCCTACACAAGGGATAATGACTTCTGGATAATAACTGCTTTCATAGTCGCAACCACAATAGAATCTGGTTGGACATTCACCAACGTTATTATCCCAGTCATTTAATCCATAACTGCTTTCACTTGGTCTGTATCCTTTGTTACTGTCATGAACCGCTTTAACGAAGCGGTAAAAGTTGTAATTTCTCATAATTATCACTTTTCCGTAAAAAAAGGTTTTGTAGCTATTGATATTCACAAGCAAAGTATGAAGTGGGGGTGTGGGGTGAGCGAAGCGAACCCCCGCACAGAGGGGCTTTAGCCCCGATTCCATGGTCCTCTTTGGGCTTGGCTGCAAGGCTAAGAGGCTCCGGAGTTCGGGTAATCCGTTTTCCGAGGTAGGGGACGGTCGGGACCCATTGCTGCATTGAAGCAATGGGCGGGGAGGAAAGGTTAAAATGGTCCTCTTTGCTATGCAAGAGGCTCCGGCGATCGTGCGTTTCTCCGCGCGTAGGAGATCACGTGGGCGGTTAGCTGGGCGAGCAATCAGTCTCGCCCTCCTCCGAGGGGGTCTGGGGGAGTTTCCCGCTCCCCCAGGATTTTCGGGATTGGGCTGGGTGCGTGAGAAAATTTTTTGGCGGCGGGAGGATTGACGAAGAAGAGGGAAGTACGCCCCGCCCAAGTTACCTTTTGTTCCCCCTGCAACCGAATCAGGCGAAGCCTGATTTGGTTGCAGGTGGTCGCAAAAGATGGTCCTTGGGCTGGCTTGCAGGCTAGGCTCCGGTCGGGTTCTATATGGTCCTTTGGCTCCGGATAAAAACACATGATAATCCTTGATATAAAATAAAAAAAAATAGAGAGATTTTTTATCTCTCTATCATGTGTATGTTGTGCATCGGACATCCGATGCACGGAGCTACTTGTTCTCCGTCTTCGAACGGGCAGACACCGTAGAACCATGTTGTGCAGTCACCATACATGGTTTTTTGGAAGTCGTCTGCTGGTTGGTGTTCTGGAACTTTAACGAGTTCTTTTAAGTAGTTATTAATCATATAAATCACTTTTCCGTAATATGAGGAAGAGATTATTCATCTCTTATGATGTAATCCTCTTCCTCGTAGATTATTGCACATAATCCACAGTCATTACATGTTTTACATTCTTTTTCTTCTACATATTTTTTAAAACTTTCAGTCATCATAATTAATCACCATTAATAATTCATTTTACCGTAAAAATAAGAGTTAGCTATTTTGATTCAGGATAAAGGATGCCTTGATGTGGCGGGCGACCTTTAGGTCGCTCCTCACTGGGACTTTTGCCCAGAGGGCAAAAGTTCCATATGGTGCCGGGATCCGCCCCTCCGTACCAAGTGGCAAGCTTTGCCGAAAATTTTCTATTTTCGGCCAAGGGGGTCCCGAAGGGACCCCGTTTAATTTTTTCGCGTTAGCGAAAAAATTTTTTACAGCGGGGGGTCTGCGGGGTTCGCGGGGTTTTGGCGGTGAAAAAATTTTGGAGCGAGAGGATCAGGAACGAAAAAAAAGTACAAAACGGTCTCCAGACGAAAAGATTGTACAGAACGGACGAACCGTCCGTTCTGCACGGGGGCTGAGGGGTGTGTTTCAAGTGTAAAATTATTTTTTTTACAGAAAACGCACCAGATCCGTCAGATTTGGATTTTGAGGCCTCTCCGTCGTTTTTACACTTTTGACCAAAACATTTATATACTATACTGTCTAATATAATAATAGGTATACCTAATGTATACCATAAAAATTTAAAAGGTGAAAAAATGGATTTAAAAATGTTCTTGTTTGAAGTTTTACCTATATTATTTGATTTTTTAGGTAAAAAAAGATATGTTGAAGTAGTTAATACTATTTTTACTAAAAATAGTGTTAATTTTAATATTGAATATGAATACTCAGATTTTGAAGGTAAGCATCTTATTAAAGGCGTTTACTTTAAAGATATATTAAGATTTTTATATCTTAATAGGAATAAAAAGGATTATAAAAAGTTATTAAATGCTAACAAGTTTAGTTTTAAAAAATTGTTAGCATATGGTGAAGATTATTATAGAGTTACCTCCTATGATAAAAATTTTAAGGATTTATTGTTGTTCTTAACTAACTGTGGATTTTTTATAAAAAATCCATATAAGTTTAATACATTAAATACCTTTACTAAAATTAAAAGTTATGATTTATATCATTCTAATAAAGGTTTACACTTAATTTATAGTTTTAATATATTTGATTATAGAATGGACAACAATAAGTCAGACAGTAAAAATATAACTGTCTTATATTTACCTATTGGATTATATAAAAGTTATTTAAAGTGGAATAAGCAAGACAATACTATTATAACTATGGATAAATATCATTTTTATCCTAATTATAAAGATAATAATCAAATAACACATTATAACACTAAAAAAGATTTTGATATAGAGAGTTTTTATTATTACTGTCAACAATATGATAATATTTACAAGTTAGACCACGAAAAATTAACTTATGAAAATGAATATTATCTTAAATTAGCTTATTCCTTTAAACAAGGCGAATACGACCTTGTTTTAGAAAATAAGCCAATAAAAGCGTGTTATGATGCTTGTAAGCCAAGCATAAGCCTTGGATTAAGTAACGAAGCCCATAACTTGCTTTTAAAAAGTCAGTTAAAAAAGGAGTTAAAAGAGAGTACAAAATATAGTAAAAATTTTAAAAAATCCTTATTATTAATGTTTGATGATTTATATAAAAAAGGATTTATTCAGAATATGGATTTATAAAAAATCCATATTTTTAAATTTTTATTTTTTTTTAAAAAATTTTTTAGTATTACTTTTTTTTTATTTTTTATTACTTTTTTTAGTATTACTTTTTTTTTATTTTTTATTACTTTTTTTAGTATTACTTTTTTTTTATTTTTTATTACTTTTTTAGTATTACTTTTTTTTTATTTTTTATTACTTTTTTTTT
>Ga0256404_1011718_pt1 | contig 11642 bp, 4 predicted proteins | sample RumenRJG_01DNA_FD_185990 | JGI IMG/M metagenome (GOLD analysis project Ga0256404, IMG submission 185990) | Bovine rumen microbial communities from Lethbridge, Alberta, Canada - RJG_01 | ecosystem: Host-associated > Mammals > Digestive system > Stomach > Rumen | place: Canada: Alberta | collected... | reverse complement strand
TAGCGGTATGGCTGGAAGCAACAAACGTATTGCAGCGCAAAGACTGCAGGAAGCGATTGGAGGTATGACAGACGTCAACTTGGCCCATTTTTCCCGTCTGTGTTCCTTGCTACTGGGTCGAAGTTTTATTTTCGGACAGCTTGATGGTGATAAGGTTGATTACTACAAGATTACGGAATTTCGGAGTGCGTTTTCTGACTATTTTTCTTTGATGGATTATACCTTGGTGCGGGACGATCAATACCGTATCTATTTTCTGAAGTCAGATTTGGGAAGGAATATATTGCGTTTCAGTAAGTTTGAGACGGTTTTGTTGCTGGAACTCCGCTTGCTGTATTACAAGAAGAGCAAGGAAAGTGGCAATTCGATTATCGCCACCACTGTGGGGGAACTTGCTGACGAAATAGAGAAGACGCATATCTATCAACCAATGAAAATCACTATGCTGCAGGATGCCCTCAGGCGATTACGGCGTTGCAAAATCATCGGCTTCTCAACCCAGCAATTTGTGAAGGAGACGCTCATACAGATATATCCAACCATCCTCTACTTGGTTAACGACCAGTCGATGGAGGAACTTGAGAAATCGATTGCGGACTATAGAAAAGGAGGTGATGACGATGATTCTGACGAAGATTAAGCTGGTCAATTGGCACGCCTTTGAGAATAAGACTCTCTCTGTACATGGGAATTTCGCCATCACTGGTGAAAACGGTGCTGGTAAATCGACGTTGATTGACGCTTTGTATTACGTACTTTCCGGAGGGGACAAGCGCTATTTCAACCATGCGGCGAACAGTGATGCCGAGCGGACATTGGAAACGTATATCCTGTTCAAAACGGGAGCGGAGAAACATACGTATCTCCGTCAGAAACCGGTCATTTGCCATATTGCCCTGGAATTCAGGGATGCTGAGGGATATCCTTCCATTTTAGGGGTGGTGGTGGACGTTGGGGAGCAAGGGACGGTGGAGCGTTTCTATACTGCGATTGGAAAGCAAATAGAAGATTGCTGTTTCCTTGATGAAAATAACATTCCCCGTAATTTTGATGATTTGTGCGAGAAACTGCATGCCGTGCCAATCAAGGACAAGGGTACCATGAGTAGGCGTCAAGCCCTTATCTGCCAGGATTTCTTTCATCTAAGCAGCCGGGTCAGATACATGACCCTGCTCAAGAAGGCCTTAGCGTTCCGCCCAATCGACGAGGTCTCCAGTTTCGTCAACGACTTCCTTCTTGAGGATATACCCATCAATATTGTGGACCTTCAGAACGAGCTTCAATCCTACAATGAAATTTACCAGATGGTGAAGCGCACCGAAGAGAAGATCAATACGTTGGATCGCTTCATGGCAAACGCCCGGAAATACGCTGAACTCACGTCCAAAAGTCGTTTCCTCAAACCGCTCGTAAAGGATGCCGATAGCTTTGTACAGCATGCAGCAGCTATGCAATGTCGGGCAAAGATCGAGGAACTTGATGTTCGGATAGAGGCTAGCCGGATGCAGGTTGATAACGCCCGTCAGCAATACGACCTCTGGCGACAAGAACTACATGACCTGAAAAATGATGGCATGCTCCGTGCGGTCATGGAGGCCAAGCAGAAAATGGACGGGGTTGTGAACCAACTTGAAGACGCAAGAGGAATGGCGGAAAGATATTGGCAGATTCTTTCCGGTGAGCAAAAAATTGTTAGGCGCTTTGAGCGAGGCTATTCTTTCCTTGGAGATATCAAGGAAGGAAATTATCCTTTGTTTGTCCGCCATCGTTCTGACTGGCGGGATTTCCAGATCCAACATCGGAAGAAACTGTACGAGGCCCGAGGAATATGTACAAATGCCTTGAATGAGAATGCCAAGCGGCAACAGAAAGTGATAGCCGAGCTGAACGATTTGAAATCCCGGCACAACCATTACCGTTCCAATGTGGAAAAGCTCATTAGCTTGCTTAATGACCGTTTCAAGAAGGAGGGTGGCAAGCATTTTGTGGTGAGACCGTTGTGTGAGTATCTGGATATAGCCGAGGGGGAAAGCGAATGGGCGAATGCCGTGGAAGCCTTCCTTGGAGAGGACCGGTTTGGGTTGGTTTTCGATGCTTCCCACTATAAGGATGCCGTGCAGTTTGTCCATAGCCAGCATGATCCCACAACGGCAGGAGTGAGGCTTTTCCAACCGAAAGCCGACTCCCTTTTATCTCCTAAGTTCGAGTCTCAATCGCTCGGGGCGAAACTGGAAGTCGTGGACCGGAACGCAAAATGGATTTGCTACCATCTGTTGAACAAAGTTACCTGTGTGGAGGATATAGGAACCCTCAAGCCAGAAGAGAGCGGAGTGACCAAGGATTGCATTATCTATCGTAATTGGCATTACGAGGAAGCAGATCCCGAAAGCTACGCCTATCCATATATCGGAGAGGACTCGTTTCACAAGCGTATGGATGTACTCCTCCATTCCCGGGAGGCACTCAAAGAGGAAGAGCGAAGCATCCGTTCTGACCTGGTTAAATATGACGAAGATATCCATGCAATCGAACAAAGCCGGATTGCGTCAATTCTTGAGATGGGCGATGTCTGGCAGAGAATTCGCCAGTTAGAAGCACAACAGAAAGAACTCCAGGCGACCATTGAGCAATATGATACATCCCCGGACATCTTTGCGAAGATGCAACGAATTTCGGATCTTGAGAAACGAATAGAGGCAATTTGCCAAGCTATCAGAGGCAAAGAGAACGAGACCGGAAAACTGCAGGAACAAAAAGGTAGTTTGGCCTCCCGAGCTGATGCACTGGAGCAACAGTCTCGGGAAAATGCGAACGATGCGAAAGATATGGTCATCCGGCTGGAGGATCAGTCTGCCTACGAAATCTTCAAGCAGAGCTACCAGACAGACAAGGGACTTGATGCCCAGCGGATTCAGAAGGAGGTGGTAGATGTCGACGCGTATCTTGCAAGTCTCACCGACGGACTGAAGACCAACATCCGTAGCTACGTGGCGACATACAACGCTGGCCTTTCAACATCGTTGGAGGATATCGAGGATGTCATCCATGAGTATGAGCGGTTGTGCAGTACGGAAATCGTCAATTACAAAAGCAAGGCGGAAGAAGCCCGTAGAAATTGCGAGCAACAGTTCCGTGACTCTTTCATCACCGCACTGAATGAAAATATTCGGAATGCAAAAAGAGAAATCAAGAACCTAAACGATGTTCTTGCCCATCATCCGTTCGGTATCAACCAAGAGCGGTACCGGTTCCTGTGTAACCAACCGAAGGATGATGAGATGCGAGAGTATTACCAGATCATCACTTCTGGCAAAGTACTGGAGTCGCAGAGCTTGTTCGAAGAGGTCCTCGACGCAAAGGACCAGGACATCATCAACCGATTGTTCAACCAGATTTCCCATCCCGCTGACAGCCAGGATGCCCAGCGAATGTTGGAGCGCTACACGGACTATCGTAACTACATGTCCTATGATATCGAGATTACCCAGACTTCCGATCCAGATAACCCGGTGCTCTTTTCCAAAACCAGAAGAGAGAAGAGTGGGGGAGAGACTCAAACGCCTTTCTATATCATCATCGCCGCTTGCTTCGACAAGCTGATTCCCAAGGAACATGCGGAAAAATCCACCTGCCCTATCATCTTCGATGAGGCATTCAACAACATGGACGAGACCCGTATCAATGAGCTCCTTTCCTATTACAAGGATCTAGGCATCCAGGTCGCTATCGTCGTGCCCACCAACCGCGCGCCATCCGTCGCTCCTTTCATGGATACGGTTATAGGCCTTTCTTGCGTAGGAAGGCAGATTGACGTCCTTTACGTGAACAAGCAGCTGGAGGTGGAGATTCCATGACGGAATTTCAAGCCAAGATTATTCAAGCGCTGTTGAAGAAGTACGAGAATAGTCGCCAATCCCGCGATGGCGGGGTTGTGCAGCGTCCAATTAAGCTCACGAGAAAACAATCTCCCCTCGATTTGTACCTTGCCCCCGATGCCATCCAGCATCGTGACCAATATGACCGGGATATCAAGACTTTGGAGGGAATGGGTTTGATTCTCGTCACAGAAAAGGATGGCCAGGTTACAGCGGTCACCTTGGATCTCGGAGAGGTAGACCAACTCTACGGGCTTTGTCATGAGAAAAACCCTAAGGATGTTTGCGCGGAAGCGCAGGCTGTGCTTGCCAGTTTCAGCGGAGAAGGCTTCGTTTCCAGTTACATGTCCTATGTCAAAGAATATATGGATACCCATTTTCGTATACCGAAAAGCTATTTCACGGAAGCAAGTGAGTTGCAGGACCAGCTTGTTTGTCTGAATGGAATGCAACGCCAGCAGACTGAAATCATGGAGCGAGATTTCTCGGTTGCTTACTTGGGGGATTCAAAACGGTTTTCTTCCTTCAGTTCGGGTCTCTGTCGAATTATCCGAGATTTTGATAGTGACTGCCCTTACGAAGAGCAAGGAGATATCTTGGAGTATTTCAATATTGTCAGGAATACCACGTATGCCCTTGTGCGAAATAAACTACGCTTCCGTCTTGGCATGCAGGAAATTGACTTGGGTAAACTCGGATACGAATTCTCCTTTTCCGATGCGATGATTAGGAACCTTGTTCTGCTGGAGAGTGATTTCCGACGGGTGGTCACCATTGAAAACCTGACTACCTGGAGGATGTACCAAGATCCAGATGCCGTGCTCATCTATCTCGCAGGGTTCAATGATAGGACCAAGCAGAGTCTCTTAAAGAAAATTCATGAATGCTTTCCAGACAAGGAGTATCTGCATTACTCCGATATCGACAGTGGTGGCTTTTTGATCTGGCATCACCTCGTCCAGAGTACCGGCATTGCTTTCAAACCACTCCATATGGGCATCGACGAGTTGGAAAAGAAAAGTGCATATACCCATGCTCTGACCGATGGTGACCGAGCCAGACTGCAACGTCTGTTGCATAAATCAGAATTTTCCGTGTTCCATCTTCTTATCTCTTACATGTTGGAGCACAACGTGAAACTTGAGCAAGAGTCGCTGGATTAGGAACTCAATTGTCCATACATTGCGTACAAAACTGACATCTACCATTTAGAAGTTCTTCATCAAGAATCGTGGTTTTGGCCTACGTAGGCAAGTGGCGTATTGGACGGCATTTCTCTGGCAATGGATACGATTATCCGATCAACGACTTGCTTAACCTTCTTATGAATTTGGCGGGAATCGGCTCCTCGAGACGCCAGTTGATTGACATGGGCTTGGAACCTATATGGTTGATATAGGATACTTCTCCAAGGAATGTGTAGAATTGGGAGTAGCCATTCGCATCTTTCTTCGCTTCCCTGACAAACAAGAGGACTTTGGAGCCTTGTTGCCGATGGTGGATATATCGTTGGCCTGTTGTCGAATGATCGCTGGTTGTGCTTTGGCTCTGCCAATGGAACGTGTAGGGATCGACAGCATAGTCGTCATACAGGGTTGTCGGAGAGAAATCCTTGTCTGATTTGTCCAGGGTGACCATGAACACGTCACAGTTCTGGTTTGACAGCCATTTGACACCTTCTCGAACCGTGTTGGGTTTCAAGAAACCCAAAGCGGCAAACAGTTGGTCTCGAGAATAGGTTGCGTGGACGTCCAGAACTTTCACTCCGTTTAGCAGGAAAGGCTTGTCGATGATGTCGATCGTATCAAGCTTGTAAGCAAGGAGTTCCTCGATTTCTCGGCAATAGGTAGGGTTGTTCTTGAGTTCCTTGATCTTGTCAACTGGATTGTCTGTATCTGTCGACTCCTGCCAGATGGTAAACAACAGCATCCAAAGTAGACTTTGTTCCTCGGGCGCGCAGGAGTTCCATTCAGGTGTCGGGGAATTGGGTTTGAGAAGGTTCTGGAAGTAACAAATAGCTCGTTGGGAATCCATATGGGCAAGACGATACAATGCACCTTGCATGATAGGATCGAGGGATTCATGAAAATCCTCGAGTAGACCCGCATCCACGCAAAGCTTGGAAAAACTATCCCACCTGTAGAGTTCGAACGGACTCATGTTGGAATACGTTAGAAACTGAGATATCGTCGGTTTCTGCCGGTAAAAGGAATGGCAATCGATCAGTTTCTGAACAATACCTTGTCTGCGGCCCAAAGAGGCTCGAATATTGGAAAGAATGTCTTCCTGGGCTTGTTTTTCCAACTCGATGTAACATCCCTTGGGGACAGATACGAATCCTGCAGAAATTTCGGTCGTCACGCTGTGACGGGTTTTGTCCAGGAGAGCCCGGAATTTTTCCTCGAAGTTGTATTTCTGGTTTGCCTGGCCTATGAAATCGAGGACAGTCAAGAATTCTTTTCCCTTGCACGTACGTAGTCCGCGGCCAAGTTGTTGCAAGAAGACCGTAAGAGAGGCTGTTGGTCGAAGGAAGAGAATGGTGTTGACCGAGGGGATATCGACGCCTTCATTGTACAGATCAACGACAAAGATAAAGTGTATCTGTCCTGATTCCAGTTTTCCTTTTGCCGAGGTCCTTTCTTCTTCGGTTGAATGGGCGGAGAGGGCCATGGAAGGCAGGCCGTTGTTTGAGAAGAAATTCGCCATGAATTCAGCATGGGGGACCGAAACACAGAACCCAATTCCCTTGATTTCCCGCAAGTCTCCGATATACCGGGGCAGGGAATTGAGAATCAGCTGGGCACGCTCTTCCGCGGCATGGCTTGCTATATATAGATGTTCGAGGTCTTTTACCTCATAGCCGCCACGAGCCCAATGCAAACTTTTCAAATCGGTGCCATCGGCTATGCCATAATAATGGAAGGGAACCAGCAACTGCCTGTTGATTGCTTCGGGAAGCCGAATCTCCGCAGTCATTTTGTGGCCATCGAAATACTGCAGGATATCCAGCCCATCGAGGCGTTCCGGGGTGGCTGTCAGGCCAAGAAGGATCCGCGGGGTAAAATAGGAAAGTACCAGCTGGTAACTTGGAGCGGCAGCATGATGGAACTCGTCGATGATGATGAAGTCGTAGAACGAGGGATTAACCTGTTTCCAAAGGGATTTGTTGTGGTCAATGGTCTGTATGGAGATAAACAGGTTGTTCAACTGTTCTGGTTTATGTTTGCTATCACACAATTCGCCGAAGTTCGGATCGTGCAGTACTCCTCGGAAACAGGCAAGGCTTTGCTTCAGTATTTCTTCCCGGTGGGCTATGAACAACAGGCGGTTCGCCTGTCCTCGGTGTTGATCGCGAAAAGTACGGTAATCAAAAGCGGAAATGACTGTTTTCCCGGTACCGGTTGCGGCAACGATCAGATTGCGATGGTGGTCCTGTCGCCGGATGGACCGTTCAGCCTGCAGGCGGTCCAGAATCGCCTGTTGGAAAGGGAAGGGCTTGATATCGAAGAAATAGCTCTGTTGGACAGGGGCTTCGCCATGATATTTCTCAGCGTCAAGAGCTTTCTTTAGTTTATCGAAATCATCGGCCTGGTATGGAAGGAATTCGTCCGACTGCCAATATACGTCAAACGAAGCCTGCATTTGTTGAAACACCTCGGGCTGGTCATGGCTTGTCAGTTTGACATTCCACTCCCTGCCATCAGTAATCGCTGCATTGGAAAGGTTTGAAGAACCGACATAGGCGGTATCAAAACCAGTCTCTCGGTGAAACATATATGCCTTGGCATGCAGGCGCGTGTGCTTGGTGTCATAGGAGATATGGATCAAGGTGTGGGGAAGTCCGCTTAGTTCCTGGATCGCGGCAGCGTCGGTTGCGCCCATGTAGGTTGTTGTGATGACGCGAAGCTTTCCCCCCCGGTCTGTAAACGATCTGAGCGCTTCCCGGATCATGGATAGCCCGCTTACCTTGATGAAAGAGACCAGCATGTCCACACGATCGGCTGACTCGAATTCTTTTTTCAGTTCGGTCACCATGGAAATGTCGGATGAGCCGGTAAAAAGCGCGCTGTGAACCAGGGAGGTGTTCGGTCGGGGGAGGGAAACAGCCTTCTTTAGCTGCGGGACTTTGGTCAGGATCTCTGTAAGCAGATTTTGTTCATCAGTGGTGATCGTGGCATCGCTTAAATCAGAATCTATCCTTGAAAGGATGGAAATGATTTGATTGGAAAGCTCGACACGCTTGGAAACGTCTTCTGTTTCTGCAAGCGTTTTTTTCAACAAAGCGCTTATATATTGGGTGAGGGCATTTGACGACTCGGCATCCCCTAGTTTTTCGGATTTCACGAGTTCCGGGTCTTCTTTCGATAGTGCTTCCTGGTAAGATGTGTTGATGATTTGTTCGTATAGTCCCCCTGGAAGCTCTTTGTCCATGTTGTACCTCATCAGCAGCATAGTGCAAAACGAAGAGGAGGACCAGAAAAATCTGAAATGGAATACTGTGAACTTCAGGTGGTGAATGAATCCTTGTGAGTGGGGTGGTTGCGGGTGTTACAAGCTGGAATGTATCAAGAGAAAGTGGCATGCACTTGTTGTATTGGACTTCTCTTGGGGCTTGTCGAAAAGGTTCTTCGCCTTATGAGTGGTTCCCCCATATAATTTGACACTGCGCTCTTTATCTGTATGGTTAAGAGTCCTGCGTTTGGTTCTGCCTTCCTTCGTTACCATGCAACCAAGGAGGCGCGGCAATGTGCATGAAGGAAGAAGCAAAAACAATTTTGTCTTTGTCGTTGGATTTGGCTGATAGGAAACGAGAGACCGTATACAAGTGCGGGGAAGGGGGGGACGGGTTGGGTCCCGGACAGTTTCGGGAGTATCTGGCAAGGCAGTTTCCCTCGGACGGGACGATGATACCGGTACCCGTATTCCACGGTACGGATCGTAACGTGCTGGAAATAGACCAGGAGGATATCCCCCTGTTCCGGGATAATCTCTGGTTCGTTGCGAAGGAGCTCTATCGCATGCTCGGGCAGAGTCCTTGGAAGTACAGTGCCATCCTGTATCCCCATGATGGAGACTTCTGGGATTTGCTTGGGAGATTCGAGGGTGCAGACCAGGAAGACCTGCGGGAGGTCATGGAATGGATCATGCCGGAGCTGTTGGCCTGTGAGGGAGAAGGTGGGCCATCGCTTTGTGTCTCGTCGCTGGATGACGCGCTTGTCTATGCCCCGATGGCTGCCCATTTCGGCATCGTCGGCCACTGCGCCCATACGCTGGCGAGGGCGGCGCGAAGCCTGTTTGACGAGTCCGCGTTTACTCCGGAATTGAAAAAAGCCCTTGCCTTCGTTGACGTGTTCGAGGGCACCGCTTCGCGTCCTGTGGTGCTGATGTTCTGCCATTTGTCCAGTGCCTCGATGGAGCACGAGGATGGTAGGACGGTGGAATCTGCCGAATACCTTGAGCCCATGTCCGGGAAGGAATGCCGCTGGAGATACACCAAGCAGCTTCCCCTTTCCGAAGGCGTGGAGCTGAAGATCACCCATGCCGATGTGGAGGAGTTCCGAAAGATCCTGACCGAGTTCTTCGGGGAACCGGATTTGCCAGGAGCGTGAATCCATCAAACGTATTGCGTGCTTTCGAATTACTCAGGAGGTTCCCTTCCATTACCCGATGTATTCCGAAGTGCTGTAATCGATACCTTCTTCTGGTTGTTTTCATAAGAAAGAGGGTTCAGCCATGATGGATACAATGGAAAAGATGGTTCGGCTCGACGTGGATGTCAGCCCGAATGAGTTAAGCTACGCCGCGCTCCGGGGGGATCTCAGGCTCGTTGTGGAACTTGAAGTCTCTAACGAGACGGACTTCCCTCTCCGGGCCTCCAAACTAGTCCTTTCCTCCCCATCTCCGTTGCTTTCGGCCGTTACTTTGAAGATCCCTGTTCCTGTGGTACCGGATGTATCTTCAGCCTCGAACACCTATAAGACAAAACGGTCCTTCAAGCTGGATCCCTCGTTGCTACGGGATATTCCGTCTCCCCTGTCACTACCGCTCGTGGTGTCGCTGACCGATGATGAGGGTCATACCTTTGCCACCAGGAGCCGTTCGATATCCGTGCATCCCTCCACCTGGTGGAATGGGGATCCCAAGGTTCTTTCCGTGTTCATCCAGCCCCATCACTCCCTTGTGAGGCAGATGGTAGGTCCGATAGGGGATTCTCCCGATCCTGTGGCGGCTGTCTATTCCCTGCTTTCCGGATATCGGCTTCTGGAAGCTCCCGCACATGAGGAGCGGGGAGAGGCGATCCGGCCACTGGGGGACATCGTTTCCTCCAAGTCAGGCACGCCGCTGGAGCTTTCCCTGCTCTTCGCGTCGCTTGCCGAGGGCCTGGGAATGCATCCTATCCTGTGCCTGTCTCCCGCCATCATCTTCCCCGGGGTGGTGCTTGACGAGAAACGCTCGTTCGACTGTGTGGTCCACGACGATCCATCGGATATCACCCAGGACGCCGGCAAGTATATCGTTGTCGTCGCCTTGGGCGAGGAGTTGCCATTCGCCACGGCATGCGAGTTCGCCCTGCAGAAGGCCCGCCAAGCCGAGAGCCTGCTGATTGTTGATGTGAAGTTCGCCCGCCTGGTGGGTCTGTATCCCCTGCCGGAACGGGTTGTCTCTCCTACGGGGGAAGTCTCGTTCGTCGAAGACGCCTTCTTCGAGAACGCCGCCTACCGTCCGAGACTGAAGGACACGATGGAAGAGGTGGACCTCGCGGGGCAGAAAGTCGCCGACAACACCCCGAAGGGCAGGATCGAGCAGTGGCAGCGCCGCCTGCTGGACTTTTCCTACAGGAATCCTTTGATGAACATGCGCTCCGGATACTCGATCGTACAGGTCCTTTGCCCGGACATTACCACGTTCGTCTCCGCGCTTTCGAGGGGCGACTCGTTCGTTGTGCGCCCCGATTTCGATGCTCTGTCCGCTTCGCCTGATTTTTCTGAAGCCGCCGTGGAGGCGAAGCGGGGGAACCCCGCCTTCCTGGAACTGCTTTCCAAGAAACAGGTGGTCGTCTCGGAGAATGCCAGCACCCTGACGCTGAAACTTGGCAGCATCTACTGGCGCACCCAGAAGAACCTCAGCGAGTCTGGCGTCTACACGCTCTACCTGACCCTCGGCCACATCGAGTACTATGACGGGGAGCAGATGTTCCGCGCCCCGATATTGCTGTATCCGGTGGAACTTTCCCGCCAGAACGGCACCTATCAGATCAGGTTGCGCGATGACGAGGACCCGCAGCTGAACTTCAGCGTCTTCGAGAAGTTCCGGATGGAATACGGGTACGAGACCCATCTCGACTATTCCCACCTGCCTTTGCAGGGAGAGGACATCGACGTCCAGTATGTCTTCGCGACACTTCGTTCCGAGCTCAGCCGGATTCCCCGCTGGAAGCTGGTCGAGTCGGTATCGGTGGGCATCTACTCGTTCGACCAGTTCGTCATGTACAACGAGCTGAAGGAACACTCGGCGGCGCTGATGAAGAACAAGGTGGTCAAGAGCCTGGTCAAGAAGAAGCTCTGCTTCAAGCAGGAACCCCTGCCAGAGGTAAAGGACTCGGATTTCATCGACCAGGTGGTCCCCATGGAGTGTGACGAGAGCCAGCTTCGCGCGGTCAAAGCTGCGGTCTGTGGCTACAGCTTCATCCTGCAGGGTCCGCCGGGCACCGGCAAGTCCCAGACCATCACCTCCATCATCGTCAATGCGATGGTCCAAGGGAAGAAG
>Ga0256404_1011717_pt1 | contig 11643 bp, 10 predicted proteins | sample RumenRJG_01DNA_FD_185990 | JGI IMG/M metagenome (GOLD analysis project Ga0256404, IMG submission 185990) | Bovine rumen microbial communities from Lethbridge, Alberta, Canada - RJG_01 | ecosystem: Host-associated > Mammals > Digestive system > Stomach > Rumen | place: Canada: Alberta | collected... | reverse complement strand
CCCAGATTTTCCTTCGGTAGCGATGGATTTGGTAGAAACGGAATCCAATCCGTTCAAGATGGGCGTTGTAGTCCTGCCGCTTGGCGAAAAGCAGTTGGTCGAGCGAGGCGAGGAAATCGGTCAGAAGATGCCCTGCCACCATAGCGGAATATTACTTGTCATCCTTTCCTGTTGTCAGTCGATCCGAATGGCTAATATCACCCGATAGCACCAAAGTTTTTTCTATTAATTTCACACATTCATCAACATCGCTATTGATGACGCTTTCCCATATTCTTACAACAGTCCATCCAAGTGCTTTTAAGGTTTGATTATTCTCATGATCTCGTTGGACATTTCTAATGATTTTTTTCTTCCAATAGTCCGAATACGTTGCTATTTCTTCTTCTAACGACCCCATTCCCCTTAATGCCCAATTATGGCCATGCCAAAAGTCTCCATCGCAAAAAATTGCTACATGATATTTTGTAAAAACAATATCGGGTTTCCCTGGCAATTCTTTGTAATTGACTCGATAATGATGATGTTTTTTCCATAACGCTTTCCGAAGTTTTAGCTCTGGGCGCGTGTTCTTAGATTTCACTGCAGACATTATCTTGTGGGTTATTTCTGGATCTCTTGGTGTCATTATTTGCTACTGTGATACTCCATCTCAAACTGTTATATTTTTATTTCTTCCATATGGCAAATTTCTTCTGCAAATCGAAAACATTTTCTCTGGCGATTTTTGTTTTATACAAATTCTCTGCATTGCTCGAGCATTTTATTGTTCTTTTGAAGAAAAAATTTCCATGCGTTCCTTCATCTCTTCTGCTGACTTGCCAAAGAACAGCATAGACAATGCATCCATAGACAAACTATATGTCACCGTGGATGCGCACGAGGCAGACTCGCACCATGCCAATATTTTTTGGCACAGTTCTATACCTTCGGCAGGCTTTCCTTTTACTAACAGAGGTTCCATACAAGCGATGCAATGAATAAAGTATTCCTTTTGGGTTTTGATTCGTCGATATACTGCAGGAAATTTCAACTTTGAGCCGTTCGGCATTAACATTTCTTCTTGCCCGCCAGCGGAAAATTGATCGCGAATGTGTGGATCAACGACACCTTGCGAAGTTAGCCACAACGAGTATCTATCATAATCTCCACCAAAAATTTCAGGAAAATTTGCGCAGCCACGTGTGGTAAATCTACGTTTTTCTCCTGTACTTACGTTTTTCCATAATCTAATTGTTGCAGATACTGTTTCATCTGCAGAATCGCCAGCCCACCACAAACTTTCACCAGGCTTCAACAGACTCCGATAATACTTTGATACCGGTGCAACAGGATTGTCCATTTGCCGTAAATCTTCATACGCAATTCCTATTTTATCAAAAATAGTTTCTCCTTTTGGAAGTTGCATATTAATCAAATATCTCGGCATATGGGTAACAGCTATCCCGTAGAGGCATTCCTCATAAGGTCGTGAAAGAAATTCTATTGGGTTTCCTCCCAACTTCCCGAAAGTCATATAAATTCTTTCAACATCAGCTACTCTTGTATTTTCGAGGATACTACTTCCTGTAGATGTCCAATGATTTTCTTTAGTGCTTTTTACTTCAACTCCGTAATATTTTGCTGCAACAATATCAGGGAATTTCAGCCCAGACACTTTTTCTATTGTTCCATTAAATGGGGTTCCTTTAGCGCATTCATTTAATGCAGCCACAACATCATCTTCCAACGGATTGCCATTGCGTGTCGAATAATACTTTGGCCTTTTTAACGCATCCTCATTAAGGAGATGATTAGTATTTTGCATCAACAATCTGAACTCTGATAATTCTGGTTTAGGGTTTACGGAAATAATCATAATCATTTCTCCTTAAAATAGACGGACCATTTTGATTCTATGTTTTTGGCTATGTTATATGCCAAAACACAAGGAACGGCATTTCCGATAATTTTATAAGCGTCACTTGACGAAACAGAAACATTATCTGCCGTTTTTTTCAAAATGAACTGATAGTCATTGGGAAAAGTCTGAATACGAGCGCATTCACGGATGGTTAATCTGCGCTCTCTAAGACCTGCTTTCAATTCAGTATCATGTTTTCCGCCATGTTCAGCACTTAATCTTCTGTATTCAATGTTACCATGGTGTTCAGATCTAATTGTTGGCCCTACAGAGTTCATCTTAATTTCCGTCTGTCCTTGACAGTGAGGTCCCATATATTTTGCCATGGAATACTTTTCTTGAGAAGGATCTGTTGAATCTTCTGGCTCAACAAGATCAGATAGAACATCTGCGCAGGTAACAACAGGCGCAAGTCCGTCTCCATGAGTTTTTACTGGATAAGGGTCGTACTCAAGTGGAATATTTTCAGAAAGCAACGCTTCTTTTGCATTCTCTTTTAACGCACTTTTTTTGAATCCAAAAAAAATAATGCGTTCTCTCGACTGTGGTACACCGTAGTCGGGAGCATGAAGAACTTTTGCAGGCACAACGAGATATCCGCCGTTTCCCGCTTGAGCAAAGTCATGCTCAATTACTTCCTCTACATTCTTCAGGGTCGTTAAGCCTTTAACATTTTCTGCAATAAATAAACGAGGCGATGTCAACGTCACAACATCACGCATCCACATATACAACTGACCACGACTTTCTACAGATGGTTCATCTTTAGCCAGAGCAGTTCCAAGATGGCTTTTTTGTGAATCAAACCCAAGCCGCTTACCCGCAACAGAAAAATCCTGACAAGGAAATCCACCTGTCACAATGTCTATTCCTTCAGGGAATATCGTCTCTCCAGCTTTAGCTCGTTTTACTAAATCGACAATACTATCAAGATGATAAATCTCGTTTGGATTGTTTTTCTTTTTGGAAAAGTATGAAACCCATGCGGCTTTGGCATCAGGTCGAATATCGTTTGCAAAAACAGTCTCAAAACGAGTAGGCGCAACGGTAACCCAAACACCATTCTCTGATATAATCCAATCAGGATGAATGTTCGTGTTTATAGATTTTTTATGGCAAATAAAGTTTCCTTCAAATCCGATATCCATTCCGCCACAGCCGGAAAACAATGAAAGCAATTTCATTTTTCTTACTCTCCTTGAATTATTCATGTTGGAATTTCATCAAGTCATTGGAGCCCATTCTGATGTCTTGTAGATTTTTCCAATTTGTTCTACAGATATCGATTTCTCTTTGCTCAAATGCGATAAAGATTTACTACTTATCTGTGCCTTTCTCTTGTATTCAACTTTTCACAATTTTTGTTGATTAAAAACTATCAAAAAACGATTTTTAGCTTACAATCATTATGTTGGCTTCTCCTGTAATCGATTCACGGTTAAAACCCGTGTTTACCATACCATGAGCCCATTCAATTCTCAATATTTATGACAAATAACAGAAAATTCGTCAAAAATGCAACCAAAAGAAAGCCTCGGGCTTCTTGTACCGAATTCCGAGAGTTTATGGAAGCAGATGAGGTATCCGATATTGAAAAAAGGAAAAGTCTGCAGTAGGTGACAGCATAAGTATTGAAAATATTAGCTGGCGGTAGAAAACCTCCAGGTTTTCTATGGGTTGCAAAGGTGATGCCAATTAGTTCTTGAGCAATAACTCTACTTGTCGCAAAAAGTTGTCACGGATGGTGAAAAGATCGCCCTTCACAGTGAAACCGCTGGCGTGCACATGTCCGCCACCACCGAAGGAAGCGGCGATCCGTCCCACGTCGATGGTGCTGTCATGGCTGGCTCGCAGACCAGCCTCGACCGTGCCGTCTTCCTTCTCTTTGAATAGGGCGACCGCCTGTACGCCGGCGATGGAGAGCATCTGGCTATAGAAAAGGTCGCTCGGTTTGTCGCAGTGGAACGTTTCCTTGTCTTTCAGCCAAGTGTACGTGACCATCACTTTGCCATCAAGGTAGGGTTCCGCCCGGTCTATCAGGATTCCAAGGTATTTGATGAAGGAGAGACTCTTTCCCCCGTTGATCTGCATGTAGACCTGGTTGGGGGAGACTCCCTTGGCTACCAGGCGCGAGACTGAATCGAGGGCCTCGGCCTGATGGACCTGCAGGAAGCGGAAGAAGCCGGTGTCGGTAGCGAATCCGAAGAAGAGTCGCTTTGCCGCTTCTTCCGGAATCTCGACCTGGAGTGTTTCAAAAAGATGCTGGACGAGCAGGGTGGTGGAGGGAGAATCCGGAACGATATACAGGTCTTGTCCCCAGCGTGTTCCGCTGGCGTGGTGGTCGATGACAATGACGTGAAGGTCTTTCACTTGCTCGAACAAGCTGCCAATCCTGTCGCTGGTAGAGCAGTCCACGACCACGACGGTCGGTCTTTCTGCCAGATAGGCTTCTGGAATATGGTCGGCGAACCGGCCCCGCAAGGATTGGATCTCTTGCCGTTCGAAAGGGCCGGCATTGGCAAGCAACACCTGCTTGCCGAGCGCCTTGAGAAGGAATTCCATCCCCAGCTCGCTGGAGATACAGTCCCCATCCGGACTCTTGTGGCCGATGACGATGAAGGAACTGTCCTCCTGGAGGTGGGTGAGAATCACTTGTGGGACGGGTGGGAAAAGGCTCACAGAGCGATCTCCTTCCCATCCGTTCCGATTATTTTAGGATTCTTGCGGTTAAGGACCGACTCGCGGGAGACGATGACCTGCTTCACATTCGGAATCGAAGGAATCCGATACATGATATCCATCATCATCCCTTCAACGATGGACCTGATGCCACGGGCTCCGGTGTTCTGCTCGATTGCTTTCTGGGCGATCGCGTCCACCGCGTCGTCTTCAAAAACCAAGTCAATGCCATCGATCTTGAAGCTCTGCTGGTATTGCTTGAGCACCGAGTTCTTCGGTTCGGTAATGATCCGCTTCAGGTCTTCCTTGTTCAGGTTGTCCAGCGCGACATGGATGGGCAATCTGCCGATGAACTCTGGAATCAGGCCGAACTTGATCAGGTCATCGGGAACAAGCTGCGCGTACAAGTCATGGAGGCTCCGTTTGGAAGTATCCTCGACCTTGGCGCCAAAGCCCATAGAATGGGTGCTGACACGTTTCTCGATCACCTTGTCCAAACCTACGAAGGCACCTCCGCAGATAAAAAGGATATCCTTGGTGTTGATGCGGATCATCTCCTGGTTCGGATGCTTGCGCCCTCCCTGTGGCGGGACCGAAGCGACCGTCCCCTCGATGATTTTCAAAAGCGCCTGCTGCACGCCCTCGCCGCTGACATCACGCGTGATGGAAGGGTTTTCCCCCTCCTTCTTCGCGATTTTGTCGATTTCATCGATGAAAATGATGCCATGCTCCGCGGCGGCGACGTTGTCGTCCGCGTTCTGGATCAGCTTCAGCAGAATGTTCTCGACATCTTCGCCAACATAACCGGCCTCGGTGAGCGTGGTGGCGTCAGCGATGGCGAAAGGCACCTGGAGCTTGCGTGCGAGGGTCCGGGCGAGCAACGTCTTTCCCGTTCCGGTAGGGCCAACCATCAGGATGTTGGACTTCTCCATCTCGGTATCAAGTTTCTTCTCGTACTTCACCCGCTTGTAGTGGTTGTAGACCGCCACGGCGAGAATCCGTTTGGCCTCGTCCTGGCCAATCACGTACTGATCCATGAACTCCTTGAGTTCCTCGGGAGTAGGGATCTTCTCGGGCAAAGTGTCGATGGATGCCCCTTGCATGGCAGGATCCTCGCGGAGCATCTCCTCGCAGATCTTCACGCATTCGTCACAAATGGCCACTCCGGGCCCGTTGATCAGACGTTTCACGTCCTTGATGCTCTTTCCGCAGAAAGAGCAGACTTGCTGGTTGCGTGCCATCAGTTCCCCCTACGCATGACGCTGTCGACGATTCCGTACTCGACAGCATCCTGGCTCGTCAGATAGAAGTCCCGCTCCGTATCCGCCTGCAACGTCTGCAGGTCCTTGCCCGTGTGGCGGGCAAGGATGTCGAGCGTAAGGCGCTTGATGCGTTCCATTTCGGCGGACTGGATGCGGATATCCGTCTCCTGCCCCTCGACGCTTCCCCAAGGCTGGTGGATCATCACCCGCGCGGAAGGAAGCACATAGCGTTTGCCTTTGGCGCCACCTGCAAGGAGGATGGCCGCCATGCTGGCGGCCTGTCCCATGCAGATGGTCTGGACGGGGGACTGGAGATATTGCATCGTGTCGTAGATCGCCAGTCCCGCCGTCACACTGCCTCCTGGGCTGTTGATGTAGAGACTGATGTCCTTCTTCGGGTCCTCGGACTCCAGGAACAGCAACTGAGCGATGACCAGATCTGCCGTGGCGTCGTTGATTTCCCCGTCGAGAAAGACGATGCGATCCTTGAGCAGCCGGCTGAAAATGTCATACGAACGTTCTCTCACTCCGTTCTGCTCAACGACCATCGGGATGTACGATTGCATCCGTTCCATTGCTTCTGTGGCTCCTTATTTTGCTGCTTCGGTTGCCGCCTGTCCGTTGACGTAGGCGTCGAAGCTCATCTCCTTGTCCGGGGTGAAGGTGTTGTTCGCCTCGAGGAAATCGCTGACCTTGTTGAACTTGAGGTCCTCTTCCAGCAGGGTGCGGTAGTATTTCTTCTGATTCTCGTCGGTGACGTCCTTCAGCTGTTCTTTTTCGGCCTTTTCAAGTTCCTCCGGAGAGACGGTGAAGTTCTCCTTCTCCTTGATCTTGTCCATCACCAGCTGCACGCGCAGGGTCTTCTCGGCGTCGGCCTTCCATTCGTTCTGGAGGGCTGCCTTGTCCTTCTGCTGGAAGGAGAGGAACTTCAGGACCTGGTCTTCGGAAAGGCCGGTCTGTCTGATATAGTTGCTCCAGTCGCGGTCCAGCTCGAGGTCGACCATGCTCTGCGGAAGGTCGATCTTGACGTTCTTGGCCAGCTCGTCGGCAATCTTGTCGAACTTGTCGTCGGAAAGCTTGTCGGCAAGCTGCTTCTCAAGCTTCTCGCGGGTGGCCTTGGTCAGGTCGGCGACAGTCTTGTACTCTTCCTTGATGTCCTGGGCGAACTCGTCGTCCAATGCGGGGACGTCCTTGACCTTGACGCTCTTCAGCGTGACTTTCAGGGTGACGGTCTTGCCTGCCAGGTCGGCGGTCTTGAACTCTTTCGGGTAGTTCTTCTCGATTGTCTTGGTCTCGCCGACCTTCATGCCGGCGACTTCCTTGTCGATCTCATAGTAGTTGTAGCCGGAGCCGAGGGTGAAAGTGAAATCCTTGCGCTCGCTGGCCTTGACTTCCTTGCCGTCCTTGTCCAGCTCGACATAGTCGATGTTGACGATGTTGCCGTCTTCGGCGACGCCATCCTTCTTGTCGACGACCATGGCGTTCTGCTCGCGAAGCTTGTCCAGTTCCTTGGCCACGTCGGCATCGGTAACCTTGACGTTGGGGATGGTGAGCTTCATGCCGGTGTACTGGGGAAGCTCGAACTGCGGCTTGACATCATATTTGACGGAGAAGGTCACGTCGGTATCCTTCTTGAACGGCAACAGCTTTTCCTCGTCCTGCAGCACGGGGGTGCAGTAGGGAAGCGGTTTCTGGGCGTCATCCAGCTTCTCCAGCTCTTCCTTCAGAAAGGCCTCCATGGTGTCGAAGGTGGTTTCGGTGCGAAGAGACTCGCCGAATTTCTTTTCCAGAACGGAAGCGGGGACATGGCCTTTGCGGAAGCCCGGAATCTGCGCGTTCTTCACGTACTTGGCCAAAGACTTCTGATAGTCTTCCTCGATTCTGGCGGCGGGAAGGGTCAGCGTCAGCTCAACGCTGGAATTCTCAAGCGCCTTGATGTTCTTTGCATCGCTCATATACATTTCCTTTTGTCTCAAATAAGAGACGATGAAATTTGGTGACTCATTCAGGTGCGTGCGCACAGAAACGCACACCACTTCCACGTGAGTGTAGCGCTACCCATTATATGGAAGTGAAATGGCTGTGTCTACAATTGATTTTGTCGAGTGCGACAAAAAAACTTTCCTCGTTTTTTTCTTGCGTCCCCGCAAGCTAATTCCAGAAATTTCCATAAATAACGTGTCCAGACTTTCTCTAGGAAAGGCAGGGCTCCGCTCAGGCAAGAAAATCCTTCCGCATCGGCGTAAAGACGTCGAGCAGTTTGGAATCTTCCAGCGCTTTCACTCCATGGACCGAATCGGGCTTGACCAGATAGCAGTCCCCCGCCTTCAAAACCTTCGTCTCTTCGCCATCGGTGACCTCGAAGGAACCGCTGATGATGTAGCCGATCTGTTCGTGGGGATGGTGATGGGGAGTGCCCACAGCACCCTTCTTGAAGGTCAGTTCACAGACCATCATGCCCTCGTCGTAAGCGACGATCTTTCGTGTCACGCCACCGCCAAGATCCTTGAAAATGGCATCCTTATTGTAACAAAGCATAGCTGTCTCCCGTTTTTGCAGATGCTCCTACTATACCCACAAAAAGGTTCTGGGAAAAGTTGTGTATGGCAATCCGCAGATGGTTCCATGGTTGTTCTATTGATAGATAGCCCGCAAATCGGTTGGGGGAAAAGAGATCGCTTGCAGTGGTTCTTTTCGTGACTTTCCACAAGAAAACCGATTCTTAGCCCGTTTCATCTTTTTTTCACACTTTCTTTTTCATTTCCTGAAGGAAGACTCCTATCGTAGGGGCAACACAGGAGTGAAACAGAAACATGCAAAAGAAAGTACATGCGATTTCTTGGTTGCTGATTCTCGCAGTCACCGCAGTCTTTGCCGCGGGAACAAAGGAAAACGCCGCTTCGCAGAAAGTGTCCGTTACGAACTATACCTTTGGAGGCTCTTCCACCGTCGCCCCGATTGTCGAAGCGGCCATCGAGCCTTTCGAGGCCAAGAACCCCGACATGAAGGTTTCCTACGAGACTCTCGGTTCTTCCGTCGGTTTGAAGGGGCTGATGGCCGGCACGTTGTCGCTTGCCGGGTCGAGCCGCGAGCTGAAGGCCGACGAGGTTTCCGCAGGTCTGGTTCCTACCACCATCGCTCTGGACGGACTTTCGGTCGCGGTGCATGGCGATGTCGGGGTGAGCAACCTGACCATGGCCCAGCTGGCAAGCTTGTTCGCTGGCGAGATTTCCAACTGGAAAGAATTGGGTGGAAATGACGAGGCGGTCCATTTGATTGTCCGCGACGAGACCAGCGGCACCTATGGCTCTTTCAAAGAGATTGTCCTGGACAAGGCGAAGAAGGTTCCGAGCAAAGATGCCATCGTCGCCAAGGAAAACGGAGAGCTTGCCGCGAAGGTCGCTTCGACCCCGGGCTCTGTCGGCTATATCGGCATGGCGTTTGGACAGATTGTCACCAGCGCCGGCGGCAGGGTGCTGACCATCGATGGTGTCACCCCAAGCGCCACCAACGTGAAGGACGGCTCCTATCCGATCAGCCGTGCGTTGTACCTGGTCACGAAGGGTGAACCGCAGGGTGGAGAGAAGCGGTTTGTCGATTACCTCCTTTCCTCTGACGGACAGTCCCTGGTCGGGGAGGCGGGTTTCATCCCGGTCAATTGACGATGACGCTTTCGTCAAGAAAACGTGTTGACGGTGGGCTCAGGGCAATCCTGCTGCTCACCGCCTTTGTGTCGCTCGCGGCAGTCATCCTGATTACGCTTTACCTCTTTTCCGAGGGGATTCCCGCTTTCCGCACGATACCACTCGGCGAGTTCCTCTTCAGCTCCGATTGGAGTCCGTCGGCGGCTGAACCACACTATGGAATCGCCGTCTTCGTGGAAGCGAGTCTCGTGGTGACTGTCTTGGCGCTTCTTCTGGCTACACCGTTCTCCCTTTCGGCGGCCATCTATTTGGCGTTGCTCTCCAAGGGGTGGAAACGGGATGTGATCAAGACGGGAGTAAGCCTTCTGGCCGGAATCCCTTCGGTTATCTTCGGCCTGTTCGGCATCGCGGTCATTGTTCCGATGGTCCGGATCATCTGGGGTGGCAACGGTTACTCGCTGCTTTCCGCCGCACTGATTCTTGCCATCATGATCATGCCCACCATCATCAACGTTACCGAGGTGTCGTTGGCAAGCGTGGACCATACCCTGCACGAGGCCTCCTATGGTTTGGGCGCGACCAGGACCCAGACGATTTTCAAGGTGATTATCCCGGCCGCGAGGCAGGGTATCGTCTCGGCCTTCCTGCTCGGGTTGGGAAGGGCAGTCGGCGAGACGACCGCCGTGCTGCTGGTGGGTGGCAATGCGCCTCTAGCCTTCCATCGGCTTACCGACATGGGAAGGACACTGACGATGAACATTGTCACTGACATGGGCTATGCCGAAGGAACACACATGCAGGCCCTTTTCGCCACCGCCATGCTGCTCTATCTCTGCATTCTGGTTTCCAACGGCCTTGTGGTCATCATCGCCCGGAGGAAACAATGAACCGGAAGACATCCGATAAAGCCATGATCCTGGCCATTCATATCTGCACGTGGCTGACCGTCATCCTTCTTGTGCTGATTCTGGGATATGTGGCGTTCCGTGGAATCTGGAAACGCTCCATTGTCGAGGACGACATGGTGCCGGGCACCACGAGCGGGTTTGTCGTAGCCGGCAATTTCGGAAAGGAAATCTCCTGGTCCGACCTGCGACGCGTCGCGCGCGGCAGGGTGCCCAGCTGGCGGTCATTGACCGGAAACAACCTGGCCCTTTCCCTGTGCATCGACGATTCGGTCCGTCCCGCACTGGCAAAGGCTTTGGGATTGAAGGCCAGCGAGATTGTCACCACCGAGGCTCTCCCCACACATCCTCAGAAAGGGAGCATGGTCATCGCGTCTTCGGCGCCCAAAGGATTTCATCTCTTGTCGGTCAAGAACATGGTTCTTGCCGTCAATCCTGCCGTTGCCGCCTTGCGCGGCAACCAGCAGCTCAGGGCGGTGGACAAGGAAACGCTGGAGAAGCTGCTTGCCGGGAGTATCGGGTCCTGGGGAGAGATCGGTGGCCCTGATACGCCGGTCGTCAAGGCTGATGGTCTGGATTCCCTGCTTGCCAACGAGGGAGCGTTCCTGATGATGGAGGCGGCTGCCTTCACCAGCATGCCCGAGGGATCCGTCTCCTCTCTCAAAGTCCGGGAAGCCACGTCGGGACCGAACCTGACCATGTCGTTTTTGATGGAGGACACGATCGAGTCAGGCAAATACGGTGGAATCCGTACCATCCTGCTGAACACGATTATCTTCATCCTGCTGGTGGCATTGGTCTCGGCGCCGCTTGGCATCGCATCGGCGGTCTATCTGGAAGAGTACTCCAAGCGGGGAAAAGCCTATCAGGTGGTCTCGGCCGCCATCGATATCCTCAACGGCATCCCCTCGATCATCTTCGGCCTGTTCGGCATGCTGGTCTTTGTCGAGAAGTTCCACTGGAGTTTCTGCCTGGCAAGCGGAACCCTGACGGTCAGTCTGATGGTGCTACCCACCATTGTGCGCACCAGCCAAGATGCGATTCATTCGGTGTCACGCGCTCTCCGTGAGGGAAGCCTCGCGCTTGGGGCGACCCGTGTCGAGACTATCTGGAAGGTGGTGCTTCCCGCAGCCAAACGGGGTATTGTCACCGGCATGATCCTTGCCATCGGCAGGGCGGTGGGAGAGACTGCCGCCCTGATCTATACCGTGGGAAGCGGCGCAGCGCTGGCAACCAGTCCGATGATGCCG
>Ga0256404_1011714_pt1 | contig 11645 bp, 10 predicted proteins | sample RumenRJG_01DNA_FD_185990 | JGI IMG/M metagenome (GOLD analysis project Ga0256404, IMG submission 185990) | Bovine rumen microbial communities from Lethbridge, Alberta, Canada - RJG_01 | ecosystem: Host-associated > Mammals > Digestive system > Stomach > Rumen | place: Canada: Alberta | collected... | reverse complement strand
TCGAACGTGATGCTGCCGTACTCCTTGCGGTACCATTTCAGTGCATCGAGCACCACATAGCGGAACCCGTTGATGAGCCACGTCTTCAGGCTTACGTTCGGTGAATGATCCTCCAGCGGCTTCCAGTCGTGCTCCATCAGGTACAGCGCATACTGGTGAGCCAGCGACATGAAGTCCAGGTTTTCCTTCTCACGCAGCTGATACCGCTGGTCGAAGATGTTATAGCCCACTTGACAGTAACCGTAGAAATACTCACGGATAATGTCGGCATCGCCCTCGCGGAAACCGCTCAGAATCTCTTCGTCTGACAGTCGCTGATAGTACATAACTCGATATATTTTTTGCAAAATTACAAAAAAATCGCTTCATCGCTTAATTTTTCTGCAAATTCTTCTTTAAAGAGATAAAGACTAGTCAAAAATGAAGTATTCACCATTTAAAATGTTACGATTATGCAAACGAATGATGTTAAGACTAAGAGAGTCCACAACCTGATTATTGTCGATGAGAGCGGTTCCATGGAAGTTATCCGCAAACAAGCCTTTGTAGGCATGAACGAGACCCTGCAGACTGTCCGCAAGATGCAGGAGAAATTCCCCGATCAGGAGCAGTATGTTACCCTGCTTACCTTCGACAGCGGCCACACCACCTGGCATTACGACAACCTGCCCGCTGCACAGACTAAGGATTTGGACTGGAAAGCCTACTGCCCAGGTGGCGGCACACCTCTCTACGATGCTATTGGCAAGGGAATCTCCAAAACTAACGCCCAGATTGAGGACGGCGACCACGTGCTGGTAACCATCATCACCGACGGCGAAGAGAACAGCAGTGAGGAATGGACGCTGAAGATGATCCGTAAGATGATTGAGAAGCTGAAGAAACAGAACTGGACCTTCACACTCATCGGCACCGACAACCTCGACGTAGAGACCATGGCCCATTCCTTCGCCATCGAGGAACACATGGAGTTTCAGCAGGACGAGGAAGGCACTAAGGCAATGTTCGCCCGTGAACGCCGCAGCCGCGAACGCTACAACTGCTGTGTCGCTGAAGCTGCACCCATGCCTAAAGGAAGTTTCTTCGAGGAAAACTAAGTAATAAAAAGCATCCTGATACGAATTTCTCATCCATCAGGATGCTAATTTGTGTTACAGACAATAATGTACTCGTCCTCTTCCATTCCACAAGTTTCAGAGACTTATAATGGTTCCACCTTCTTCTGAACGAATTCTGCGTAAATGAACCAATGTACATCCAGGTCTGAATATATCTAATAAATCATCTGAAGATGACCATTTTATGTCATAACCATCTTCTTCATCTTCATAGGGTTTACCATAGATGCCAGTTAAATATTTGACCACATGTTTCATCTTTGGATTGTTTGGCTGAACAGAGGTCATTAATACGATGCCGCCAGACATTAAGTTTACTCGCCATCTCACGTCCACTATTTGAATAATATTATCACTATACGATAAATTCTTATCTTGATTTGCTATTGCCGATATTTGATCATAAATCTTATCGTTTATCACAATTGGTTTTCCTAAAAACGAAGATATAGTATCTTGTTTTATCATATCATTGCTTTTCCGATTACTTAATTCCTTACAGATTTGTTTAGACACTTCTTCACCAAGAAAACTCCTATAACTCTTTCCACTTTTGCTTTTCTTTATTATAAAGCAGGAACCATGACTATTGATGTAAACAGGGAATTCTTCACCAAGGCTATTCCTCCAGACAAATTTCGTCTTCACAGGTGAGATTTCATCTTTCTTGGTAGTTGAAGACTCTATTTCAGAAATATTCCGATCTACCACATTTACATCATTTTTGTTTGCTGTACATGATATCACACCTAAAGCCAGCAATAATATAATGAACTTTCTCATAATAATACTCATTTAAGTTGGTTGATAAGTCTTTGCAGCATGCTGAGACTCTTTCTATCCTTAGTCTTAGAGAGCATTTTGCTGAAATCTTCGTCTGAAACATTTCCATTTTCGAATGCAACTGCAAGTTCTGCGTTATCATCTGACTCAGAGAATGCCAAATGCATTTCAAGCCTTTTGGTCTCATTACGCACCATTAAATAACCACCCATATATTCAGGACAGAGTTTGATAAGTCGCTGACTAATGGAAAGAATGGAGTTACCAATACGCTCATTAACTCTTGCCTCAAAAAGAAGTAGTTTCTTGTCGATAGCCTTTTTCTCTTCTCCATCCTTAGAAATGCTGATAATCTGATATACTACATCGTAAGCTTCGTCATTCCTTTTGAGTTCATAGAGTGCACGTCCCTTGATGAACATCGCTTCCAAACAAGCCTTTCTACTGAGAACCATATCCGCATAGCCAATGGCTTCTTCATGGCGATTGCCATAAAGACAGATTACAGCATTCAGGAAGTTGCATGTCATACTGCAATCCTTCAATAGTTTCATATCCTTTGTCATACCCTTCAGACAAGTGTCATCCAGCATGATGTCGAACATCTTTTTAGCTATCAAAGCAGCATTCCTAAGGTCGTTTTTATGTATCTTTCTCTTCATAAGTTTCAAACATGACTTCGCTGCCATATTATAATCCTTAGCGATCAGATACTTATAAATGGGTTTGCCTGTCTCCAGTTCGTCATTGATCATATCTACGTCGTTAAATGAATTAGCGAATACGCGTACCTCCTGATTCTGAGTAACATGGTGAGGACAGATTGGATTACTCAATGTGAGACCATTGAGTGATCTCAAACGACTGATAGCAACGTATGCTTGTCCTGCCTGGAAGGTGCCACGAGACAGATCGAAATGCATCTTGTCGAAGGTCATGCCCTGTGACTTATGGATGGTGATGGCCCACGCTAACTTTAGAGGGAACTGAGTAAACGAGCCAACAACCTCCGACTCCATTTTATGAGTCTGTCTATTATACTTGCTCTGAAGATTTTCCCAATCAACTCTGCTTACGTTTATTACTGCACCATTCTCCAATGTGACAAAAATATGCTCTTCGTCTAGCTTTGAAACCTTACCAATCGTACCGTTCATATATCCAGCCTGTGGATAGTTACGACAGAAGATCACCTGAGCACCAACTTTCAATCTAAGGAACTCTGGCACAGGAGCATCACTTTTCTTAAAGTCATCATGAATTTCGGCTTGATAACAAAATTCCTCTTCCTCAATAGCATCCAACTTCTCATCGTTAATCTTCTCTGCCATGAAGTTAAAAGATGTCAGTGTAACTGAGTAATCGTCGCTAGTAGCATCCTTTTTAACATGCTTATTCAGCAAAGCCATATCCTCATTTGTAACCTCGCCATTGCGCATTTTGTCCAGTATATTAAGGAAATCCTCATCACTCTGACGATACACTTTCTGGAATTCAATCTTTGGCAGATTCATTCTCTTCAGCACAAATGCCTTGTAAAAGAAAGGAAGACCAGCCCCATACAGATCATGTAGCATCTCCGCATCTGCACTACCTTCTTTTACTACTGGAGGCAGCTGGAACAAGTCACCAACGAAGATAACTTGTTTGCCACCAAAAGGCATATTGGTTTCGAAAACCATACGCAAACATCTATCCATACCATCCACCATATCACTTCGCACCATCGATGCCTCATCCACAATGATAGTATCTGTTTCTTTGAGGATCTGGAACTTTTCATTAGAAAGACTAGTATCCGTGTGAGGTCCCATTGCCTGCATGGGGAATCCAAAGAATGAGTGCATGGTCTGACCGCCTACCGCAATAGCTGCAATACCAGTTGGGGCCAATACCAAGAAGTTCTTGTTGATTTCTTCTTGAATACGCTTGATGAAAGTGGTCTTACCAGTACCTGCTTTACCTGTGATAAAGAGGCAAGTATTAGTATTTGCAACCAACTCAAACGCTTTCTGCTGTTCAACGTTCTGGGTGTCGATTTGATTTTTTAGAGTTTCCATATTGCCAATTTTAATTTGTTTCTACCCTTTATGACAAAAACAACTAAAAGGTTAACAAGGAAATAAAAAAAAGAACGACTTACGCCGTTCTTGATTCATTAGCTAAAAGCTGGTCTCTCAGAGTATTGATCAATTAGTTTATGGAGTTTTTCTCTATTATACCCCATTTCATTTGCAATGTTATATAAGAATTCATAAGCTTCTGACTTTTCAGACATCTTGGTTAGATCATAACAGGTTAGTAGGATAAACTCTCTTGATTTTCTGTCCCTGATGGTCAACACGGTGTCTATCAGTTTATCTGCATCTTGGTATTTGGGTAGAGCAGCAGTTAGGGTCTCCTTATAATTCCCGATACCAAAGAAGATGGCTGACTGATACGAAATCATATACGCAGCATCGTTTGTCATGATGTCCTCATTATATCCAGCGAAAAAGGCGATTAGACATAGAGCTGCCTCTTTTTGCTCAATGGTCACTGGGGAGTTTTGCTCTACATCTATTACTTCTGGTTTCTTCTCTTCAACTTTAAGTATTTCCGTCTTCTTAGACGTAGTAGTCTCTGTAACAGTTTTCTCTTTATTATTTTCCTCTCTTTCTCGTTTCAGATAAAGCAGTACTATGCCTATCCCTATCCAGAATAATGGTCCAAACACGCTATCACCTTTTGAGGCTGCGCCTATGAATGCAAGCGCACCAATCACGATTAATATCCAACCAGCTGTTTTCATACGTTTTCCTCCTTATCCACATTGTTATCAAGTTTTTTTGAGCATGCTACGGCAATGATGCCTACAAGTAGATTCACCAATGAAAGTACAAATGCCAAACCAAAACCAATTTTGCGGGTTTTACCCCAACAACCAACTGCGTATGCTAATGATACTGCAATAACTAAGAAAAATAATGTCTCCATAACTTTGAATTTTAAATTGTTTTTTATGTCTATTTCTGCCCTTAATGACAAAAATAAGCTATAGGTTAACAAGGATACAACGATAATTTTTTAAAACAGCTTGTATAGAAAAAACAAACTGCTTTCAATGCGGTATTAAAAGTTATGTTATGTAATTATAATTGTAATACTTATACTAAAACACTGCAACGAGCTTTAAATAACCTCTTTAACGCAACAAAAAATCCAGTCGCAAAAAAGCCTATCCCCCAATTTATTCATGTGATATTTTAATCTAACATGATAAAAGATGCCCAATAATACGGATTCTCATATTTTTCTTTAACTTTATTTCGAGCAAACTTGAAAGCTTTATGTTTTGAACCAGTCCGCAAAAATTCTTGATAAAAGTGGATCATCATAACTGAAGTGGCAACATCATCGACGTTCCACAATGACATTATTATGGTATCTACACCAGCCATCTTAAATCCTCTTTGAAGGCCAGAAATTCCATCGAAAGTCATTGTTCCAAGACCTGACTGACATGAAGATAAAAGAACCAACGAAGTGCCATTCAAATCCACAGAGCTAATTTCTTGTGCAGTTAGTATTCCATCGTTAGTCGTATTAATTGTTTTCTGTTCTAATGTATTCTTAGCTCCTGACAACATAAGACCTGTTCTTTTCAATCCATAATCTATCATGTCAATATTATTAAAATTATTAAGTTGAACTAATTTCTCCTCTTCAGTCATTTTGTATTTCTTTATTTCTTCCTCAGATGGCTTTATATAATAACTATGTGTTGACAAATGAAGTATTTTGGGCGCATTCTCAGATAATTTTCTAAATGACAATTCTGTTCCATTATTGCCTTGGTATTTCTTAATAGACTGATAAGAGAAACCTTTGCTCAAAAAAATATTTTCAATAGAATCCACCTCTCTTTTAGTTCCTGGTAAATAATCAAATCGTCCTCTTTCTATACTTAAAGAATCAATAATTGATTTATCATTTTCAGTGGAATTAACTATGTCAACATCACAATCATAGTTCAATCCACCATATAATACACAATTTAACTGAAGGCCTTCATTATAACTATTGTTATTATGAATATATTTGGTTGATGAAACCCTCATTATATTATATTTCTCTGAAATAATTTGACTTGAATCGTCCATTGCTGATTCTATATTGATCTGCGACAAAATATCTATAGGAGAAAAATAAATATTATCTCCCAAATCAATATTTGCTAAATCAAATATTTTTTTCCATATTTTATCCCAAATAAACGTTGAATTGTACAATTGATTAATGTTATTTATGAGTTTAGAAAAGTCATCCTTTTTACATAACAAAATATATTTTGGTTCAGGCCATTCTTTCCGCAAACAGTTAGCTACAATAGTTGAATCAGAAGATAGCAAAAATTCTATAGCAACATCATTTATGTTCATTTTTTCTTGAACATCTCTCCAAGACATCGTGAGAAATTGCTCTAGAGAGTGATTGTTTTGATTTCTTAATCGCAAAATGCTATATAATTTATCAATTTGTTTGTCAATTTCACTATCCTTTTCAGAATTGTTGTTTTTTAGATTTAATAAGGAATCTATTAAATTTAGATATACCCGATTTTCTTCCTTTTGCATTAACCGTGTAATCTGGATATCAGAGGAAAGAAGTAATCCCTTTTTGAACAATGCTATATCATATAAACATTTCCCCAACAATTCAATATTGGGAAAATTATTAATAACATCCATTTTAAGTGGTAAATCATAAACGATATCACTTATTTCCGATTGCCAAATCAACTTCCTCTCATAACCACGTGATAGTCTAAAATTCCTATATAAGAATCTTCCAGCGTTAGCGATATATTCATAAGCACATCTAACCATTTTATCATAATCCTTGTTTCTATAATATGCATAGCAGAGGTGTTTGTTGTTTTCAATATAATGGTTATAATTGTTTATGGAATCTCCTAGATATGCACATGAATGTGCTAACTCTGCCAGTTCCACAGCATATTGAGTATATTGCGTTTTAGTATATAGTAGGCTTAATGTATTTAAGGCATTTATCATTGAAGGCGAATCAATTTCTACGTTTTTCTTGTAACTATCAATGGCCTCTCTTGCATGCCATATGGCTTTATCAATATCATTATGAGCAAAACAAATATGAGCATTGATATAACAATAATCTGCATATATTGGGTCTTCTTTCCATTTACCTTTATACTTAATATTTTCCCCAGCAATTGTTGAACACTCCATTGCTTTTTCAATGTCCAACAAACAGTAATTATAGTTTGCCAAATCAATCAACAACCTTGTTGTCAATTCATAACCAGAATAATTATGCTCAATCAATGTATTGTAAGCCTTTCCTGCCAATGACTGAGCATTTATATTGTCTCCTATCTTTGAGTAATTACTGGCCAACCACCTCATAGATTCGGCATAAATTTCTAAAGATGGACTGTTATTAGAAATAAGTTTAAAAAATTCAATTGCACGCAAATACTCACCTTGTTTTGAATAACAAAGACCTATATACTTTATAGATTCTAAAGTAAGATCAAGTTTGTTCTCAACTTCATGCTCTTGCATATAGTTGAGCAATGATAATGCAGAAGTTTCGCTTTCACTATATCTTTTCGTAATATAGCATAACTTACAATGCATTATACCTGCATCTAAATAGTATTTCTCAAATTTGGGTAGATTCTTGACACAAATATCCATCAAATCTGCAAAGACCAATATTGAATTGGGGTAATCCTTGCCTCCAGCATATAGGAATCCTAAAAATTTAAGAGCATCTAAAAATTGTTTACTATCTTCGCCACAATAATGATGCAACAACTCTACATCCTGAGTCGCATAACAAATTGCTTTATCATGATTTCCACCTTCTTCAGCCAATTTACAGGCTTTTATCAATTCGACATGAACTTGGACAATAGAATCAATATTTATTGCTTCTTGTCCATAAAGTAAAGTTCTTCCTGCAAATATAAGTAATAAAACGAATATTGTTCTTTTCATTTTATATGGCTTCCAATACTTTCATTATCACACTTCCCATTGCTGAATCTTTAGAATATGCTTGTTCCATCTCCATCAAGACATCTTTGGCTTTAGCTTTCTCATAATTTTCCAAATAGCCAATGGCGAGATTCCATCCAATGTATGGGGCATAATCAGTGTAGTCGTTATAGGTTTCTTGTTTTGAGAGTTCCCATAATGTTGCAAGGCGAGATGTGGTATTGTCTAGATCATTACATTTTGCTACATTATCAAATAAGGTTGCAAGTTCTGTTTCAACCTCAGCACTGGACTCGCCTCTGATAATAGATTTCGTTGGGAATGTGTTTGCATATTCTTTACCAAGACTTGTCGTATCATAATAATCGTATGACTTGAAACCTACAAATACAATAAACACCACGGATGCGGCAATTGCAAACCAGCGTGCAGATGAATTCTTACTTACAGAAGCTTCTGATACCTCTTTCGCAATTTTATTAATTTTATGCTCATCAGCCTGTTTAAATGCGTCTTTCAGTTCTTCCTCCACTTGCTTCATCCCCTTAACAAGCCTTGCCTGAGCAATAGCTTGATTACGTAGAGCCGCATTATTCTTCAGTTCCTCCATGAAAGCAGCCTCCTCGTCAGTATCCATCTTTCCTTGCATGAAACGGCTGATTCGTTCGTCATTCAGGAGGTCCTTTTCTTCTACAGTATGCTCGTTGTCATTCATAATGTCATCGTTTTAGAATAATGATTTAACTCTTTCGCTATATCTTATGCGGAATTTTTCACAGCAGCGATGCTTAGTTACCTTGACTGCATTTTCGCTGGCATAGTTGAACATCTCTGCAAGCATCTTCATAGAGTGGCCATCGCTATAATAGCCCCATAGTAATTCGTTACATGGTGAAGGTAAATCTTTTACAATATCTCTCACCAAGGCTTCTTTCTCCTTTTGAGCATTCTCACTATCATCTTCCAAAGCTAAAATCTTATCTACCTGTTCACTTTGATAGTCAAAATGCTCTTTGCTTGGGTTTATCTCATACGATGTAGTTATATATTTGCTTTTCTTTCTAAGCAATTCCATCGTTTTGTTCCTACAGATTGTCATAAAATAGGTAGAACTTGACATACCAAGCCCTTCTGCTTCTACCTTATTGTCTTTGATGTTTTTCCACAAAATTACTAATGAATCCTGGAACACATCAGCACATTCATCTTCAGAAAGAGAATAACGGCTTAGCAGATAAGCCCTCGTTTTTTGCCATTGTTCTTTAGCAAACTTTTCCAACTTTCGCTCATTGTCGTCTTTATGTCTATGTAAACTGAGAATCATACTTAATAGTTATAGACTGATTTCCATGACAGGGTTCTGTCGCACTAAGCGTACATCTTTATTCATAAGTTGGGCAACATTTTCCATCCAAGAAGTGCTCTTGTCAAGTCTTGCAGACTGTAGAACCTTATTTACATAATAGGACAACGAGCCATAATACTTACCATCATTACGTATCTCGCTATTTACTTGATATGACCTGCAAGCTTCCAGGATACAAATGTTTGCCATTTGCGCAGATGACTCTACCTTTATCTTCCCTCGTTTGTCTATACGAGGAGCATATTGTTTATTGGATTTCGAGAATCCTTTGTCTGTTCCTCTAATAACAATGCTGTCCTCGTCTTCTTCGCCACGATAAGAAGAACCTGCATGGCAGGCGTCAATTACGACATATACGATACCTTTGGGGCCAACATTATTTCTGATAGTTTTCAGATAACCGTTCAGCTCGTCATCAGTGATATGATTCTCTCCAGTATATTTACCTTGATGATATTCCTTTAAGGCATCAAATGGAACCAGGGCTTCATCCCAACCGTCACTCTCATCTCCATCATAATCTTCGAATGGTTGTCCATGACATGAAAAGTGGAGATAGACAATATCACCTGACTTACACTTCTCGGAGAACGATATAAGGGACTTTCTTATATTATTGGCGGTAGCCTCCTTGTTGCATAACTTTTGAATTGAGAAGCCTTGCTTTTTCAACGTAGGAGCCAAAAGTTTTACATCGTTCTCTCCATGAATATCATCCCAACCTTTGCCATCGGCCTTATTCGAGGAATAATCAGATATTCCAACCATAAATGCTCGCTTACTCTGGGAGTATCCAATAAGGGGTAGCATAGCCATAAGCAGTTCTAAGGCTGCTATTCTAAGAGTTGTCTTATGTATGCCTATATTACCCATAGAATCGAAGTATTATTTCATATAGCGGCAAAATTACAAAAATATTTTTAATTTGAACATGAAATCAGCCACTTTAACACTATGCAGAGCATTATTAGCAAGCAACTTGAACAATAACAACCGTATTTTGTATGTTATTGGCATAATGTCCAATATGCCACTTGTGGCAATGTGAGCATTGATAAGCCGCCATCTCTTTATTATCTTCAGCATGTTCTATCTTCCACAATTTGATGGCTTCAAGGGCTGCCCCTTCATTAGAATAAGACATCTTTTTCTTGAAAACCACTTTCCCTGTCTGTGGATCATACATCTTCTTCCAATGGGTTGACTCTCCTCTTGATGTACTATGGATATCATCCACTTGACCAATGTTGTAAAGTTGGAATGAAATGGCTCTGCGTTTCCAATATCTATCCTTGTTTGACAATGCCCCATCGCACATACCTTTGTTCATGCGATGATAAGCCTGGCACATTCTCTTCTCGACAATTCGACGAACTATACGAGAATCACGAGCAGATTCTGTTTCAACATCAAAGTTACGCAAGAGCATTTCTCCCTTAAAATGAAGCCTTTCCTCGAAAAGCCTTTGTGTCTGTCCCTTGAATCTGAAGCCTTGACCTTCTTTAACTGTATAGTGACTGTTATGAGTAGGGGGTGACTTTTCTTCAGCATGGCTCAAGTTAAGACTATCAAAGAACCTGTTCAATAGTTCTTTCATTGAAAGAAGATCAAACGTTGGGCAAAGAGCCTTGTCTCTAATCTGTTTAACCAGTCTCATTACTTTTACATTCTCGTCCTTTGTTCTAAGATAAGCGCCAAGAACTGAAAGATTTGCTGACAACTTCCAGCCATCCAATTTCTCATAATAATCAAGAGAAGATTTCCAACTCTTTAATACTTTTACTACTTCTGTATTCATAATTCCTTGTTTTTTGATTACATCCTTTTATGCAATAAAAACACAAAAGGTTAACAAGGAAACTATTATTTTATAGATATTACGTCTATTATTATTGTTTCGTTTGATAACGTTAGTACACCCTTCAAAATATCTGAACTCAGAATATTATATTTGCGAAAGATTCCTTTTATAGTATTTTGCTGCATCAGTCATTATGTCCGCATGGTCAAAAGCCAACTCTGGCAGCGAAGACAGTGACCACCATTCTGCATTGGCAGCATCATCTTGGCCAGTGACAGCAATAGGTTCATCGATGATGGCCAGATAAGCGACGGTTATTGTCCTCCCTCTTGGGTCACGGTCAACCTTGGAGTATGCGCCTATCTGATGCACATCCGACAGCCGAAGCCCCGTCTCTTCTTCCAGTTCTCTGATAGCGCATTGTTCAGTAGTTTCGTCCATATTCATGAAACCGCCGGGAAATGCCCATCCACCCTTAAACGGCTGGTCACCTCTCTGAATCAGTAGCACCTTCGGCTCTGCCTCCCTCGTTATCACGATGCAGTCTGCTGTAA
>Ga0256404_1011713_pt1 | contig 11646 bp, 7 predicted proteins | sample RumenRJG_01DNA_FD_185990 | JGI IMG/M metagenome (GOLD analysis project Ga0256404, IMG submission 185990) | Bovine rumen microbial communities from Lethbridge, Alberta, Canada - RJG_01 | ecosystem: Host-associated > Mammals > Digestive system > Stomach > Rumen | place: Canada: Alberta | collected... | reverse complement strand
GCATCAGCTCTTTGGTGCAGGTCATGATGCCGAGGTACGGACCGCCGAAGGCAATCGGCAGACCGAGCGGCTGACCTTCCATCACGCAGATATCCGCGTTGACTTCTTTCGCGTTTTTCAGTAAGCCCAACGCCACCGGATTGGTCGCAAAGATCATGCGGCCCTTGACGGAGTGGGCAATTTCCGCGGCTTTCGTGACATCTTCCAGAATGCCGTAATAGTTCGGCGACTGGATCAGTACGGCTGCCGTATCGTCATTTACCTTTTCCTTTAAAACGTCCAGATCGGTGCTGCCGTCTTTTGCCGGTAAAAGCACCAGATTCACGGAACGGCTTTCGCAATAGGTCTGAATGACTTCCAATGTGTCCGGATGGACCGTTTCGGAAACCAGGACCGTATTCTTTTTGCGCTCGAGACACATGAAGATCGCTTCGGCAGCGGCCACGGCTCCGTCATAGACGGAAGCGTTGGAGACATCCAGCCCCGTGATCTCGCACATCAGTGTCTGATATTCAAAGATGGACTGCAGGATTCCCTGGGAGATCTCCGCCTGATACGGCGTATAGGCGGTCAGGAACTCTTCCTTGCCGGTAACGGAAGTTACCACGGACGGAATGTAATGATTGTAGGCTCCGGCCCCGCGGTAGATCTGGGAGAACTTGCGGTTTTTATCCGCCATCTCATCCATCTTCCGTAAGACTTCCATCTCGCTCATGCCTTCCGGAAGATCCAGTTCCGGATTCAATACGGAGGCAGGGGCGTCTTCATAGAGATCATCCAAAGAATTCAGATTCAGCGTGCGAAGCATTTCCTGTTGTTCATCTTTTCCCGATACAACATATCTTCCCATATTACGCCTCTTCTGCGACTACCTTTGCATATTCTTCCGCGTTTAATAATTCTTCGTTTTCGCCTGTTTTTTCGACTTTGATCAGCCAGGCACCGTACGGGTCTTCGTTGACTTTCTGCGGTTCGTCCAAGAGTTCCTCGTTGACTTCGAGGACCGTGCCGTCAAACGGGGAGAAGACATCACTGACCGCCTTGACGCTTTCGACATCGGCGAAGGCTTCTTCTTTGGCGACGGAGTCACCGACTTCCGGCAGGTTGATGAAGACGATATCGCCTAAGGCATCCTGCGCGTAGTCCGTTAAACCGACGATATAGTGGCCGTCTTCTTCTTTGACCCATTCATGGGAGCGGGTATATTTTAATTCTTCAGGATAGTTAAACATGTTGTAATTCCTCCTTCTGTTTATTTTTCCCTGGTATAGAACGGTAATTCAATTACCTTTGCTTTCAGTTTGCGTCCGCGGACATCCACCGTGACTTCGGTTCCGATGGCCGCATATTCCTTCTCCACTAAGGCCATGGCCACCGCTTTGTTTAAGTACGGGCAGTGGGTGCCGGAAGTGGTGTGTCCGATCTTCTTTTCGCCGACAAAGAGATCCTGGTGTTCACGCATGATACCGCGGTCCACCATCTCCAGTCCGACTCTTGTGATCTTCGGTTCACCGCGCTTTAATAAGCCTTCCTTGCCGATGAATTCTTCCTTATTCATCTTCACGCCGAAGTTCAGATTGGTCTCCAGCGGTGAAATGTCTTCATCCATCTCATGTCCGTACAGCGGCATGGCAGCTTCCAAACGCAGTGTGTCTCTGGCGCCGAGTCCGCACGGGATGAGTCCTTCGTCCTTCCCGGTTTCGAGTAAGAGTCTCCAGAGCTTCACGGCATTTTCCTTGGCCGTATAGATCTCAAAGCCGCTTTCCCCGGTATAGCCGGTATAGGAGATGATGCAGTCCATTCCAGAGAGGTCGACATGTTCTTTCGCCGTATAGTACTTGCGCGGAATGTCGTCTTCCTTTAAGAGCTTTTCCATGATGGCGAACGCTTTCGGACCCTGCAGTGCCACCTGGGCTAAGGAATCGGAGATATCTTCAATTTCCGTGCCCGGCAGGATGTTGGCCTTCATGTGGGCAAAGTCCTTGTGGCGGTTGGAGGCGTTGACGACCACGAAGTAGTAGTCTTCCGCAAACTTGTAGACGATTAAATCGTCGATTGTGCCGCCGGACTCGTTGCACATGACGCCGTAGCGGACCTTGCCGACTTTCATGTTGGTATAGTCGTTGGTCAGAATGTGGTTCAGTGAGGCCAGTGCCGTTTCTCCCTTGAAGATGATCTCTCCCATATGGGAGACATCGAAGAGTCCGGCTGCCGTACGGACGGCCATGTGTTCCTTGATGACGCCTGTGGGGTACTGTACCGGCAGCAGATAGCCGGCAAACGGAACGATCTTGCCGTTTAAGGCAACGTGTTCCTCATACAGGGGTGTTTTTAATTCCATGATGATTACTTCCCTTCCTATTGAAAAAGAGGCAAAGAAAGAATGTTCTTTGCCTCTGTCCTAAACCTGAAAGATTCTCGTTACGATTGCTTCTTTGGTGCGCATTGCTTTCCAGAGTTTCGTCCAAAACCGGTCCTTTTGCCTGAGAGTTCTTGCTTCCCCTTCGGCGCTAAGTCTAGTCTCTCCCGGTCTCTTCATTCGATATGATATCTGTCTACTTCTAATTCAATTTTAACAAATTTCCCCTGGGAAAAAAACCACCGAAGTTGTGAAATTGAAAACAACTCTCATCCAAAAACAGAGGGGATTCCGTATATAATATAATAAGGAATAAAGAGGTGGGTGCTATGAAAACGGTAAATGTCGCATGTGCCATCATTGAGCGAAGCGGACGCATCCTGATTGCGCGGCGTCTGTACGGGAAGCAGAAGGGATTCTGGGAATTCCCGGGCGGCAAGATCGAAGCGAGTGAATCCGGTAAAGAAGCCGTGAAGCGGGAACTTTTGGAGGAGATGGAACTGCCGGTTGAAGTGAGGGAAGAGCTCGGCGTTGTGGATCATGACTACGAGGATTTTCATCTGCACATGACCTGCTACATCTGCGCCTTAGAGTCGGAAGAGATGCATCTGCACGATCACAGCGGCATCCGCTGGATCACGGCTTACGATGAAGATGCGGAACTGTTGCCGGCGGATGAGAAGGTACTGAAGATGTATAAAGCGCATGTCGCCCGCCGTTTTGCGGTACAATGGAATCAGAACAGGGAGGAGATCCGCATGGAGATTCTGTCACATCTGCAACAATATATCGGCAAGGAACTGGTCATGGATCTGAACTACTATGACTGCGAGTGTTCCTTTGTCTTAAACTGGAATACCAACTACGACGAAAAAGGCAATCCGAGAGGCGGAAAGGGCATCCTTTCCATCGACTGCCGCCCGTTTAACGAATACAGCCTGATTACTTCCATGGAATTGGAGGCCAACGAGAAGAACGAACTTTCGAAAATCACTCCTGGCGCGCATCTGTATGAAAACGAAGTGGACCCGATCGACTTTGACAAGGTCTGGACCAAGCAGGACTTAGAGAGCGCCGAAGAGTTTCTGTATAATGTCACAACACGGGACTAGAAAAGGGGAAGCAAATGTTGAAGGACTTTATTTACGATATTCCGACGAAAGTCTATTTCGGACAGGGTTATTTAAGCGAGCTGCCGAAGGAACTGAAGCTGTGCGGCAACAAGGTGCTGCTAACGTACGGCGGCGGTTCCATTAAGAAAACCGGTCTTTACGATAAGATCATGACGTTACTGAATGAGGCCGGACTCGAAGTGTATGAACTGGGCGGCATTGAGCCGAACCCGCGGATCACCTCGGTCGCCAAAGGCGCCGATCTCTGCAAGCAGCACGACATCGATGTCATTCTGGCGGTCGGCGGAGGCTCCGTCATTGACGCCTCCAAGTTGATGTGCGCCGGAAGATACTTCACGGGAGACGACTACTGGGATCTGGTGAAGAAGAAAGCCCCAATCGAAAAGGCACTGCCTCTGATCACGGTGTTAACCATTGCGGCAACCGGCTCGGAGATGGATCCGGGCGGAGTCATCACCAATCTCGACACCCGGGAAAAACTGGGCCGAAGCGATCCGAAGATGCAGCCGAAAGTATCCTTCCTCGATCCGACGAATACCTACTCCGTATCTGCGTATCAGACCGCCTGCGGATCGGCCGATATTCTCTCGCATATCATTGAAGTCTACTTTGCCAGAGAGGAAGGCATGTACATGCTGGATAAATTCCTCGAAGGCTTAATGAAGACGGTCATCAAATATGCGCCGATTGCCTTAAAAGAGCCGGACAACTATGAAGCCAGAGCCAACTTAATGTGGGCATCGTCCTGGGCCATCAACAACTTTGCCCGTATCGACAAGCCGCATAAGTGGTCCTGCCATCCGCTCGAGCATGAGCTGAGCGCCTTCTATGACATCACGCACGGTCTGGGCCTGGCCATTCTGACGCCACGGTGGATGCGGCACGTCTTAAACGAAAACACCATCGATGCCTTTGTGAAGTTCGGGGTGGAAGTCTTTGAGATCGACTACAGTCTGCCGAAGGATGTCATTGCCAAAGAGGCGATTCGTTCACTGGAGGATTTCCTCTATAAGGACCTCGGACTGACGAGTACACTAAGTGAGCTGAATATCGATGACGAATACTTTGAAGTCATGGCCCGGCGGGTCACGCAGAACGGTCCGATCAAGGGCTTTGTGGATCTGAACTACGAGGACTGCCTCGCCATTTACAAGGAAAGTCTTTAAGAGAAACGCAGGTTTCTCTTTTTTTACGCGCTTTTTCAACAAAACTTAAAGAATGAAAAGATACACTGTGAAAAAAATATGATATATTAATGTAGAATCTTTATGGGGTAGGTAAGTAAGATTTCAGTCAGGAGAGTATCGTGAGCAAGGAAGAAAAAGCAAAAAAGGAAAAGAAAACAAAGAAAAAGGGAAAAGCCAAAAAGGTATTACTGATCCTGCTTGGCGTTTTCATGGTACTCATGATCGGTGCCGGTATCTTTGCCTGGTCCTATTGGAACAAACTGTTGGAAGGATGTCCGGAGCTGGACCTTTCCAAGCGTTATAACTACTCCATCGCCTCTACGGTGTACGATGTCAATGAAGAGGAAATTGCCGCCTATGTCGGCAACGAGAATATCGAATGGGTCACGATCGATGAGATTCCGGATCAGCTGAAGGAAGCCTTCATCGCCATTGAAGACAAGCGTTTCTACACACACCCGGGAATCGATATCCGACGGCTGATCTCAGCCGTGATCGGACAGATCACCCACTCCAGCAACCACGGCGGATCGACGATCACCCAGCAGCTCATCAAGAACATGTATCTGACGCGGGCCAAGACCTATGAGCGGAAAGCTCAGGAGATCCATCTGGCACTGCAGCTGGAGAAACAGATGAGCAAGGATGAGATCCTGGAATGGTATCTCAATATCCTCTATCTCGGAGAGACCAACTACGGTGTCAAGATTGCCGCCCAGGACTACTTCGGAAAAGATTTAAATGAATTAAGTCTGCGCGAATGTGCCGCTCTGGCGGGACTGGTGCAGAGCCCGAACGTCTACAACCCGCGGGTTGCCGTCAGGGAAAACAACTTTGAACCGATGAACTACCGTATCAATACGGTACTCTATACCATGCATGAGCAGGGCAAGATCACGGATGAAGAATACGAATATGCCCTGAACGATACGTTTGATATCAAGGAAAGCACGGAGCGCTTCCTCTTATACGACTATCCGACCTATGTGGAATATGCCATTGAGGATGTCGCCAAGGAACTCTTGGAGAAAGACGGGCAACCGGTCACTTCCGAAACGCTGCAGGAAATGCGCATCAAGATCCGGAACGAAGGCTATCAGATCTATACAGCGTTCGACCGCAATATCCAGGATATTGCCCAGCAGGAGATTCACGACTTTGACAACTATCCGCGTACGGAAAACGGCGAGGATGCCGAAGTCAGTGCAGTCATCATGGACCATCACAACGGACGGGTTGTGGCCATGATCGGCGGAAGATCCGAAACCCAGAGCGCCGAAGGCTTCAACCGGGCCACCGACTCCCTGCAGGCCGTCGGTTCCTCTATCAAACCGTTATCGGTGTATGCACCGGCGCTGGACTGCGGCTGCAATCCGGGTACCACGGTATTGGATATCAAGGAAAAGATTGAAGGATACAACACGGATGAGGGCTATCCGGGCGGCTTAACGGATGAAGATGTCATCACGATGCGCCGTGCCCTGGAACAGTCCCATAACATTCCGGCCGTCCGATTCTTACTGGAAAAGGTCGGAATCGACAAGGCGCTGGAATATATGGAAGCGGAAGGATTCGATCTGAATCATATCTCTCCGTCTCCGGCCGGCATGGCATTGGGCGCCAGCGACGTTTCCACACTGGAAATGACGGCAGCCTATGCGACACTGGCGAATCTCGGCGAATATATTGAACCGCATGCCTATATCAAGGTTTTGGACCGTGACGGAAATGTCATTCTCGATGAAACCACGGTGGAACGTCATCAGGTCTATAAGGAATCCACTTCCTGGCTGGTGACGAACATGATGGAAACCAATATGGTCAACGGACTGGGCGTCAGAGGCAGACTGAAACATATGCACTGTGCCGGCAAGACCGGAACGCATGAGCAGAAGGTCATCTCCTTCGGAGGATATACCCCGTACTACACCAGCTTTGTGCGCGTTTCTTCCGATGACTATGTCAATCTGATCAAGCCGTCTTCCTACTACATGACTTCCGCCTTATGGAAGGCTTACATGCAGCCGATCCATGAAGGCTTGGAAGACAAGGAGATCCTGCCGAAGAGCGCGGAAGAGCTCGGCATCTACAAGACGCGTTTATGCACCAACTCCGGCTTGTTGCCGAAGGAAGACTGTCCGACGCAGTATGAATACGTTACGGATGAGAGCAAGCCGAAAGAACGCTGTTCACAGCACTACTATCCGAACAAGGAAGATCTCTACGAGTGCTGGTGGGATGAAAACGGTGTGTTCCACGATAACGGATGGTGGGACGAAAACGGTGTCTTCCATCTGTACACTGACGGTTATTAAGAAGAACGAAGATGTCTGTGAAGAATCACGGACATCTTTTTTCATGTTCGGCAGGGGGATTTGTTATACTAATAGAGTAAAGAAGTACGGAGGAATTCCATGAAACTCATCCATATGTCCGATTTGCATCTCGGAAAACGCTACATTGAACATTCCTTTCTGGAGGACCAGAAAGATATTTTAGAAAAGATCCTGAGGGAAATTGAAATGAATCAGCCGGAAGGCATCATTATCGCCGGCGATATTTACGACAAGTCCGTGCCGAGCGCGGAAGCGGTGGAGGTCTTCGACAGCTTCCTGACGAAGCTGGCGGCTCTCAAAACCCCGGTCTTTCTGATCAGCGGCAACCATGACTCCGCAGAGCGGATCGCCTTTGCCTCGCATATCATGAAAGAGAGCGGCATCTATATCTCGCCGATCTATTCCGGCAAGATCGAACCGGTTACCCTGCAGGATGCCTACGGTCCGGTGAACTTCTACCTGGTTCCGTTTTTAAAGCCGGCCAATGTGCGCCGCTACTATCCGGAGAAAGAGATCAATAACTACAGTGACGCGTTCCGGGTATTGGTGGAAGAGATGCATTTAAATAAGGAAGAGCGCAATGTGCTGATTGCCCATCAGATGATCAGCGGCAGCGAGGTGTCCGGTTCGGAAGAGATGAGTGTGGGAGGTGTGGAAAGTATTGAGGCCTCCGTCTTTGAAGACTTTGACTATGTGGCTTTGGGCCATATCCATAAGCGTCAGACCATGAAGGGGAAGATCCACTATTGCGGAACCCCATTGAAATACCATTTCAGCGAAATTAAGAATAAAAACGGCATCACCCTGGCGGAGCTCAAAGAGAAAGGGGACCTTTCCTTAACAACGCTCTACTTGACACCGCAGCGGGAACTGCGGGAACTCAAGGGCAAGTTTGAAGAGCTCATGAAAGAGGAATTCTACCTGAAGCAGAACCGGGAGGATTACTACCACGTGATCCTGACGGATGAAGAGGATATCCTGGACGGCGCGAAAAAACTGCGCAACATCTATCCGCATATTTTGAAAATGGACTATGACAATACCCGGACCCGCACGCGCAGCTCGCTGCAGGCGATTGAAGAGCTGGAGGAGAAAAGCGTGAGTGAGCTGTTTGAAGAATTCTACGAGCGGCAGAACGGGCTCGGACTGAATGAATTTCAGAAAGACTACTTTGATCAACTGATCAGAGATATGAAAGGAGAGGAGTAAGATGCGGCCATTGTTACTGACCATGCAGGCTTTCGGGCCGTATGCCAACCGGGTGGAAGTGGACTTCACGAAGCTCAGGGAAAGCGGGATCTATCTGATCAGCGGCGATACCGGAGCGGGGAAGACCACCATCTTTGACGGCATCTGCTACGCCTTATTTGATAAGACCAGCGGTTCGCAGCGGACCGCCGAGCAGCTGCGCAGCATGTATGCGGAAACCGGCGTGAATACCGAAGTGGAACTGACCTTCCTTTATGACGGGAAAGAGTACCGTGTCAAGCGCTCTCCGAAATATGAATATGTGAACCGCAACGGCAACACCTCCAGCAAAGCGGCCGTAGCGGAACTGGTGTATCCGGACGGAAAAGTGCTTACCATGAAGTCGCAGGTCGATAAAGCCATTGAGGAGATCTTACACCTGGACTATGAGCAGTTCCGCCGCATCGTCATGCTGGCACAGGGCGACTTTACGCGGATGCTGTTTGACAAGGACGGCAGAGGTGCCATCCTGCGGGAGATCTTCGGAACTTCCTTCTATCAGGATATCCGCTCCCGGATCTATGAAGACTATAAAAAAGCCATCGAGGAGCTGAAGAGTTCCAAAGACAGGATCCGTCAGTATCTGAAAATGACATCCTACGAAGAGAATACGGCCGAGAACGAGCAGCTGAAACTCTTAAAGGAAAATGAAGATGCCTTAACAAAGGACATCTGCCGTTTACTGGAAAGCATCAATGCGAAAGATGAAGAATCCTTAGGCAGAATCAAGGAAGAAATCGGAAAGCAGGATGACATCCTTTCCTCGCTCAGCAGCAAGATCGCCTTAGCGCAGAAAGCGCAGAACGAAGCGGAAGAATATGAAAAGGGCAAGGCGGATTTGCCGAAGGCAACGGAAGCCCTGAAAGCGGCCACGGAAGAAGCCGAAGCGATGCAGAAGCGCCAGCCGGAAGTGGAAGGTTACGTGGCAGAGATCACCAAGCTGCAGGCGGAAGAGCCGAAGTATCAGCAGGCGGAAGAAGCGGAAAAGGAATTAAACAATCTCAAGAGTAGCCTGACATCTTCCAAGCAGCAACTGGAAAGCCAGATGGGACGCTTACGTGCGATCCATGATGAGATCTTAAGCCTGAAAGAAAAACAGGAGACCTATAAGGATCTGAGCGAAAAGGAGAAGGACGCTTCGGTGTCCTATCAGATCGCGCAGGGCGAAGGAAAAGCGCTTGAGCAGCTGTTAGGCGACTGGAAACAGAGAAAGGCCGATCTGATTGCTTTCAACAATGCGAAGAATGCCTATCTTACGGTACGGCAGTCAGCCGAAGGCAAACAGAGAAAATTTAACGAAGACTATCAGAACTTCCTGGATTCCCAGGCGGGAATCTTAGCGGAAGACCTGAAGGACGGCGAACCGTGTCCGGTCTGCGGCTCCTTACAGCATCCTTCCTTGGCTAAGCGGAAGGAAGGCGTGAAGAGCGAAGCGGAACTGAAAGCGGAAAAGGCGAATCTGGACCGGGTCCTCGAAGATCTGCAGAGTAAGAGCGCTCTGGCTTCCGGAAAGAAAGCCGCCTATGAGAACTCGAATCAGCGCTTTGAACGTAACTATGTCACGGTGATGAAAGCGGAAGCGGGTGAAGATGCGGAAGAAAAGATCACCAACGCACTGAGGGAAAAGATGAAAGAGCAGAAGGAGCTGGAAGAAGCCCTGCGCTTGATCTTAACAAAGAAAAAGGAAAAGGAAGAAGTCGAAAAACTTCTGCCGCAGAAAGAAACATTAGAAAAACAGCTGGAGGAAAGCACGGGGAAACTGCGCGAGGCGATTGCTTCAGCGGATGCGTCAATCACAGCTAAGGAAGCACAGTGGAAACAGTTGAAAGAACAGCTGCACTTCTACTCGGTGACAGATCTTAAAATCGATATCCGCCGGGTAAGCATGTTGCGGGATCAGCTGCGCAATGCCATTGAAGCTTCCGTGGTAAAGAAGAATCAGACCGCATTGGCATTACGTGAACTTCAAAGCAAGCTCTCCACACTGGAAGCATCTTTAGAAAAAGCCCCGAAGCTGAATCTTGCCGATCTTGTAAAGGAAAAAGAAGCGGAAGATGCAGCGCGCGAGTCCAGTCGGAAAATGCAGATGCGCATCCTTTCGCGTCACTCCACCAATACCGATGCCTTAAAGGGCATTCAGAAGATCGATGCGGATGTGGCAGAGCTCGAAGAAAAAGGACGCTATCTCAAGGCCTTAAGCGATACGTGCAGCGGAAAGCTGAGCGGCAAGGACAAGATCGACTTTGAAACGTACGTTCAGATGACTTACTTTGACCGCATTCTGGTCTATGCCAACCGGAGACTGGAGATCATGAGCGATAACCAGTACAGCTTTGAGCGGGCCGAAGGCGGACTGGAACTGAACGTCATCGACCACTATAACGGTTCGTTGCGTTCCGTCAAAACACTGAGCGGCGGGGAAAGCTTTAAGGCATCCTTATCGCTGGCTCTGGGTTTAAGCGATGAAGTGATGAGCCGGACCTCTTCGGTGCATATCGATACGATGTTTGTGGATGAGGGCTTCGGGTCGTTGGATGAGGAATCCTTAAGCAAGGCCATGGAGGCGCTCTCCATGCTGTCGGACGGCAGCCGTCAGGTGGGAATCATCTCCCATGTGAAGGAGCTGCAGGAGCGGATCGACCAGCAGATCCTCGTCAAGAAGGATGCGGACGGACTGTCGCACATCGAGTGGGTTTTATAGAAGACGAAGCAGGGGAATCCCTGCTTTTTTTCTGTTATATCAGTGGAAAAGTGCCTCGAAAAGGCATAAAATGGTTGCGTGTGTGATTGAGGTAGTGCAGTTATGAAGAAACAGAACAACATAGTACTGATCGTGGCCTTATGCGGAATGATGGGAGCTTCCATCGGCATCGCCATGAATTCGCTGGGTGTCTTTTATCAGCCGGTCAGCGAAGCTTTGAATGTCGGCCGGGGGACCTTTGCCCTCTATACGACCTTCTCTTCCTTGTCGATTGCCATTGCCCAGCTCTTTCTTCCGAATCTGTACAACGGGAAAAACTTCAAGAAGATCCTCTTAGGCTCCACAATTGTGGCCGCAGGTTCCTTAATGGCCATGTCGATTGCCAATGCCCTCTGGCAGTTTTATCTTTTGGCCACTCTGATGGGTGTTGCCAACAGCTTATTCAATATCGTGGTGATCACGACCATTCTCAATACCTCCGTCACGGAAAATGTCGGGACCTATACCGGCATCGTCCTCTCCTTCAGCGGACTGGTCGGTGCGGTACTGTCTCCGCTCATTTCCAACATCATTCAGAAATTCAGCTGGCAGGCCGGGTATCTTGCGGTCGGAGCCAGCATGATCCTCTTCAATCTTCCGGCGCTGCTCTCACCGATTACCTATAAAAGAGTGGAAAGCAAAA
>Ga0256404_1011712_pt1 | contig 11647 bp, 9 predicted proteins | sample RumenRJG_01DNA_FD_185990 | JGI IMG/M metagenome (GOLD analysis project Ga0256404, IMG submission 185990) | Bovine rumen microbial communities from Lethbridge, Alberta, Canada - RJG_01 | ecosystem: Host-associated > Mammals > Digestive system > Stomach > Rumen | place: Canada: Alberta | collected... | reverse complement strand
AAATCAAAGGTTCTTACTCTGAAGATGTTTTTAATGCAATAAAATTATATAATAAATTTTTATATAATAATTTATATAAGCATAAAGCCATAGTTTATACATGGATTTCTTTAATTTATAATTTAAACGATTTAAATCTTATCGAAGGAGAATATTATTCTAATAATTGGGAAGATGTTACTGCTAATGACTTAAACAGACTTTTAGAATATTATAATACCGATGTTCATAGTGTCTTATTGAATATATTAATGAATTCCTATAATCTTTCCAGTATGGATATGTATTTTATCGACCATTATCATCAGGATTTCATGGATAATATTACTGTTGATGTTAGTTATCTTGGCAGTTCAGGTAGCAGTTTCAATATTCATTCCCCGGATGATGTTGAGTCTTTTTATTGGTTGGGGGATTATACTCGCCGTAGTGCTGTTTTAAGTTATGATGACGGCATCTATCCTTATACAGTAAGTGATGATTCGCCTGTTTATTATGATTTGTGGGAGACCACTCATTGTTCCAATGGCACTGTCAAGTGGAATTATCATAATAGTTATGGTTATTATACTGAAGGCAATTATGATGGTTTTTTAACTTTTACTTTTGCAAGTGACAAGGTGAGTGATGATGTCTTGAGCTTCTGGCTGGGTCAAAAGAACCGTACATGTGAAAATGGGTCACTGTATTATGATAATGGCTTTATGAAAGCAGCTTATGGCAGTTTTATTGAGGGCTTGGATGTGATTTATTGCAGTGATTTATGTGCGGATATTGCAGCTGAGCGTTTTAATGTGTCCTGGGAGCGTACTGGGCCCATGGTTATGAGTGTTCGTGATGACATGCTTGGCACTGTTTTAAGCGGAGAGTGTGGTTTCTACTTCGGCCGTACCGCTTATGGAGATCCTGATGATGTGAAAAGCTTTTATTTTGCATGCAGCAGCAGTTTTTCTCCTATTGAGCATTATGTGGCTCAGGCTTTGTTCCCGAATGAGGGCAATAATGGCAGCGCCACAGTTGGCTTGGGTTTCATACTTGATTGCGGCGGTGATATTGAGATTATTTCTGATGGTGATTTGACTCTTATTCGGGAAGTAGGTTCCAATGAGAAGATCTTGCTTTTTGATTCTGCTACTGGTTTATTGCGTGATGAAATTATTACTGGCTATAATGGTGCTTATTGTTATTCCGATCAGCAGACTGACTGGGCTTGTGACTTTGCTTATGATATGTTGGATGCTAAGGATGATATTTGGAATTTTGTTTTTAATAATTCTTTTATGGATTGGGCTAATAATGATGTTCTGGGCATTGCGGGCAGTGTTAGCATGAGTGTTGGGATTGCTTGCCTTCCTGCTTTTCCTGTTGGGACTGTTGTTGGTTTGGGTTTGATCGGCTTTGGATTGTATTCCACTTATTATGCTGATGATTTGAACAAAGGTTTGACAGATCAGAGGTTGGCTCATTTTGGTATTGATGTAGGTTTTTCCTTGATTCCTTTTATTGGCCCTGAGGGCAGGATTGTTAAAACTGTTGTTAGTTCTGATGCTGTGATTGGCAGGATTGTCTTATCCAAGGGTGTAGGCAGTGTTTCTGATAGGATTGTCACACGAAGTTCTTTTGCTTTTGAGAGGTATTTGGTGGAAAATGGTGAAACTGAATTATTGTATAATGGTTTATCTAGGGCTAGCACTAAGTTTGGTACTTTAGAATCTGCATTCAGAACAGTATATGGGAAGGAAATTAAAAGTCAATTATTTAATATTTTATCTGGATATGCTAAAGGAAAAATCCGCCATTATGGTTTGAATCTTATATTTGATGATTTTAATTTTAAAGGTGCACTTATTGATACTTTCAATTAAAGATTTGACTATTCAATAAATATTTTAATATTTTGGTGAGATCATGTTTTTTAAAAAATTTTTATCATTTTTTAATTCAAAAATTAATATGATTTTTAACATTAATGATAATAAAAGCGTTAGAAATTTTTTATTATTTTTTGGATTAATTTTAATTATCTCCATCATAATATGCATTGTACATAATACTATAGGAGGGTTGTTTTTTTATGCGAGTATTTTTTCTGTTTATGATACATACTTAATTTATCACGAGCAATCAAAAAATAATTTTAAAAATATCATTCTTAAGAACAATTACTGTAAACTACTTTATTATATTTACATCGTTATGTGGATACTCTTTATTCTAATTGGTATTGAGGTAATTATAAATTTCTTAAAGTAAATATTGTTAACTGGGTTAGGGGGATGGTTTTTTAACTTTTACTTTTGCAGGGAAAATGTGATGATGATGTTTTGAGTTTGTATGAATCAGAAGAATCGTACTTTGGATAATGGCAGTTTGTATTATGATTATGGTTTTATGAAGGCTGCTTATGGCAGTTTTTTAGAGGGCTTGTTGGTGATTTATTGTAATGATTTGGTGGCTGATTGTTCTGCTCTGCGTTTTAATGTGTCCTGGGAGCGTACTAATCCTATGGTTATGAGTGTTCGTGATGATAATGTCAGAACTATTTTGAGTGGTGAGAGCAGTTTTTATTTCGGCCGTACTGCCTATGGTGATTTGGATGCTGTTAGGGCTTTTTATTTTGCCTGTTCAGCCAGTTTCTCTTCCTTCGAGCAGTATGTCGGCACTGCCTTGTTTCCACGGATTGGTGATAATTCCAGTGTAACTACTGGTTTGGGTTTTATATTGGATAATGGAGGCAGTATTGAGATCATTCAAGATGGAAACTTCACTCTTATTCGTGAAGCAGGCTCCAATGAGAGGGTTTTGGTTTTTGATTTCAATACGGGTCTCTTGCATGATCAGATGTTGGAGCTTTATGGTGCTTTCTGTTATTCCAACCAGCAGACTGACTGGGCTTATGATCTGGGCCGTGAGCTGCTAGATAATTTTGACTCTATTTGGGGTTATTTGTTTGGTGATGGTGATTTTCCAGATTTAAGTCTTTCTGCAGGCAATTTGATTAAATCCGCTAATCTCTTTGTTGGCCTAGGCGGCATGTTTGTTGTTGAGGGTGCTGAATTAACTGGTACTTTGACTGATTTGGGTGCTCTTGTTGGAAGTTTGGGTATGGGCAGTTTGGCTTCTGCTTGCTTGATTACACTTCCAATTATATTTTTTTATAGTATGGAGCCTGTTGGTGGACCTGATGAAAATCAGAAAATAAGCGAATTTTATCAGTCTCATAATTATGATGATAATCCTGATATTATCCAAATAAAAAGTTCAAAAGAGTGGATTAAAGAGTTAAAGAATATACAAACAGGTGAGGATATTCCAAAAAATGGTGACATAAATTTATTGGATGGTACTGATGGCGATCCAGAAAATCTGTTTAAAGCATTACTTATTGTTTCCTCATTCACAGGACTTTTAATTATTGAAGATGTTAATGTAAATAATGGTTATGCATATAATGATAATAATGGTGGTTTAAATAGCACACCTGCTAATTTTACACTTGATGTTAATTATAATAAATCAGAAGGTAAAATGACATTAACAAAAGCATGATTTGATTTTAGAGGTTTGATAAAGGTGTTATTTAATTCATATGCAAAGAAAAGGCTCCATAAAAAAAGTCTGAAATCATATAATGAAGGAGTTGATTTATTAAGAAATAATGATTTTGAAAAAGCTTTGCCGATTTTTAAAAAGTTATATGATGAAAATTTTGAAATTGAGGAAGTTTTGATTAAATTATGCTTTATTCATAAGGAATTATGCAATTATAATGACAGTTTAAAGTATATTGATGAATTCTTGGCTTTGAGTCCGAATTCAAGCAGGGGATTAAATTACAAATGTGAAATTCTAGCAAGAATGGGGTGTTATGAAAAATCATTAGAACTTTCAGACAGGATTCTTGAAATGAATGATGGGAATCTTAATAATGCCAAATTAATTAAAGTAAAATCCTTAATGGAATTAAAAAGATTTGATGAAGCTTTGAATTTGCTAGAAACTGTAAGATTTAATGAATATGATGAAGCTAATTATGATTTATTGCTTATTAAAGGAAATGATTATTTTTATTTGAATCAGTATGAAAAGGCTATTGAATGTTATTTTGCGGCTTTGGATTTCGTTTGCGAGGATTATGGTTTATTTTATAATATTGGGAATGCATATGCTCAATTAAATGATTATGAAAATTCAATGATATTTTTTGACAAGGCATTGGAATTAAATGAAGGCGATGAAAATTTATTGTATAATCGAAGTATAGTTCTTTATTATCTTGAAAGGTATGATGAGGCGTTAGTTTCTATAAACAAGGCTTTGGATATTTGCTGCAATGAAAGTTATCTGTATAATAAGGCAGGAATTTTATATATGATGGGTAGTTTTCAGGAATCTTTAGAGATATATGAAAGTCTTTTTGATGATTCATCCCAGGACATGGATTTGTTGGAAAAGATCTGCAGGATTTTATATGAATTAAATAATTTTGAGGATGTTTTGAAGTATTGTGATATTGCTTTATCCATTGATGCCAAGAATGAGGATGTCCTGTTTTACAAGGTTAAGGCTTTTAAAGGCTTAAAGGATTATAGCCGCGCATTGGAATGCATTGATGAACTTATTGATATTAATCCTGGTAATGAGGAATATGATAATGAAAAAAGGGATTTGCTCAAGTATTAAAATTCAATTAAAAAACCAATAAAACTGAGATTATTAAGGTGTTAACATGTTTATCTTAAAATATATTTTTTTATTTTTAGGGGAATTATTTTATATTCTGGGTTTTTATAAGTTTTCTCTATATTTTTATAGCTTTGTTTATAGGGATAATCCTAAAGATCTGGAATGTTTGGAGATGATAATCTCTTGTAATGGTTATCTTGGCAATTATGATTCAGTAATTGAATATTCTGATAAATATTTGAAAATAGATAAAAATAACTTTGATATTTATTATTTTAAAGCTCAAGCATTATTCATATTTGAAAGATATGAAGAGTCTTTGAAGTATTATGATTTGGCTTTGGATATCGATTCAGATAATGTGCTGGGTTTGATGGGGAAGACAAATGTTTTATTAAAATTAGATGAGGATGAATTGTTTATAGAGTATTGTGAAAAAATCTTAGATATGGACCCTGACAATTTTTATATTTTATATAATATGGGTTATTTCTATTTTAAAAAGGATAAATTGGATTTGGCGCTGCAATTTGTAAATGAAGCTTTGAAAATTAAAAAAAGCAGTTTAGCTGCTTTGTTATTAAAATCGAGAATTTTAGCTGATTTGGATTTATTTGATGATTCATTGGTGGTGTTAAATAGTTTATTGAGAAAGGATCCTAATAATGTTGATGTGCTGTTTTTCAAGGCTCTGGTTTTAATGGATACTGGAGAAATTGATGAAGCAAGGAAATGTGCTAATCATATTTTGGAATTAGACAGCAATTTTAAGGATGTTCCGGAAATTAAGGATATTTTGAATAGTTAGAATTTATTTTAAGAAGGTGTGAATATTACTAAACGTTTTATTGTGATGTGGTTTATTTTTTGTACATTGCTGGGTTTGCTTTTAGCAGTATTGGATTTTTATTTAATATGATAATAAGAATTTATGGGGAATGGAAATTTTATGTTTTGGAATACTGTTGATTATGGTTTGGATTGTATTGTTGATGGTATTTCTCCATATGTATTTAATTAAATTTTTATACGTTTCTGTATTGTTTTGAGGTTTCTGTCATGTTTAAATTTATTAATGTATCAGCAGTAATAGATAACGAATATCTGGAAAATATTAAGAAAAAAATCTGAACAAAGGATAGTGCATATATTTTTTATTGCATATTTTATATTTTTTATAGTGTCCTGCTTGTTGGTAATATTCACTAATTATTATCCTTTCATTTTTTTAATATTTCTGCCATATATTTGGATTTTTGGCCCTCGTTTGGATTATTGTGAAAGGAAAACCAGTATTTTATTAAAAAATAAATATGTGAAGATATCCTTTTTATTTTCCATAATATTTTTTATTTCAATGGTTTTAATAGTAAAATATTGGTTTTAAAATTTTAATTTTTCAAACATTTAAGATTTTTTACAGGTTAAATTGGATTTTCTATAATTAATAGTGTTATTGAATTTTTGATAAAAAATTTATGTTGTGATAAAATGATTGAAGATAAAAAATCAATGAAATCTGATGAGCTTAATATTCCTGATGATTATTTCAATAAAAGAAAAAATAATGAGGAGTTAATGTTCGAAAAGAAAAAACATGGTTTAATTAGATCTTTTTTCTTTTTTTGGGGCTTGATTATAATATCATTGGGGATTGCTGCATTATATCTTCATTTTTTAGGAGTTTTAATATTTATTATTCCTTTATTTCTTATTTATGTGCGAGTATCGCATAATAATGAGGAATGGAAGAAAAATTTTGACATTATTATGTCCAATAATGTGGCAAGATTATTTGCTTATGCGGTTTATTTATCTTGTTTAATATTATTTTTAATACTTGCTTATAAGTTCTTTAAAAGCAATTTTAATTTAAATTGGGCATTTGCAGATAAATTTATTGATTTTATAATGTATGTTCTTTCAAGACATTAAAATAGGTAATATGATGTGTAGGCTTATTGACTTAAATCAATTGGTTATGTAAAACTTTGACTAATTTACTGCTTTCCAAAGTATGGGATTATTAATTAATTTTTTTGATATTTTACTTTATACGTGATTTATATGGAAACACATATGCCGAACAAATGGAATAGGTGAAAGTTTAATTTATTCTAAAGGAGCATATATATTATTTGACTATTAATTTTCAATGGGATATTTTAACTTTTTAGAGGAAGAAGCATGGATTTAAGAGATTTTGCTAAGAAATCTGATGAAAATTCTGATAATTATAAGAACAGTTTGATAATAAAGTTTTGTTTATTCTGGATATTATTAATGATACTTTGTTTTATTATTTATCTGTTTACAAAAAATATGGGGATAATGTTATTATGGCTTGGAATTTATGCCGTTTTTCGCAGACAATTAATTTTTGATAAGGAACTAAATAAAAGGTGGGAATTAATCAAGTCAAATAAATATATAAAAATTTTTGACACTGTTATTATTATAATTTTTGTCCTTATGTTTATATTTGGACATATTTTTTAATACAACTAAATAAAAATTTCATTCGTGATATGATGGATATTGGTAATTTATTTAAAAATCATGTTTCATTAAATGGTGAAGAAATGGATAAAAGAGAAAATTTTTTAATAAAAAGCTTTATTTTGGTGTTTTGTTTATCCTTTAGCAGTTCTATAGTTTTATCCATACTATTTAATTTTTTCATTGGATTATTTGTAGGCGTTGGGATTTTTTCTTTTTTTCTTCGATTAATGAGATATGATGAAAATTTAAATAATAAAGATTTTGAGGTGATTTTATCTAATGATATTGCTAGATTTATTTATAACCTCTATAAATTTTTAGGAATAGTGTGCATAGTTATTATTTTATTATATTTTTTAGGTTTAATTATCAATTAACTAATGTTTTTATTTTTTAAAATCATTGTTAATGAAGGCATGCCTTAGTTGTTTTATGTTTATATTTGATTGGATTGGTGATATTGAAATTGTTCTGATTGAAGGTTGAATTATTTCGCAAGAAGATCTTGAGAAGTTTTTTTTGCTTTTTGTGTTTTCATCACCCAAGTGAAGAAGCATTATTAAATATATGGCTTTTATTATATTATTTGATTATAAGTTAAGGGAATGATAGAAATGTTTAAAAGATTAAAATATAAAAAGGATTTTTCAAAGATGAAGAATTATTTTGACAACAATGATTTTGAAAATGCCATCAAATATGCCGATTTAATATTGGATTATGATGAAAATAACGTCGAAGTCTTAAAATATGAATATAATGCATTATCAAATTTAAAACGCTATGAGGATGCCTTAATCTGTGTTGATAAAATACTTGATTTAAATCCTTCAGGTCTTGCCTTAGTCAATAAAGGAACCACATTATGTTTTTTAGAAGAATATGAAAAAGGTTTTGAAATCTTGGATGATGTAATAGAAAATTACTCTGAATATGAAGTGGCTTTTTTAAATAAGGGACATTTTTTATATGATATGGCTAGATTTGATGAGTTATTGGAATTGTCTAATTGGGTTTTAGAATTATATCCTGATTGCTCTAATGCTTATGATATTAAGTCATTAGTTTATATGAAAAAAGGAGATTTCAAGTCTGCATTGGAATTTAATGAGTATGCTTTGTATTATGATTCAGAAAATTCTGTGGCTAAAGAAAGAAAAGAGCATATTTTGAAAAAATTAGCTGAAGAATGATTTTATTTTTTTTGGAGTATAATTGCTGACATTGACATTTTATTTTATTAAATTAACATATATTTTTTTCAATTTTTAAAAACAGTTTTTAAATCAAGTTATAATTTTTTTATCAGTAAAAATAGATTATTTAAAAATTAGTAAAAATAAATAAAAAAAGAAAAGGGCATAACCACCCTTTTTATAATTTTTTTTTTAAAAGCTTTTAATCAAACTTCTAGGTGAAGTCCAAAAAGTTAGATCCTAAGTTTGTAATCAAGTCAAACTTTGTTAAATCATGCTTCCTGCCTTAATCTTTTTATAACAAAGTCCTTGTCCAGTGACATCAGGAATGATGCAGCCCTAGGGCCCTGTTTTTGACCAAGAATCATTTTGTAAATAGCTTGGAAAGCTTTTTGAGGTTTCAAGCCATGCTTCTCCAAGACTTCATACATGGCATCATGGAGTTCCTGTGCGCTTGCAAATTCACGCTCTTCCATTAAATCAGCAAGATCCTTTAAAAATACAACCTGTTCATCAGGAAGAGGCAGTTTTGGAATGCTGTCATATTGAACTTGGAACTTGACGAATTTAGGAGCGTATTTTTCAAGCCAGACGATTACATTGTCCACTCTTTCTCTGAACTGGCTCATTTCAAGTTCGCTTAAATCAGCAAATTCCTTGTTCTCAAAGCTTTTGGACAGTTGGGAGTTTCTCTTGCAGATGTCAAAGATCTTCTCGAGGTCGTCTCCAGCTATTTGATAAGCATTTACGATAAATCTGAATGGAGGTCTGAATGGAAGAGGGTAGTCCTCATGAATCTGTGCATTCTTGTAAATGCTCTTGAATTTTCTTCCTTCCTTCTCGGATGGAGCAGGCTCTTCGCCATAGAATACTTTTTCCACTCTGTCGAACTGGTCCATGAAGTCAAGCCAAGGCATTTTAGGTGAGAAGTCTTTTGATTTCATTGGCTTGCTTCTGAATAAATAATAATTAAGGCTTTCAGCAGGTCCGATTTCCAGCCATTCCTCAGGAGTGAAGAATACTCCGTGGGATTTACTCATTGCTTCACCTTCCAGTGTGATCCATTCATATGGAACTGGATAAGGTGCTGGATAATCAAAAATCTCTTCGGAGATGACGCTGCTTACATCATAGGATCCTCCGCTTGCCGCATGGTCTTTTCCAAATGGCTCGCAGGTGGTTCCGAAGATTTTCCATCTTGCAGCCCATTCCACTCTCCAGGTGAGTTTTCCATTTCCGTCCTTGATGTCGGTTTCACCTTCGTGGCCGCATTCGCATCTGTATTTTACAATGTCTCCATCGAAATCGTAGGCTTCAGTGGTGTTGACCCTTCCACATTCTTCACAAATAGGGTTGTAAGGGAGCCAGGATTCCTTGAGAGGTTCTCTTCTGTATTGGTCGAAGATGGCTCTTATTTCATTGTGCTTTTCAAGGGAGATTCTGATGGATTCCAGATAATCTCCATTTTTATACATGTCGAAACCTGATTTAGGAATGATTTCTATTCCATAATCATCCAATACCTTGAATAATGGTTTTTCAAAGTGCTCTACAAAGTTTTTACAACATCCTTCAGGACATGGAATGGTGGAATATGGCATTCCAAGGTATTTTTCATAACTTTCAGGAAGTGGGTAAGGAACTTTTCTAAGCGGGTCGTGGTCATCTGCAATCCATATGGTTTCAGCATCATTGCCAAGTTCGCGCAAAGCTTTTCCAATAGCGTTTGCAATGAATACGTCACATGAATTTCCAATATGTATGGAACCTGATATGGATGTACCACTTGCTATGACATGTTTGTCAACATCTCTTTCATTTAATTCATCAGCAACTCTTTCAATCCAATGTTTCATCATTTCACCATAATAATTATAATAGCTGCTTTCATTTTAATGGCTTTGATTCTTGAGGCCATGAAAGCATTGTAATGCCGATTTGATATTCGGCTGTAAATTTAATAAAATAAGTGATTGTCATTATATTTTATTATATTATATATTTTTATTATCATTGTATAAAAAACTAATCTAAAAACCATGATTTTTGTATGCTTGCATAATTTGAAAATAGAATTTTTTATTAAAACGTGCTGATTTAAAATGCGTAATATATAGTGAAGGAAAAAATAGCGAAGGTTGATGATAAAAAATTATAAAATATTGTGAATTGGTTAAATTTAGTGAAAGGTTAGATTTTGTATAAAATAGCTTAAAGAAGTGAAAATAGTAAATTAAATGGTGGTGTGGATGTGTAAAAATGTTAAAATTAATGAAAATAATAAAATAAGAAAAGTAATGATTAAAATTAAGTGAAAAGTTTTTCACTTATTTTTCATAAAATTCAACCATTCTCTCATATGCATCATCATAAGTAGGCATGTTGGTTTGACATCCCTGCTTTTCAACTACGAATGAGCTGACAGAAGATGCGAATCTTGCAGCTTCCTCCAGAGTGGCTCCTTTGATCAGCTGGGATACGAATCCTGCCTTGTATGAGTCTCCTGCACCTGTAGGGTCTACTGCAGGTCTGTAAATGGCATCTACAAATATTGTGTCTTCATCAAGGCTGTATATGTAGCTTCCTTCCTTTCCGCAGGTTTTTAAGACAATTTCAGGTCCGAGAGCCATTAAACCTTCAATATCCACTTTCAAGGAGTCCAGGATTCTTTTAATCTCGTGGTGGTTTCCAAACAGGATATTGCAGTTTTTAATTACTTCCACAAGCTTTTTAGGACTGTACATTCCCAGGTCTTGTCCAGGGTCGAATGAAACGAGCCTTTCTTCTTCCTTGGCCACAATGGCCGCCTTGCAGTTGTAATGAGGATCGCCTGTTGCAAGGTGAACTGCTTTTGCATCCTTTATGGTGTCTCTTGGCACTTCGCTGTCATGAAACGCCTTTCCAGCCCCCCAGTGGAAGTAGCTTATCTGGTCCCCGTGTTTGTTTGTCATGACAAAAGCTGTTGGAGTATTTGATTCCATGTCATAAATCATTGAATCAATGTTCACTCCCGCTTCAATCATTGCCTTTTGATAACGTGAGTCGATGAAATCCTCGCCAACTGCGGATACAAGTGATGTTTTAGCTCCAAGTGTGGCGCCGATCATTGCCACATTTGCTGCAGCTCCTCCATTCAGATTTTTCATGGTCAAAATCGGAGCCGCCTGGTTAGCCGGTGGAAATTCATCAACTGTCATAATATAGTCGAATGCAGTATGTCCAACTGCCAATAAATCTCTACTACTCAATGAAATACACCCTTT
>Ga0256404_1011710_pt1 | contig 11649 bp, 12 predicted proteins | sample RumenRJG_01DNA_FD_185990 | JGI IMG/M metagenome (GOLD analysis project Ga0256404, IMG submission 185990) | Bovine rumen microbial communities from Lethbridge, Alberta, Canada - RJG_01 | ecosystem: Host-associated > Mammals > Digestive system > Stomach > Rumen | place: Canada: Alberta | collected... | reverse complement strand
AGACGGCAGCCTAATCCGATGCCGCCGCAGTTTTCCTGCGTTCCGCTACGCTCCACTTCGGAAAACTGCGCTGTATTACCATGCTTTTCAGATTTTGGGTATTTCCCGACTGCACATTTCTTGACATTTCCAAAATTGGGAAAAGCACACTATCTGGGTCAAGCGTCAAATGGTGTGGGAAGACCAAATGTGGTGTTTGAGAAATACCAAAACCAAGGCTGCAATCAGAGAAATAGACCTTCAGGATGATATTTATAATTATCTGAAAGACCTGAAAGCCAAGCAGGAACAGCAGAAAGAAAAACTAGGGGTAGCATATCACCAAACAAGAGTTGCTATTGACAATGGCAGAAACAAACCTAAGACCGTTGAAGAAAATCCCGATTTAATCAATCTCAAAGACAATGGGGACTTCTTGTCTACGGATAGTTCCAAGATACTGTTCAGGATGGCAAGAGATAAGATAAATCTCCATTTCAAGTATCACAACCTCAGACATACTCACGCCAGTTGGTTAGCAGAGCATGGTGTTCCAGCCATTGTTACCAAGAAAAGATTAGGCCATTCCAAAGAAGAAACGACCCTCAGATATTACAGCCATATCACACAGGGCATGAGAAATGACCTGTTGGATAAGTTGAATGGGGCAGCCAAAGAGGACACAGAAACCAAGGCCAGTTAAGCCAGATACCCCCACACCGGAACCGGTGTGGGGGTATCTGAGAAATTGGAAAAACTATTGATTGACCCTGTGAGTGTGGTATAGTCCTCAATAGAAGGGAAACTCAAGGGAAGCAGTTTTCCTTGAAATCTCAATATTTTAAAAAATATATTTTTTCATGGGAAATCCATGGGAAATTGGACTTTTTGAAAAAAGATGTTGCGAGATTTCAACATCGCTATCAGTAGTATCATGACGAGGCTCGGCACGGCAAGGCCCTCAAGGGTATGCTGGAGCGCTACTTCAAGTAAGCCGAAGGCACTGAAAAATCAAGAGATTTTTAAGGGGAAGCCGAGAGATCGGCTTCCCCCTTTTTTGCGCCGCGGGAGAGCGGGGAGTGGATAAAAAGGTGGATGTGCGTTCCTGCTTTCGCCAATAAAATCATCAAAAGTGGCAATTCAAAAAGTGGATGTTGCTATGATATACCTTTGCGTGTTCGCGAAACAAGATGTTTGAACTTTATTAAACATCTTTTCTCATCTTCCAGCATCCAAGAGCAAGAATGAAGAAGTGCGAGCATCATTAAACAACTTTAAAACGAAAAGAAGCAAAATCAAATTAGAAAACATCAAGTGATCTACCGATTTTAGGTACATTGACCTTTTGGAAAATTGAGAGGGAACGGAAACCGTTCCCTCTTATCGCGTTTCTTTATTAGACATTCGTGGAGGAAAGATATCAATTTTTCTTCCTGCTTTTGTTCTGTAATAAACTGAAAATCTATCCTATAAAGAACTTTGCGTAAGAAAACCCTTTTGGGTGCACAACCATCAGCCATTGTGTTACCTCCGTTCATTATAATACAGATAGCTTAGAAGTAGATAATTGCATCTTTTAATGCAATTATTATACACGCTTTTCAAGGAAAATGGAATTACATTTATATATTACCAGATTTAACTATTCTCTGCAATGCATTGAGTATCAAATTATCTGTCAAGAGCTTTATCAACATGAAAAGATATAATACCAATTGCTATGCCATAGACAAAGATATGCAAAACCACAGACGGTGAGTATTAAAACTCACCGCCTGTAGTTTTTAAAAATGGTCAGAATTTTCTGCCGTCTGTGGTATAATTGTGGTCAAACGAAAAATCACCGCCGAATTGGCGGTGATTTTTCTCAAAATGGATTAGAAATCATATATTGATAGAAAATAGGCAGATGGGTTCAAATTGATGTCCGTGGGTTCAAACAGTGAATTTCAACCCATAGGTTTACTTTTAGTCAAAATATATGTCGAGTTCCTTTAGTTTGTCTGCGATTTCCTTATCAAGTTCGTTATGATCGTCCGTAAAAGAATTCAAGCTGCCTTCAGCGGTTAGAGACATATCTGTAAATCTTACGAACAGGTTATAACATTCCTTAAAATCCGAGTATTCTTCATCAAAGGACTTCGGATGCTTTGCCAAATCTTTTATCAGTGTTTCTGCTTCATTCTGTAGAGAATAGATTTCGGCAAGGTCATCGATAAAGCCTTGATCATCGAACAGGCTTGCGAGGGCATCATTAAAGTCATCGTAGAACTGCCCACCGCCAGCATTAGCTTTTGTGTATTTATCAGTTTTTGCATCGGCAGTCTGGAAAATGCTGTTTCTCCAAACATCCGTAATAAGGATGTTCGCGGTTTCGGCTTTTCCTGCACCCTCGGCCATCGTGTTATACAATTCAGCAAACTTATTATAGGTGTTGACCGAAGCGACGTTAGAGTATAAGAACGCGGCACCTGCGAGAAGTACAAGAACAATAATGATGGCTACAATGCCTTTATGCTTTTTCTTTGGAACCGTATCCTCGATAAAGACTGCCTCATCCATCCTTGGTTCCTCGGCGGTCATCTGCACGGGAGTACCGCAGCTTGGACAAAACTGCATATCATCTTGGAGTTCCTTACCGCAATTTGAGCAGTATCTCATACAAACCTCCGCAATAGTAAAAATGCAGACGAGGATATGTGATTAGTCCCGTATCGTCTGCATTTTTATATTATCAATTTCTATACAATCTGTCAATCCAGATCGTTTTTAAGCTTCCGCCTCCATGCCATTGCGAAAGCGGAAGACGAGCGTTCCATCATGGCGGACGGTCACAATATCGATAACCGAAAGCCACAGCTTTTCGTCAAAGACCATGACCGGCTCATCGGTTTCGTGCAGTTCAAACATGAATGCACTGATGGAATCCGCCTGCACCTGCCGTTCTTCCTTTTGAGCCTGGAGTTTTTCGACCTTCTTTCTTACAGCTTCATACCGCCGCTCGTAGCTGTTGTACTTCGCGGTGAACTCTTCCTGGTTCTGCGCCGCCGAAGCGTTCTCCTCGATGCACTTTCTTGTAAGTTCCGTAATGACCTCTGCCTCTTGGAGGAGTTCTTCCATCTCCGCATCGATTGCTGTGGTATCCGTCAAAGTATCATACATCATCCGGCAGTCGGAAAGAATACCATCACGGCTCGGCAGCAGACTGTTATAAGCTGTCAGAAACCGTGCCTTGATGTCATCCTCGACAAGATGCGGTGTGGTGCAGATGCTTTCGCCTTTGAACTTATCGTTGCATTGCCAGATGGTGCGCTTGTACTTGTTCGTGGAGTTCCAGACCTTGGCTCCGAAGAACCCGCCGCAGTCTTCGCAGATAAGCCTTGCTCCGAACACGCTGTTTCCGCTGTACTTTCTTTTTAGGCTTTTCCTTCGTGCCATCTCAAGCTGAACAAGCTGCCAGTCTTCCGGTGGGATGATGGCTTCATGGGAATGCTCGATGTAGTACTGCGGAACTTCGCCTTCGTTGGGCTTTATTTTTTTCTCCAAAAAATCTACAGTATAGCTTACCTGTGCATCGAAGGAGTTTTCCTGTTCTTCCTTTGCCGTGGAAACACGGGCATAGGCAGCGACTTTCCGCTTGCGGGTAAATGTCGAATACTGTGCCGACAGCGTGGGTTTCGTTGCTTCGATTTTCTTAACTGTTTTATTTGCCATGAGCCGCATTCCTTTCCATAGTTCTTTGCCGTGCGGTTTCCTTCATTTCATCCGTCCAACTTTCGGAGCGTGAGCGGTCTTTCCACACATAATCGGCGGTTGAGCCATCCTCGAACAAGAAGCGGAGAAGATTGTCGGGATGCGCTTCAATAAAACGGATTTGTGCTTCAAAGTCCGCTTCAGAAAAGCCATCCGTATTCAGTATCGTTGCCGCCGCAAGTTTCAGCGTTTCCTCCGGGATTGCCTTTGAGTCCGGGCAATGCTTCTTTCCTTTGGAATTGTAGGTGGAGCAGCACCAGACGATGTTATAAGGGGTTGTTTTTCGGCGGTAATTTTTACCACAGCATGTTCTTCTGGTGCATCGCATTCCAGAAGTTCTTGCTGTAAGCCTTGGACTTGATGCCGGTCTTGTCATCTTCATCTTCAGCCTTGCCGGTCATAGGCTTTGCGGTAATGGGAGTGCTGGTAGGAAGAGCAAGGTTTCTTTCCATATCTTCCATAGCCTGCATACGTTCGATTTCGGCAGAGAAGTTCTTGACCTTCTGCTCCATCTCTGCGTAGGTCTTGGCATCCGCATCGGAGAGGATGCCGTCTGCGTCACGCTTGGTTTCGACAAATACCTTCGCAGCGTCCCAAGCCTTCGTGCGCTTTTCAATCAGTTCAGTGATAGTCATTGTAAATTACCTCCAATTTTTAATGAGATTGAGTCGCTCAAGGCAATCGTCAGCCTTGACCGCATTGGTTTTTCTTTCCGACATCGGCAGTTTTGCCTTTGCGGAAATCTTGTTCAGAAGTGCCTTCTCGACTAAGCTGCCGGAGAATGCGTATGCTTCGATTTCGGTTTCGTGCTTTTCACCTGTGAGCAGGCCGTCAGCAAAGCCGAGTTCGATTGCTTTCTTTGCGTTCATCCAGGTTTCGTCATCCATCATGTGAGAAAGCTGTGCGTGGGAAAGTCCAGTCTTGATCTCGTAGGCATTGATGATGCTTTCTTTGACCTCGTCCAGCATTTCGATTGCCTTTTCCATATCCACATGGTCACCGAAGGCAGCCGTTGCCGGGTTATGGATCATCATCATTGCCGTAGGTGCCATAAGCACCTTTGTGCCTGCCATTGCAATAACGGAAGCGGCGGATGCCGCAATGCCGTCAATCTTGCGCCTTTTGCGTTTTCGCTTTGTCAGATTCCAATCGGGGCCACCATTGAATACTGCAATCGTGCAGACGAAAAGTCAGGACTTACCTGCACGGTAATCGACGATCATAATGTGGAATACGAAGGCAAGAAGTGGTCTCTATCGGCGTTAGCGGCAATGCTCACACAGAGTAAATGGGGAGTTGCGGGGCCTCGCTACTTTAAGTACAATGGCGAATGGCTTAACGATATTCGCAAACGCCACGGTGTATAAATATTTTAATCTTTCATCAAACAATTTAATTTTTCATAGAATAATTAAATTGTTCAGCAGAGTGGGTTCACTTTTTCCTGCGGCAGCATTTGCCGCAAAACCCTATAAACGAAAAAAGCGAGGTTGGCAGGTTCTCATTTGAACCCACTGACCTCGCTTTTGGCTTTATATCAAAGGTTTTTCGGTATGAAAAATTAAAAAGTACGGTAGCAATTTGTATCATTGCTACCGTACCTTTGTGGTGGACCTGAAGGGATTCGAATTCCGCTTTTTGAATGTTTTCTGGTGTTTTTGTATATCATTTTATGCCATACTGTATAGTAATTGCAACTTTATCTGTTACATAATCCCACGCAATTTTAGCTCATGTTATGCTGGTAAGGGAAAAAAAAGAGAAATTTTTCGTGTGCCACACGGCAGGAATCACGTTTTTCACCGCTCACACATTCGACTATTCAAATTGCCATTGGTATGATGAAACAACCAAATCAAAAGGAGGCATCGCTATGAGTGAAAAGTTGACTTACCACCGCGAGGGCGACTATCTGATTCCCAACCTCATTGCACCCGAAGCTCCGAACATCGGCATATGGGGGCTGCGCCGGAAGAACTACCTACTGAAAAGCAGGGACGGCATCTACACAGGAATGCTACTCAGCGGCGAACTGAACGCCCACCTGGAGGAAACCGACCGCGCTGCGAACGAAATGCTCTCCCGCATCATCGAGAGCATGGCGGAGCGCGAAGGCATCACCGAAACGCTCAAAGCGGAGGATCAGATGGAGTGGGTACGCCGCATGAACGCTATCCGCTCCGCTGCCGATGAGGTCGTGCTGTACGATCTCATCTACAGCTAAACACCACATCGAGCAAAATGATTTATTCAGGGGCAACAAGAAGCGGCCACAGGGCCGTTTCTTGTTTTATGTCAACCGATTGGTTTGAAGCGGTATTTCCCCTTCCCCAAGCCGCTGACGGCTTCCGTCACGCTCATGTCTGCCAGCTTTTTCAGCAAGGTGGAAGCCGGTGAAGCCGTAATGCTTAGGAGTTCGGTAACATTATTGCGTCCAAATATGGTTTCAAATCCGTACTCCGCAAACATTTTCCGCACATGATCCGCCGTTTTTGCAGAAGCGCCCGCCGCTTTCAGGACATTGCCATAGGGGAACGTGCCGTCAATATCCTGTTTTTCACTTCCAATGTCCTGTTTTGCATCTCCGATGTCCTGTTTTGGGAACGTCGTGCCAATATGAAGATACCGGTTGTGCAGCTCGTTCTGCTCGCCCAGCAGGAGATTCCGGAGGAACAGCTCCAAATACTCCGTCGTCTCATGGACGCCGCGCTTGAGGTCGTTATAGTTGGCGCGAACGAGGGAATTCCTGAAATACCACGCATTTTCCGCAAAAATGTCGTTGGTCACGTCGAAGCCCAGCGTCCGCAGATACTTGATGAAAAACACGGCAGTCGTGCGCGTGTTTCCCTCGCCGAAAACATGAATCTGCCACAGGCGGGAGACAAAGGCCGCCAGATGCGCAATGATCTCGCTCATAGAAAGGCCGTCGTAACGGAACGCCTTCTCCGTCGCAAAATCGTAATCCAGCGTCGCCCGCAGTTCAGACGCGCCGCCGTAGATGACAGTATTTCCGTCCAGCACCCATTCCTTCTTCGTGATGTTGTAGTCCCGAATCTGCCCCGCGTGCTTGTAGATGCCGGTAAACAGGCGTTTGTGGATGGAGAGATACTGCGCGGGCGAAAACACGAAGGACTGCTCCGCCAGCAGCTGGGCAATACGGGTGGAGACCTTGTCGGCCTCCTCTGTCCGGTCCGCGTCGTGCCGCCGGCTTTCCGCATAGTAGCTGTTGATCAGCGCGTTGGCCTCTTCGAGAGAAATCTCGCCCTCGATGTTTTTCTTTGCCGTTTCGATCAAATAGCGCGACGTTTCCAGGCCATCCACAGCCTGCAGCCCTACAGCCGTCTGCCACGCATAGCCAAGATCACGCTTATTCGGTTCGCTTTGGCGAAGATACTCTTCAAACGGGTCTTTGTTCATGTGGGGCCTCCCTGCTCAGCATGGAAAGCTGAAAAGTCTCAGTCACTCCGGGCTGCGGCTGCGAAATGCGGTGAAATCTCTTTCAACGATTTCTTTCCCGCTTCCAGGATGTTGTCGTCAAGCACGGCGAAGACAATGTCGAGCTGATTCCCTTTTTCAAGGAAGTCATTGCACGCCTGCAGCGCCTTCCGCCACGCCTGATCGACCGGATATCCGAAGATGCCCGCCGAAATCAACGGAAAGCCAATGGACGCGCAGCCATTTTCGGCAGCCAACTCCAACGAGCGGCGATACGCCCCATACAGGAGTTTTGCCTCGTCGTGCGTACCACCCGACCATCTCGGTCCGACGGCATGGATAATGTACTTTGCCTTCAGCCGAAAGCCCGGCGTGATCACGGCGGAGCCAGTGTCGCAGTGGCCGATCCTGTCGCAGGCAGCCTGCAGCTGCTCGTGCCCGGCGGCTCGGAAGATGGCTCCGCAGATGCCGCTGCCCGCCCACAGACCATCGTTGGCGGCGTTCACGATGGCGTCCGTGTCCAAATCCGTGATGCCGATTTTTCTGATTGCAATCGTGCTCATAGTATCCTCCATATATCAACAAGCAGCTTTTAGGTCCATCGCTCCGGCAGCGCCGCGTTGAACCGCTCCGCAACCTTGCACACGGTCTCGTCGTCCTTGGGAAAACCTTTGATGGCAATGTAGGGCATGGGGTGCCTCCTTTTACCGGTTAGCCGTCCTTCAGTTTCAGGTTATGTATAATTTGCTTCTGCTTCTCAGTAAGGAAAATATTGTGATAATTGACGGTTCTCCCTTTTGGCGGAAATATCATAGCGAACATATGTCCATTTCCCTCACCGGAATCAGCAATAACGGCTCCGGAAAACACCTCATGAGTGGCAGCGTTCTTTAATACATAGTATTCCGGAAGAATTGTGCGAAGGCTCCATTGCATAACACCCGATATGGTTATGCTTGCTATCTGGCAAAGCTTATCTGCAATCAGCAAGTATACCCCATCGGAGGAAATGTCCATTGTATGAGAATGGCTGAACGAGCAAGCCAAGGTGTCCTGACGTTCAAGATTGTTGCGGAATGCGGTATCAGCAATTGCTAAAATTGGATCGAGCATAAACAGCTTCTTTGCAGAACGATCAATAACAGCATTTGTGTATTGTTCCATGTTTTTATACTTACTATGACTCTTGTTGCAATCCGAAAATATCGGCGTATTAGGAAACCATTTAAATTCACCAGGCGCGTTTGGCGCTTCTAAATATATACTCCAGTTGACCCACTTTAGGTATTGCGATTTTGCATGAAGGAAATTTTCCGGAGTGCCTGTCCCCTTAAAGTCTGGGAAGTCATCTTCAATTCGCTGTTTCCACGGTTCAAGAGTGTATAAATCAACGCCGTGAAAAATCGCTTTATTCTTTGCAGCTTCGCTATATCCCGATGTGGAAAAAATGGCTTTGTGAGTGATTTGCGGCATATCTGCAAATTTCATACATAACTGTTCAATTGTAACGACATCAAGCGGTTTCGATTCTTTTTTTACTTCAGCAGCTTTGAAAGCTGCTATCATTCCTTCTTGATCTCTATAGGTGATTGTAATATCAACATCACGATTTTTCCCCGCCGCAGGGTCGTATACCATATCACCAACAGTGATTTCAACAGCATCAGGATTATGTTGCAAACAACAGAGTCCTACCAAATACTGAATCATCATTGGATTTGCCATATTAATACCTCCAGTGATGTCATTCTGTACCGCTCGATAGTATCGTTTTATCTGTTCTCCTCGAAATTCTCGACCTGCTCCATGACCTTGCGGAACACCTCCGGGCTGTACTGAGGAGGATAGCCGTTTTTGACAAGGCAAATCTTTATATCGAACTTGAGTTGATCCCTGACGATTTGGTTGTTGAGCCAATCGGCAAACGAGGACTTCGTATCAATAATCTCCTTAATTTTCTTTGCCAACGATTTGCACTTTTCATTGACCGAAACGCCGTCGACGACCTTATCCTCGCCATATACAAAGTTATATTGATCGCGCAGGGCCATCAAAATATCATAAAACGCCTTCTCCTCAAAGGTCAGACCGACCTTGCGGAAGCTTTCACGGTCAGCGTTCATCTCTTTCAAAATGCGCAGTGCCTGCTCCGTCGCATTTTTGATTATCTCTTCAGACGTTTCCTCTTGTGCGGCACCGGCTTCTTCTGCCGTCAGGCGCTTTCTCCGGTCGTGATACTGCTTGATTGTTGCCTCAAGCATTTCCTGGAACCGCTTGGCTGCCATCTGGTTGGTTTTGCTGTATTCCGTAATCTGCCTGCGGAGCATTTTCACCAGTATTTCGAGCTTGGACGCGGGCATTTTCACATCGGAAAGCTTTTCGAAGTATTCCGGGCTAAAAATGTCTTCTTCCTCGCCGCTTTCAAGGATACTTTCGACTTTGCTGTATTTTAGCGCCTCCTCAACCATCCTCGCCACATTGCGATTCATGATATCGGCATCAATTTCGCTGGTTCCGCTCATTTTGCGGACGAAACCGGCAATCGCCATGAAGCATTGAGCAAGAGCCGATTCCTCTTCGCCAAGCTCGCCGGAGGGCTGGCAGATATCATAGGCTGTTCGCATCCTCTTGACGGTTTTGAGGAAATATGTTTTGAACGACACCTTCTGGACGCTCTTTCCATTTTTGCTGATAGAGTTCAGTTCTTCCGTAGACACAAAAACGTACTCGGCAGCCTTTGCCAGCAGCCGATACCGCTCGGCCGGATCTCCTGCGGGATTGAGAAACGGCGTCAAGTCATAGCCTGCAAAGAGGTTCTTGAGGGTAAGAAGTTCCTCTCTAAATACGCCGGTCGCCTGTTCAATGTCATCGGATGTGGGCGCGACGGAGCTGTCGCCGCCATACATCTTCATGGCTTCGCGCATATTGTCACGAATGCCGATATAATCGACGATCAGGCCGTACTCCTTGCCAGGGTATTTCCTGTTTACACGGCTGATGGTCTGGATCAGCATATGCTTTTTCAGAGGTTTGTCGTTGTACATGTATGTAAGCGAGGGAACGTCAAATCCCGTGATCCACATATCGACGACAATAACGATGCGGAAATTTGACTTTTCCTGTTTGAAGGCAACATCAAGCTTCTCGGAGCGCTTATCATTTGTGACGCCGCCGAGATAATTGTACATGTCTTTATCGTCGTTCTTTCCGACGCTTGCCACCATAGCAATAAAGGGCATGGGCTTTAATTCGTTCAGTTCATCCGCAGAAACGGTGACGCCATCCGGGGCCTTCTTCTCCACAAACCACTCCGGATACTTATCCTGAAACTTTTTCAGCAGGTCATAAGCGATTTTTCTGCTGGAACAAACAATCATGGCCTTTTGCACGCGCTCCGGATCGTTGGCACATGCCGAAACATAGTGGTCATGGATATCCACGGCAAGGCGCTCCAGGCGCGAGGGCTCGCCCAGAATGATCTCCATAGAACTCATGGCCTTCTTGCTTGCCTCGACATCCTCCTCGGTCGCGCCGTCGTCGGCGCATTTTTTGTAATACTCCTCGATCAGCTTGACTTTTTCCTGATCCAGCAGGACTTTTGCAATCCGGGGATGATACTTGATGGAAACGGTCAGACCGTCGGCAACCGCCTGATCCATCGTATAGCGGTCGATTTCATCGCCAAAGGTTTGATAGGTCTCGGAAATCGGCGTACCGGTAAAACCGACAAAAGTGGCGTGAGGGAACGCTTCCCGCAAAACCTTGGCATAGGGCTTGGACACCATGGCTTTCATGTTGTTGTCCGCGTCCTTGCTGAACTTGATCTGTCTGGACTGTTCTAGCTGTGTGCGGTGCGCCTCATCCGAGAAGCATATAATATTTGCGCGGTCGTTGATCAGGCCGATTTTATCGTCTTTTCTGTCGCAGAACTTCTGAATGGTGCAGATATAAAACCCGCCGCTTTCACGCACGCCGAGTTCTTCTCTCAACACCTTGCGGCTCGGGACAACGCTGACTTCGCCGAGGCTCAAGAACTCGTTGCTTTTGGTAAACAGTTTTGAACCCTGATTTTGCAGGTCATCGCGGTCAACGATCATAACGATCGTGGGGGAACCGATTTCCGGGACATCCGTGCAGCGCAGGGCAAGCTGACGGGCAAGAAATGCCATCGTATAGGTTTTCCCGCAGCCGGTCGCGCCGAAATAGGTGCCGCCCTTTCCGCTCTTTGCAACCACAGATTTGATAATGCTCTGCTTCAGCAGGCGCGCAGCAAAGAACTGCGGATACCGGCAAACGATTTCCACTTCGTCGCTGTCGTATTCGCTGTCTTGAAAATAGATGTAGTCGCGGAAAATTTGGCTCAACTCCAATTCTTGTTGATGGAATCTAAAATGGGCACGGCACAGCAAGCTCCAATTTGCCTGCAATGAGATAAATCATGGAGGCATATCCCTTGAAGGTGTTAAAGCCGCGAGCTTTTCT
>Ga0256404_1011709_pt1 | contig 11649 bp, 9 predicted proteins | sample RumenRJG_01DNA_FD_185990 | JGI IMG/M metagenome (GOLD analysis project Ga0256404, IMG submission 185990) | Bovine rumen microbial communities from Lethbridge, Alberta, Canada - RJG_01 | ecosystem: Host-associated > Mammals > Digestive system > Stomach > Rumen | place: Canada: Alberta | collected... | reverse complement strand
GCTCCACCTTCATGATGAGACTTCTCGCACCCATATAGTTGGTGATATAGGTCGGATCTCCTGACATGATATAGCCGACGATCTGATTGACGGGATCGTATCCCTTCTCCAGCAGCGCCTCATAGACCACGGAGAGAATCTTCTTTACGCCCGTCTCCTGGTCCGGCTGCACCTTGAAATACTGTGTGTTCCCCAAGTCCATCCCGGACTTTCTGTTATTGTTCTGATCCATAAACTTACAATCAACCTCGTCCTATACTGTTTGTATTTCCTATGTATACGTGTTCCTCAAAAGAACGTCCGTTTACATCTCTTTATCATACCTTATTTTACCGCCGCTTTCAACTAGAGGCGCAAACATAAGGCCCTGCGCATTTGCCGCGGCACCTGTAAATACGCCCGAAATGAGCTGTCCTTCCTCCATTTTGGCGCCGGGATCGCCTTCGCAGAGGATGTATCCCTCCACATAGCGCTTTGTATGGCCTCTCCAGCAGAGGCCGAAGGGCATCTGCGCCTTCTCCTCCAGAAGGAGCTCATCCTGCTTTCCGATAAACTGCGCCCGGAACTGCTCCGACTGTCTCTGCGTCATCTCGAGCAAAATATCGCTGCGCGCGCTCTTTACCGGCTCCGGGATCTGCACCGGCATAGCAGCCGCCGCGGTTCCCTTCCGCACTGAATATTTGAAGACGTGCATCTCATAGAAGTTCACTTCCTCCAGGAACTTCACCGTCTCCTCAAATTCCGCGTTGGATTCCCCGGGAAATCCAACGATCACATCTGTCGTGATCGCGGGTTTATCATAATATCTTCTCAGCAGCTTTACGCTTTGCAAAAACTCCTCTGTCGTGTAATGGCGATTCATCCTGCGCAGCGTCGCGTTGCACCCGCTCTGCAGCGAGAGGTGGAAGTGCGGACACACTTCGGGCATCGCCGCGATCCCTTTGACAAAAGATTCTGTCATGATCCTTGGTTCAAGAGAGCTCAGGCGGATCCTCTCGATACCGTCGATTTTCCTGATCCGGTCCATCAGATCCAGCAGATAAGCCCCTGACTTCTCCGGGTCAAACTTCACAGCGTCTGTCTGCGCGTCCCACTCAAGGCCATAGGAACTGACGTGGATTCCGGTCAGGACTACTTCCCGAATCCCTTTATCCGCAATGGTCCCGATCTCCTTGAGGATCTCGCCCGGTCTTCTGCTCCTGATCCTTCCCCTCGCGTAGGGAATGATGCAGTAAGTGCAGAACTGATTGCAGCCGTCCTGTATTTTGACAAAAGCCCTTGTGTGGCCGGGGTCCTCGAGCTGCATATCCTCATAATCCGGTCTGTGCGTCAGGTCGGTCATCGTCCTGCCGCCCAGGGTGCGCCTTTCAAGGCTTCCGCCTTCTGTGCCATGTGCTTCGCCGGCTGCGCTCTCCTTATCTCCGCCTATCCCTGCCAGGAACTCATCCAGAAGTTCCGCGATCTTCGCTTTCTTATTATTACCAATGGCCAGGTCGATGGAGCTGTCTGTTCCGACCCTCGCGGGATCTGTCTCCACGTAGCATCCCACCGCGATGACTACCGCGTCGGGGTTTCTCTTTTTTGCCTTGTGGATCATCTGGCGGCTCTTTCTGTCGGCGATGTTGGTGACGGTACAAGTGTTGATCACATAAACTTCCGCCTCTTCCTCAAAAGGGACGGAAATATACCCGTGTTCCTCCATTTTTTGCCGCATTATGTCCAATTCGTAACTGTTTACTTTACACCCGAGATTGTGAAATGCTACACGTTTCAAGCTTCTTCCTCTTCCAAATTGTATTTATACGACATTGACTTTTCACCGACCAGAATTTACTATAAAACTAACGCAAAGGAATTTTGTAAGGAGGCAAACACCTATGAAAACAGTAATGATCTCATTAAATTCTATCGATAAAGTTAAGTCCTTCGTCAATGATATTTCCCGTTTTGACTATGACTTCGACCTGGTATCCGGCCGTTATGTTATTGACGCCAAGTCCATCATGGGCATCTTTTCCCTGGATCTGAGCAAGCCCATCGAGCTCAACATTCACGCCGAGGAGGGCTCTGACGCGGTTCTCGAGACCCTTAAGCCCTATATCGTCTGATCAGCTTATAAGATGAAAGCCCCGAAGCCTTACCGGTTTCGGGGCTTTTTCTCGTGTTTTTGTCAGATCTGCAGTTCTCCGTCTCTTTGTTTGACGATCCTTGTCTCGTCCTTGCCCACGATCATGATCTCATCTGTGGCGATCGCCCGCTCCACCATCTCGTCGATCTTCTCGTCGAGGTTTCTCTCGTGGCGCTTGATGACGTCAAGACGCGGCTTTGTCACGGGGTGCTTAGCCACAAAGATCGTGCAGCAGTCCTCGTAAGGGAGAATGGACGTCTCAAACGTGCCGATCTTCTTGGAGACCTTGACGATCTCCTCCTTATCAAAACCGATCAGCGGCCTGAAAACGGGTAGTGTGCACACTTCGTTGGTGACGCCCAGCGCCGTCATAGTCTGGGAAGCGACCTGGCCGATGCTCTCGCCCGTGATAAGGGCCAGGCACTCCGACTCCTTCGCGAGTCTCTCCGCGATGCGCATCATAAACCTGCGCATGATAATGGTGAGTTCGTCATGAGGGCACTTCTCGTAGATGTAGAGCTGGATCTCCGTGAAGTTGATGTTGTGCAGCCAGATCGGACCCGTGTAGGCAGCTACCTGGCTTGCCAGGTCGACGACCTTCTGCAGCGCTCTCTCACTTGTATAAGGCGGCGCGTTAAAATATACCGCGTCCAGTTTCACGCCCCTCTTGGCGATCATGTAGCCCGCCACTGGTGAATCGATTCCGCCGGAGAGAAGGAGCATGGCCTTTCCGCCGACGCCGACAGGAAGTCCGCCCGGTCCGGGGATGATCGTCGAGTAGATGTATATTTTCTCCCTGATCTCCACATGGAGCATGATCTCGGGCTTATGTACGTCCACCGTGAGGTTGGGGCAGGCGTCTAGAACAGCCTCTCCCAGCTCCTCGTTGACCTTCATGGAGTCGAGAGGATATTCCTTGTTCAGCCTTCTGGCGTGGACCTTGAAAGTCGCCTCCCTCTCAGGGTACTCCTCCTTCATGAAGTCTGCCGCCGCCTTCCGCAGCTCCTCAATGGGAACCACCGGAGTTTCCACAATGGGGCAGATGCCGGAGATACCGAACACGCGGCTCAGGGCTTCGGTGACCTCGCTGTAGTCATAGTCCGACAGGCACTCCACAAAAACTCTTCCGTAGGTCCTGTGAACGGCAAAGTTACCCTCGCAAGGCTTGAGGGCGTGCTTGATCTGGCGGACCAGGGCCTCCTCAAATATATGGCGGTTTTTGCCCTTGATGCCGATCTCGGCGTACTTGATCAAAAAAGACTGATATTTCATAATTCCTCCGGCTTCAATGTCTGGTATATTTTCTAAGGAAGGGGATGATCTCATGCAAGGCCGCGGAGGCCTGAAGGATGTCCTCTTCGGTTGTCATTTCGGAGAGGCTGATGCGGATGGTGTTGTCGAGGTAGGGCCTGGGGAGCCCGATCGCTTCCAGCGTCGCCGATGTGTGGGGTTTGTTGGATGCGCAGGCGCTTCCCGATGAGACGTAGACGCCTCTTTCCTCCAGCGCGTGAAGCAGCACTTCCGCCCGCACACCGGGCACTGTAAGGCTGATGATATGCGGCGCGCACTCTCTCCCTTTGGGTCCGTTCACCCGAAGGTCCGGAATGTCGGCGATCTCAACGAGGAGCTTCTCCCGCAATCCGTACAGCCTGTCGATACTCTTGTCAAAATCCTGATACAGCATCTTCGCCGCAAGGCCCATAGCTGCGACACCGGCCACATTCTCCGTGCCGGAGCGCATTCCGCCCTGCTGCCCGCCGCCGTAGATCAGGTTCTTCACCTTCACCTTGTCGCCGATATAGAGGAAACCGGTTCCCTTGGGCGCGTGGATCTTGTGCCCGCTGGCTGACAGGAGGTCGATCCCCCACTTTCTGGGATAGATCTGCGCTTTGCCAAACCCCTGCACTGCGTCCACATGAAAGAGCACAGAAGGATTCTTCGCTTTGATGCGTTTCGCGATCTCCTGAATCGGCTCTACCGCGCCGATCTCATTGTTGGTGTGCATAACAGAAACCAGGATCGTGTCGTCCCTGACGGCCTCTTCCAGCAGATCCGGAGAGACGATCCCGTATTCGTCCACCGGCAGATAAGCCACCTCAAAGCCCTGTGATTCAAGATATTTCATGGATTCCAGGACAGCGGGATGCTCGATTTTCGTCGTGATCAGGTGGCGTCCCTTTCTCATATTGGCCATAGCGCCGCCGATTATAGCGATGTTGTCGGATTCCGTTCCGCAGGAAGTGAACAGGAGGTTCTTCTCGCTCACCTTCAGGATCTGCGCCAGGGTCTTCTTCGCCTCGGCGATCTGCCTCTCAGCCTCCACGCCTTTGTGGTGCATGCTGGAGGGATTGCCGTACTCTTCCAGGTATATTTTGTTCATCAGCTCCACTACTTCCGGAAAGCACCGGGTCGTAGCAGAGTTGTCCAGATACGCTTCTCTCATGTTTCCTCTTCTATTAATACTTGCGGGACCGCTTCGGTTCTTCGCCGATCCCCTGTTTGCCGTACCCTGCATGATAACACAACATTTTGCCGATTACAAACCGTTCGCCTGCGAATCAGCAGGTTTCAAAGCGGTAGATCAGCCAGGAGAGCACTACCAGCGCCGCTGTCTCGGTCCTGAGGATCCTCTTGCCGAGGGAGATCGGCAGGATTCCCGCCGCCTTAGCAAGTTCCACCTCGCCGGGCTCAAAGCCGCCTTCCGGTCCGATAAATATTGAGACCGCGTTTCCCTCTTCGATTCCATCGATGAGGCTCCTGGTACTCCCGTCCTCTTCCTGCAGTTCATAGGGAAGAAGGCGCGTCTGTGTGTTTTCCTTCGCGAAGCGGACTGCTTCCTCCATCGTCATGGGCTCGCGCACCAGCGGGACCACGGCTCTGCGGCTCTGCTTGGCCGCAGCCTCCGCTATGGTCTGCCAGCGCTGTGTCTTCTTCGCTATTTTGGCGCCTTCGAGTCTGGCGACGCTGCGGCGCATCTGCACCGGGATGATCTCGGCCGCGCCCAGTTCTACAGCTTTCTGCACGATCAGGTCCATCTTGTCGGACTTGGGAAGCCCCTGGAAGAGATAAACCTTCACGGGAAGCTCCACATCGGATTCCTTGACAAAACGCAGCCTGCACACCACCTCCGAGTCTGTGAACTCCTCGATGCCGTAGCGGTATTCGCGCTCGTCCTGCCCCGTCCGGACGCTGATCTCGTCGCCGGGTTTCAGGCGCAGCACGTTCTTAATATGATTGACATCCCTGCCAGTCACATACAAGAGCTCCCCCTGCATCTGCGCGGGATCTACAAAGATATGCAGCATTTGCTCATCTCCTTAAGCCAGCGGTTTGCGGCCCACAACGCAGCGCCACTCTCCCTGGGCGGTCACACTGACGACCTCGAGGCCGGCTTCTCTCATCGCCTCCGCGACGCTGTCTTCCCGTCCCTCCAGGATCCCTGAAGTGATGTAGTAAGCGCCGGGCTTCATGGCCGGCACCACGTGAGGCGTCAGCGGGATCAGGACATCCGCCAGAATATTGGCAGCAACAATGTCGTATTTATCGGTTCCGACTTCCTCCTGCACCTTCTCGTCGTCGATCAGGTTGCCGAGGATCACATGGAACTTATCGGGATCCACGCCGTTGGTGCGCAGGTTATCCTCGATCGCGGGAGGCGCGCAGGGATCCAGATCTGTTCCGAAGGCGCTCTTTATGCCGAACATCAGGGCCAAAATAGCGAGAATTCCGCTTCCTGTCCCCACATCGAGCATGACCGTTTCCGGCGTCAGATACTTGCGGATCTGTCGGATGCAGAGCTGAGTGGTCTCATGCATGCCTGTTCCGAAAGCAGTCCCGGGATCGATATGGAAGACCAGCGCCGGTTTCTTATCAGTGATCTCCGGCTTCTCCCAGGAGGGGATCGCCAGAATATCGTCGATCCAGAACTGGTGGAAATACTGTTTCCAGTTGTTGATCCAGTCTACGTCCTCGGTCTCCTCAATGGTAACTGTGCCGTCTCCGATATCCGAATAAGTTCTTAGCTCAGCCAGTTCTTCCAGGATGGAAGCCTTCACCTCTTCGGGCGTCTTGGGCTCATCGTCTACAAGGACGCGGCCGTCTTCCGTCTCCTCCAGGAAGAAACTGAGCACCGCTGACCCGTCGTCCTCCCCGGCGTCGGGTAGTATGTCAACAAACATCTGCTCCTTCTCAGCGGCCGTAAGCGGCACATGGTCCTCGATCTGCGCGCCGTACAGGCCGATGTCCTGCATGGAGCTGATGATTATGTCCTCCGCATCTGCTTTTGTGCGGACTCTGAATGCCATCCATTTCATATGCTGTCCCTCTGTTTTTTATCTAAGTAATAACGCACCAAAGCCGGCAGCGCATAATAACGCTGCCGGCTGACTGTATTTAGTCTCCTCTGACCCGTCTGTTCTCCGGATCAGGTTCTGAACTGCTCAGTTCTTCCAGAATTTCTTCTTTTTATTCGATTCCTTCTTGGGAGGAGCGTCTTTCTCCGCGGTTTCGCGCTCCGCCTGTTTGAGGGAATCCCCTGTCAGGGCGTCGAACTGTCTGAGCAGGTCCTTTGCTTCCTTGCTGAGTTTGGTAGGAGTCTCCACCACCAGGGTCACATAGTGATCGCCTCGGATCTGCTGGTTGCGGATCGTGGGAAAGCCCTTATTCTTAAGCCTTATTCTCGTATCGCTCTGCGTGCCGGGCTTGACATCGTAGATCACCTTGCCGTCCACGGTGTTGATGACTATGCTTCCGCCCAGAGCCGCGATCGCGTAGGAAATGTTCACTGTGGAGAAAACATTGTAGTCCTGACGCATGAACTCAGGATGCGGCTCAACGATCACTTCCACAAGAAGATCACCTCTGGGGCCTCCGTTCACTCCGGGCTCGCCCTTGTCGCGGATGCGGACGCTCTGTCCGTTGTCGATTCCGGCCGGAATGGATACCTTGATGGTCTTCTTACTGCTTACATAACCTGTTCCGCCGCAGTTAGTGCACTTGTCCTTGATGATCTTTCCGCTTCCTCCGCAGTCCGGGCATGTCTGCACGTTCCGCACAGTGCCGAAGAAGGACTGCTGCGTGAATACCACCTGACCTTTGCCGCCGCACTTGGGGCACATTTGCGGGGTTGTCCCGGGCTTCGCGCCCGTCCCCGAGCAGGTCGGGCAGGGATCCTTAAGGTTAAGGGTGATCTCTTTCTCAACGCCGGTCACCGCTTCGAGGAATGTGATCCTCACACTGGTGCGGACATTTGCCCCCTTCATAGGGCCGCCCGCCGGTCCGCGTCTTCCGCCGCCGAAGAAATCGCCGAACAGATCGCCGAAAATATCGCCGAAATCGGCCGAATTGAAATCAAAGCCGCCAAAGCCGCCGGATCCGTCAAATGCCGCGAAGCCAAACTGATCGTACTTCTGGCGCTTCTCCGCGTCGCTCAGGATCGCATAGGCTTCTGAGGCCTCTTTGAATTTAGCTTCCGCATTCTTGTCGCCGGGATTCATGTCCGGATGGTATTTTTTGGCAAGTTTCCTATATGCCTTTTTTATATCCTCTTCGGACGCGTCCTTGGCAACTCCAAGCGCTTCATAGTAATCACGTTTCTGTTCAGCCATAATATTTACATTCTCTCGCGTATTATTTCTCTGTTTACAAGGGAGTTGCCCAAGCCGCGTGGTAAGCGCGACCTGGGCACTCCTTAAACTATATCATTTTCTTTTATATTTCAATACAAATCTCAAACTTCGCGATAGTCGCCGTCGACTACGTCGTCGTCACCGCTTGCGCTTCCGCCGGCGTTATGGCCGCCCATGTCGGGGCCTGCGCCCTGGTTGTTCTGCATGTTCTGGTACATCTGAGTGAACAGCTGCTGGGAGTCGTTCATCAGTTTCTCCTTGCCGGACTTAAGGGCGTCGATGTCAGCGTCGCTGATGTCAGTCTGATCCTTGGTTCTCTCAAGGATTGCCTTGAGGTCCGCGATCTCGGATTCAACAGTTGCCTTTGCGGATGCGTCGATCTTGTCGCCGACTTCCTTCAGGGCCTTCTCGGTCTGGAATACGATGGAGTCAGCTTCGTTTCTCGCGTCTACGCCTTCCTTGCGCTTTCTGTCCTCTGCCTCGAACTGAGCGGCTTCCTTGATCGCCTTCTCGATATCCTCGTCGGACATGTTGGAGCCGGCAGTGATGGTGATGTGCTGCTCTTTGCCTGTGCCGAGGTCCTTAGCGGATACATTTACGATACCGTTTGCGTCGATATCGAAAGTAACCTCGATCTGCGGTACGCCGCGCATTGCGGGCGGGATTCCGTCCAGTCTGAACTGGCCGAGGGACTTGTTGTCTCTCGCGAACTTTCTCTCACCCTGAAGGACGTTGATGTCAACAGCGGTCTGGTTGTCAGCTGCTGTGGAGAACACCTGGCTCTTCTTGGTAGGGATAGTTGTATTTCTCTCGATCAGAGGGGTAGCGATGCCGCCCATGGTCTCGATGGAAAGTGTCAGAGGTGTGACATCAAGCAGAAGGATGTCGCCTGCGCCTGCATCGCCTGCAAGCTTGCCGCCCTGGATAGCAGCGCCGATCGCGACGCACTCATCAGGGTTGAGGGTCTTGCTGGGCTCATGGCCTGTCAGTTTCTGTACCTTATCCTGCACGCAAGGGATTCTTGTGGAACCGCCGACCAGCAGAACCTTGCCCAGGTCGGAGTTGTTGAGGCCTGCGTCTCTCATAGCGTTCTGAACCGGAATAGCGGTCTTCTCTACGAGGTCGCTGATCAGCTCTTCGAACTTAGCCCTTGTGAGGTTCTTGTCGAAGTGCTTGGGGCCTTCCGCTGTAGCTGTGATGAAAGGAAGGTTGATGTTGGTAGTAATTGCGCTGGACAGCTCCTTCTTAGCCTTCTCAGCTGCTTCCTTCATTCTCTGCAGAGCCATCTTGTCGTTAGAGAGGTCGATGCCTTCTGCTGCCTTGAACTCGCGGATGATCCAGTCAATGATCCTCTGGTCGAAGTCATCGCCGCCGAGACGTGTGTCGCCGTTGGTGGACAGAACTTCGATGACGCCGTCGCCGATCTCGATGATGGAAACATCGAAAGTACCGCCGCCCAGGTCATAGACCATGATCTTCTGCTCTTTCTCGTTGTCCAGGCCGTAAGCCAGAGCTGCCGCTGTGGGCTCGTTGATGATTCTCTTGACATCAAGGCCTGCGATCTTGCCGGCGTCCTTAGTAGCCTGTCTCTGTGCGTCGTTGAAGTATGCGGGAACAGTGATGACTGCCTCGGAGACCTTCTCGCCGAGATAGCTCTCTGCGTCAGCTTTCAGCTTCTGCAGGATCATAGCGGAGATCTGCTGAGGGGAATACTTCTTGCCGTCGATGGTGCGGCCGCGGTCTGTTCCCATGTCTCTCTTAATAGAAGAGATTGTGTTGTCAGCGTTAGTAACTGCCTGACGCTTTGCGGGCTCACCCACCAGTCTCTCGCCGGTCTTTGTGAAAGCGACGACGGAAGGTGTGGTTCTTGAACCTTCTGCGTTAGGGATAACTGTAGGCTTTCCGCCTTCCATAACTGCTACGCAGCTGTTTGTTGTACCAAGGTCGATACCGATAATCTTACTCATTATTTCCTCCTTTTTTGCGCCTTACGCGCTCTATCTGTAATTGTGGATTATTTTCCAAAATATATACGTCTCGGTTGTGTCTCTTACAGGCACAGAGCCGTAATTTTCACTGTTTTGCCATAAATCTGATCTGTCTTTCTCAGGAGACGACGCCAACCATTGAGTGGCGGATCACCATGTCGTGATATGTATAGCCCTTCTGGAATTCCTGCGCCACGACGCCGGTCTCAAATTCGTCGCTTTCCACCTGCATAACCGCGTTGTGGAAGTTGGGATCAAATTCCTTGCCGACTGCCTCAATGGGCTTTACTCCAAGATCCTCCAGCTGCTTGATAAGCTGCTTGTAGACCATCTCCATGCCGCTGACGATCGCGCTGTCCTTCTCGTTCTCGGGAACCGCCGCCAGGCCTCTCTCGAAGTTGTCCACTACAGGAAGCATCTTCTCGATCACGCTCTTCTCTCCCATGGAGAACATCTGCTCCTTCTCTTTGGAGGTGCGCTTGCGGAAGTTGTCGAACTCCGCCATCTGGCGCCTCACCTTGTCCTCAAGAGCAGCGACCTTTTCGCTAAGCGCTTTCTCCCTGCTTCCCGCAGGTGCCTTCGGCTCAGGCTCCTCTTCGTTTCCCGGATCGGATGTCCCTTCTGCCTCAGTCTCATCCACGGCGTCCTCTGCCCCAGTCTCATCCACGGCTTCTTCTACAGCCTCGTCCATGGCTTCTTCTACAGTCTCATCCATGATCTCTTCAGCTGTCTCATCCATGAATTCTTCGGGTTCGGTGCCGGGCTGTTCATTCTTCTTGTTCTCAGCTTCTGCCATATATTCCTTTCCGCACCGCACTCTCTGTGTCCAGAACCGGCAAGGTGCTCATTCCTGCTCTCATATTATTTATACAGGTCGTCGAGCTGCTCCATCATATGCCGGAGCACATCGATAACTCTCTCATAGTCCATCCTCCGGGGTCCGATGATCCCCACCGTCCCCTTCATGCCGTCACCAAGATCATAAGTGGCGGTAACAACGCTGCAGTCCTTCATGCTTGCCACCGGCATTTCCTCGCCGATGTAAACCTGAATTCCGGTCTCGCTGCTGCCTGACAGAGATTCCTGTACAATGCTCCCAAGTGCCTGCTTCTCCTCGAAGTCACTGATGATCTCGCTCGCTTTGTTGTGATCCGCAAGCTCCGGATACCTGAAAATGTTCTTGGCTCCGCTCGTGTAGATCTTCAGATCTTCCTCTTTCCGAACGATCTCCGCCGCCGCGTCAAAGACGTCGTTGACGATCTGCGTATGAATACCGGCGTCTCTCTTGATGGACTCGATCAGTCCCAGTGTGATCTCCTCGACGGGAAGTCCGCACAGGTTCGTGTTGAGCAGCATGTTAAGTCTCAGCATCTGCTCCGCGTCCAGCAGTGTATCCACCGGAATTACCCTGTTCCTGATAAGGTTCCCCTCAAGCACGATCACCGCCAGGATGTTGTTCTCATCCAGCTGCGAGAGCTGAATGAACTTGATCTTGTTCCTGCAGATCACCGGCGATGAGATCATCGACGCGTATTGAGTGTTCGCGGCCAGAAGCTTGGCGACCTGCTGCAAAAGATTCTCCAGCCTGTCCTGCTTCTGCAGGAGCACGTTCTTCATCGCTTCCACCTTCTGCCGCTCCGACCCCAGCATGTTGTCCACGTAGAGGCGGTAACCCGCATCAGTAGGAATACGTCCGGCCGACGTGTGCGGCTGCATGATCAGTCCCATCTCTTCAAGGTCAGCCATCTCATTTCTGATCGTTGCACTGCTCAGCTTGAGATCGGTGTACTTGGAAATCGTCCTGCTGCCTACCGGCTCGCCGGTCTCCAGGTAATTGCGGATGATAGCCTGCAATATTTTCATCTTGCGATCTTGCAGTTCCATAATATCCTCCGTATCGGGATCG
>Ga0256404_1011708_pt1 | contig 11650 bp, 9 predicted proteins | sample RumenRJG_01DNA_FD_185990 | JGI IMG/M metagenome (GOLD analysis project Ga0256404, IMG submission 185990) | Bovine rumen microbial communities from Lethbridge, Alberta, Canada - RJG_01 | ecosystem: Host-associated > Mammals > Digestive system > Stomach > Rumen | place: Canada: Alberta | collected... | reverse complement strand
GGTGGAGATGCGGAAGAACTTCACCACCATCGCCATCGTCCTGGACGACTACGGCGTGACATCCGGCATGATCACCATGGAGGACCTGCTGGAGGAGATCGTGGGGGAAATCCGGGACGAGTACGACACCGACGAGGGGAAGCAGATCCGCCGCGTCGGAGAGGACGAGTACCTGATGGATGGAAACCTGAAGCTGGTGGACCTGAACAGCCAGCTGGATCTCTCGCTGGACTCGGAAAACGTGGAGTCCGTGGGAGGGTACGTCACGGAGCTTCTGGACCGGGTGCCTAAGGCCGGGGACCAGGTGGAGGCGAAGGGCCTCCGGTTCACCGTGCTCCGCATGGACAAGAACCGGGTGGAGGAGCTGCGCATGAAGATCCTGCCGTCGGAAGAAGAGAAGATTGGCTGAATACAGCCGGAGTGAGGAATTTACAATGGCATCGAAAATGAAAATCGGAAAAACCTTTGTCTCTGCGATCCTTGCCGGCATGGCCATCAGCTTCGGCGGGGTGGTCTTCCTGTCCCTGGAAAACAAGGTTCTGGGGTCCCTGTTCTTTACCGTGGGACTCTTCATGGTCTGCACCTTCGGTCTGAACCTGTTCACCGGAAAGGTCTGCTACTTCTTCCAGAACGACCTGGCCTTTCGGCTGAACCTGATCGTGATCTGGCTCGGAAACCTGGTGGGAACGCTGATCGTCGGGAACATGGTGCGCGTAAGCCGCATCGCGGGCATCGCGGAGCGGGCCGCCTCCATGTGCGCGGTGAAAACCGGGGACAGCATGGTCAGCCTCTTCATTCTGGGCATCCTCTGCGACATCTTCATCTACGTGGGGGTGGAGAGCTACCGCTCGAATCCCCACGAGACCGGGAAATACCTGGGGCTGTTCTTCGGGGTCATGGTCTTCATCCTCTGCGGGTACGAGCACTGCGTGGCGGACATGTTCTACTTCACGGTGGCCGGGGCCTGGAGCGCCCAGGCCGTGGTGTGCCTCCTGGTCATCACCGCGGGCAATGCCGCCGGCGGGGTGTTTTTCCCGCTGGTGAGGGGATTCCTGGCGAAAGAGTGAAGGGGGAACAACCGGGAAGCAAACAAGAAGCAGCCGGGGAATAACCGGGAAACAAACGAGAAGCAAACGGTGGACAATCGGGAAGCGGCCGGGGAACAACCGGGAGAAAACTGATTGCGTCGGAACCTGCAATATGCTATAATCTCGTGGAATCTCATTAAAGTGAGGAGGATAAAGATATGAAGCACGTGATGACTCTGAACGAGAAGCCCCTGAAGGAGAGCATGAAGAAGGGCGGCTGCGGCGAGTGCCAGACCTCCTGCCAGTCTGCCTGCAAGACATCCTGCACCGTGGGAAACCAGAGCTGCGAGAACGCAAACAGATAAGCTTTTTCAATGGAGTCTCTGTCACCACAGGAGCATATGACGCGGATCGACCCCTACGGTCAGCTATGACTGCAGGGGTTGTTGCATTGTCTGCCGGTCTGAAATCAGGGAAGAAAGCAGGTTTCCGGCCGTGACGGGACGGGGAGAGGGAAGAGGAGAGAGGAAGAAGACTTTGATCCATCAGTTTATCAACAACGGAATCGCCATTGTCATGGACGTGAACTCCGGCTCCGTCCACGTGGCAGATCCGGCATTTTACAAGGCTGTCGCCATCGCAGAGCCCCTGATCGGCGAGCTGGAGAAGCCATGTCCCGTTCCGGAGGAGGTCAAAGAGGCCGTCCGGAAGGGGCTCGCTGGGGAATTCTCCGGTGAGGAGACCGAGGAGATCCTGGAGGTCATGCAGGAGCTCATCGATCGCGAGGAGCTCTTCACAAAGGACAGCTATCAGAACTTCGTGCGGGATTTCAAGGCCCGGCAGACGGTGGTGAAGGCCCTGTGCCTGCACATCGCCCACGACTGCAACCTGGCCTGCCGCTACTGCTTCGCCGGAGAGGGAGAGTACCACGGAAGACGGGCCCTCATGAGCCTGGAGGTGGGAAAGAAGGCCCTGGATTTCCTGGTGAAATCCTCGGGGGCGCGCAGAAACCTGGAGGTGGACTTCTTCGGCGGTGAACCCACCATGAACTGGGAAGTGGTGAAGGAGCTGGTGGCCTACGGCCGCAGCTTGGAGGAGCCCTACGGGAAGAACTTCCGCTTCACCCTGACCACCAACGGCGTTCTCCTGAACGACGAGATCACCGAGTTCTGCAACCGGGAGATGTCCAACGTGGTGCTGAGCCTGGACGGGCGGAAAGAGGTCAACGACCGCATGCGCCCCACCCGGAACGGAAAGGGCAGCTACGACATCATCGTCCCCAAGTACCAGCGCTTCGCGGAGAAGCGGGGCGACAAGGACTACTTCATCCGGGGCACCTTTACCCGCGAGAACCTGCACTTCTCGGAGGATGTGCTGCACTTCGCGGACCTGGGTTTCAGGAAGATGAGCATGGAGCCCGTGGTGGCGGGGCCCGACGAGCCCTGGTCCATCCGGGAGGAGGACCTGCCGGTGGTCCTGGAGCAGTACGACCGGCTGGCGGCGGAATATGTGAAGCGCCGCAGAGAGGGGAGAGGCTTCGTCTTCTTCCACTTCCAGATCGACTTAAAGCAGGGGCCCTGCGTGGCGAAGCGCCTCTCAGGCTGCGGCTCCGGCACCGAGTACCTGGCGGTGACCCCCTGGGGAGACCTCTATCCCTGCCACCAGTTTGTGGGGGATGAGCGCTTCCTGCTGGGCAATGTGGACGAGGGAATCACCCGGACGGATATTCGGGACGAGTTCAAGCTCTGCAACGTGTACGCCAAGGAGAAGTGCAGGGAGTGCTTCGCGCGGTTCTACTGCAGCGGAGGCTGCGCCGCCAATTCCTGGAAGTTCCACGAGAGCCTCACAGACGCCTACGACGTGGGCTGCGAGATGCAGAAGAAGCGCATCGAGTGCGCGATCATGATCAAGGCGGCGGAAATGATGGACGCTGCGGGCGTCTGATCAATATATGAAAACAATTAATAAGAATCAGGAGATGGAGTCATGAAAAACACGAGGAGCAAGGCACTTGCCGGTCTGGTGATTCTGCTGGCCGCTCTGGCAGGGTTTCTCTATCTGGCCTACATGAGCATCCGGGACCAGAAGATCAAGCTGGGCCTGGACCTGGCGGGCGGCGTAAGCATCACGTACCAGGCGAAGGATCCGAATCCCAGCGACATGGACATGCGGGATACGATTTTCAAGCTGCAGCAGAGAGTCGGCAGCTATTCGGACGAGGCCCAGGTTTACCAGGAGGGCAACAACCGGATCAACATCGACATCCCCGGCGTCTCTGACGCGAACACCATTCTGGAGGAGCTGGGCCAGCCCGGATCCCTCCTGTTTGTGGATCCCGACGGCAAGGTGATCCTCACCGGCGACCAGGTGAAGAGCGCCCAGGCCGGACAGCTGCAGGACCGGACCACCGGCGTCAACGAGTTCGTGGTTGAGCTGTCCTTCTCCGATGAGGGAACCAAGGCCTTTGCCGATGCCACCACCCGCCTGGTGGGGCAGCGGATCGCCATCATCTACGACGGCGTCATGTACTCCAACCCCGTGGTCAAGGAGCCCATCACCGGCGGACAGTGCACCATCGACGGCATGCAGACCTTTGAGAGCGCGGAGCTCCTGGCCTCCACCATCCGCATCGGTGCCCTGAAGCTGGAGCTGGAAGAGATGCGCTCCAACGTGGTTGGCGCCCAGCTGGGCGAGCGGGCCATTTCCACCTCCATGAAGGCGGGCGCTGTGGCCTTCGCGGTGATCTCTGTCTTCATGGTCGCCGTGTTCTGGATCATGGGCGTCTCTGCGGCTCTGGCCCTCTGCCTCTACATCACCCTCACCATCTGCCTGCTCTCGGCCTTTGACGTCACCATGACGCTGCCGGGCATCGCCGGAATCATTCTTTCCGTCGGTATGGCGGTGGATGCCAACGTCATCATCTTCACCCGTATCCGGGAGGAGATCGGCCTCGGAAAGACCGTGCGGAGCGCCATCAAGTCCGGCTTCCGGAAGGCCCTCTCCGCCATCGTGGACGGAAACATCACCACCCTGATCGCCGCCGCGGTGCTCTTCATCATGGGCACCGGCACCATCAAGGGCTTCGCCACCACCCTGGGACTGGGCGTCATCGTGTCCATGTTCACGGCGCTGGTCATCACCCGCGCCTGGCTCTACACCCTGCACGACCTGGGTTTTGAGGACAGGAAGTTCTACGGCGTCATCAGGGAGCGGAAGGTCATCGACTTTGTGGGAAGGAGAAAGGTGTTCTTCGGCCTGGCCGTCGCCACCATCGCCGCAGGCTTCATCGCCATGGGCGTGTACAGCGGGACCAAGGGCTCTGCCCTGAACTTAGGTCTTGACTTCAAGGGCGGCACCTCCACCAACGTGGAGTTCAACGAGAACCTGTCCCTGGAGGATATCGACGCAAAGGTGAAGCCGCTGGTCTCCGAGATCACCGGCGACAGCGACATCCAGGCCTCCAAGGTCCAGGGCACCAACGAGGTGCTGATCAAGACCCGTTCCCTCACGGTTGAGGAGCGCCAGGCCCTGAACAGCACGCTGGCAGGCGAGTTCGGCATCGACGAGGAGAAGATCACGGCGGAGTCCATCTCCGGTACCATCAGCGCCGAGATGCGCCGCGATGCCATCATCGCGGTGATCGTCGCCCTGTTCCTCATGCTGATCTACATCCGGTTCCGCTTCGCGGACATCCGCTTCGCCAGCTCCGCGATCCTCTGCCTGGTGCACGACGTGCTGGTGCTGCTGACCTGCTACGCGGTGTTCCGCTGGAGCGTGGGCTCCAGCTTCGTGGCCTGCATGCTGACCCTGGTGGGTTATTCCATCAACGACACCATCGTCATCTTTGACCGGATCCGCGAGAACCAGCGCCTCAGCCACGGGCTGAGCCGCATGGAGATCGCCAACAAGAGCGTCACGGAGACCTTCTCCCGCTCGCTCCTCACCTCCATCACCACCTTCCTGGCGATCTTCTGCCTCTTCGTGATGGGTGTGTCCTCCATCCGCGAGTTCACCCTGCCGCTGATGGTGGGTACCGTCTGCGGTACCTACTCCTCCGTGGCCATCGCCACCTCTCTCTGGTACGTGCTGGAGAAGCGGGCGGATGATAAGAAGGCCGAGCAGAAGAAGGCCGAGAAGGCGGAGAAGAGCGCGGCGAAGAGCGGAAAGGGCGGAAAGGCCGGCAAGACCGGAGAGCCCGCGAAGAAGGACGGCGAATGAATTACCGCGTACTCGCCAAGGACGGAAGAGCCAAGCGGGCGCGCATGGAGACGGTGCACGGAACCATCGAGACCCCGGTGTTCATGAACGTGGGCACCGTGGCCGCCATCAAGGGCGCGGTCTCCACGGATGACCTCCGGGAGATCGGCACCCAGGTGGAGCTCTCCAACACCTACCACCTGCACGTGAGGCCCGGGGACCACACCCGCTCCGGAGACCAGGTGATCAGGTCCCTCGGCGGGCTGCACCGCTTCATGAACTGGGACCGGCCCATCCTGACCGATTCCGGCGGCTTCCAGGTCTTTTCCCTGGCGGGGCTCCGGAAGATCAGGGAGGAGGGGGTCACCTTCCACTCCCACATCGACGGGCGCGTCATCTTCATGGGGCCGGAGGAGAGCATGCGGATCCAGTCCAACCTGGGTTCCACCATCGCCATGGCCTTTGACGAGTGCCCCTCCAGCGTGGCGGAGAAGTCCTACATTGCCCAGAGCGTGGCCCGGACCACCCGGTGGCTCAGGCGCTGCAAGGAGGAGATGGACCGGCTGAACGCCCTGCCCGACACCATCAACCGGGAGCAGCTGCTCTTCGGCATCAACCAGGGCGGCGTCTACGAGGATATCCGCATTGCCCACGCCGACGAGATCCGGGAGATGAACCTGGACGGCTACGCGGTGGGCGGACTGGCGGTGGGAGAGCCGGCTGAGACCATGTACCACATCCTGGACGTGACGGTGCCCCACCTGCCGGAGGACAAGCCGGTGTATCTCATGGGCGTCGGGACCCCCGCCAACATCCTGGAGGCGGTGGACCGGGGCGTGGATTTCTTCGACTGCGTGTACCCCAGCCGGAACGGCCGCCACGGCCACGTCTACACCAACCACGGCAAGCTGAACCTCTACAACCGGAAGTACGAGACGGATCTGTCCCCCATCGAGGAGGGCTGCGGCTGTCCGGCCTGCAGGTCCTATTCCAGGGCCTATATCCGCCACCTCCTGAAGGCGGGGGAGATGCTCGGCATGCGGCTTTGCGTCTTGCACAATCTGTATTTTTATAATACAATGATGAGCGAGATCCGCCAGGCGATTGAAGAGGGCCGCTATGCGGACTACAAGAGAAAAAAGCTGGACGGGATGGAGGAACAGTTATGACAAACAATCTGATGTTCTGGGTGATCTACATCGTGTTTTTCGGCGCCATGATCTACTTTATGGCCTACAAGCCCCAGAAGAAGCAGAGAGAACAGCAGCAGCAGCTCATGAACAGCGTGGCGGTGGGAGACACCATCCTCACCACCTCCGGCTTCTATGGCGTTGTGATCGATATGACCGACGATATGGTGATTGTAGAGTTCGGCAACAACAAGAACTGCCGCATTCCCATGCAGAAGTCCGCGATTGTCCAGGTGGAGAAGCCGGACGCGAACTGACGGTCAGAAGGCATGAAGAAAAAAGGGCATCGGCGGAGAACCGATGCCCTTTTCCTTCGGAATATGGATTGTTCGGAAACGAAACTGTTCAAAATGTATCTGCTTGTAACTGCCAGGAGACGCGGATTTCCGGCGGTGTTACGCCTGGATCTCCGGGTCCATCACCGAGGCGCCGCCAAGGATCATGCGCTCCATGAGGGCCGCCAGGTCCTCCGGCGGGAGGTCGGTCCCGTTTTCCACCCAGAGCTTGATTAAGCCCAGGCTTCCCTCGGTGATGAAGGACCACCAGTACTGGTAGTTCTTCTGGCGCTGGCCGTGGAGGGCCCTGCTCCAGGGCTCCACGATCTTCCCGCGGAACACCTCCCGGAGCTGGTTCAGGAACTGGATGTCCCCGTTGGGGCCCATGAGGATCTGGGTAAGGTCCGCGTTGGAGCGGATAAAGACCAGCAGGTCCAGGATGAGCTTCTGGGGGTGCTCCTTGATTTCCTCCGGCCGGTACCGGTCCAGGATCTCGTTGAACTGGGAGAACATCTCGGCCTCGATGCCGGAGAGCAGGTCGTAGACGTCGCGGTAGTGGAGATAGAAGGTCCCGCGGTTGATGTCTGCCAGCTCGGCCAGCTCCTTGACACTGATATCCTGGATCTTTTTTTCCTTCATGAGCTGTCCGAGGCACTGCCTCAGAGTTGCCCGGGTTTTGCGGACTCTGCGGTCCATTCCGTCTGCCATACCTGTGGCACTCCTTCCGATTAGACAAAGGATACTATAGCATCACAGCGTGGAAAAATCAACAACCGTCAAGAATTGAACGATGATGAGACTGAAGTACAGAATAACCGGACTGATCCTTGTGTTTGTGCTGGCGCTCCTGGCCTGGATCGGCCTGTTCCAGAGGGACAGGTCCAACCCCGCGGGTTTAAAGTCCTCCCGCCTGGCCGAGGCCTCCCTGCCCGTCCTGTGGGCGGAGAGCTGCGGGCGGCGCATGGACGTGATGCGGGGGCGCCTCGCCGAGGAGCACGCCGATCCCGCCTACGACACCCTGATCATTCTGCCGGAGGACCGGAAGCTGAAACTCTTCGCCGAGGAGGGCCGCCTGACGGTGACCGGCATCCGCTACGAGATCCGCTCCGCCGACGGCAGCGACCTGATCGAGCGCACCGAGGTTCAGGACCGGGAGCAGACGGAGAAGGGCTTCTCCTTTGTGCTCCCCATCCAGAACCTGCTCGCCCGGGACCGGGAGTACAGCCTGGAGCTGGTGCTGAACACCGCGGAAAAGGGAGAGGCGCGCTACTACGGGCGGATCGCCTTTGACAGCACGGGCCTGGCGGGAGAGATGCTCTCCCTGGCGGAGCAGTTCTCCGTCCGCAACTTCGATTACAACACCGCCCGGGAGAACACTGCCTTCCTGGAGACCAACGAGACCGGGGACAACACCACCCTGGCGCGGGTGGACCTGAAGGCCAGCTTTTCCCAGCTGACCTACGGCCCCCTGAACCTGACCCCCATGGGGGAGGCGGACCTGAGGCTCCTGGAGTACAACGGGAGCATGGGCGTGATCCGCAGGCGCTTCCTCGCCTCCGGGGACGGAGAGGACGGGGACCAGATGATGTTCGAGATCTGCGAGGACTTCGTCATGCGGAAGGGCCCCGAGCGGATCTACATGATGGACTACACCCGGACCATGGAGGAGGTGTTCCTGGGAGACACGGGTAGCGTGGCGGACGGGAAGATCATCCTGGGCGTGGGCACCGAGGACGCGGTGCAGATGCTCCAGGCCCCGGAGGGCCGCTTCTCCGCCTTCGTCTCCGCGGGAGACCTGTGGCTCGCCGACGGGGACGAAAACACCCTGGTGCGGGTCTGGTCCTTCCGGAGCGGAACGGACTCCGGCCTCCGGTCCGGCTTTGAGAAGCACGGCATCCGCCTCCTCTCTCTCGCGGACGACGGCAGCCTCTACTACCTGCTCTACGGGTACATGAACCGGGGCGCCAGAGAGGGCCTCACGGGGGTCTCCCTCATGCGCTACGGGAGGAAGGAGAACTCCGTGGAGGAGCTGCTGTTCCTTCCCTCCCAGAAGGGCTTTGAGCGGCTGGAGCAGGAGGTGCGGACCCTGTCCCACCTGGGAAAGAACGGCATGCTGTACCTCACGATTAACGGCGCGGCCTGCGGCATCGATATCACCAGCGGGGACTCGATCCTCATCAGCTCCCGCATGGAGAGCGGCAGCTTCGCGGTCAGCGCGGACCAGACCCGGCTGGCCTTCGTGAACAGCCCGGGGACCTTCGGCGGTCCCTCCGTGTGCGTCATGAACCTGGACACCGGGGAGCAGAAGACCCTGGAGGGATCGGGCGGGCAGCTGCTCCGCCCGGTGGGATTTATCGGCAGCGACCTGGCGGTTGGCGTCTCGGATCCGGGAAACACCTGGATCCTCAACGGAAAGGAGCGGGAGCTTCCCTTCAGCGCCGTGGAGATCGTGGACGACAGCCTGGTCTCCCAGGCCCACTACGCCGCCGAGGGGCTCCTGTACACGGACGTGCGGCTGAAGGACGAGCGGATCCACCTGACCCGGCTCCGCCCCTCCGGAGAGCACAGCTACACCGCCGCCGGGACCGACACCATTGTCTGCAACGAGAAGACCGGGGAACTGCCGGTCACCCCGTCTTTTGTGACGGAGCAGCGGGAGACCACCTGGTACGTGCCTGTGCCGAAGGGCCTCCGGGAGCGGGGCCTCAGGACCCTGGCCCCGGAATCCCTGGTGACCGAGTCCGCCAAGGTGCTGACCGTCTCAGGCCAGGAGACCGAGGCGGATCTGTACAGCGCCTACGGGAGAGGAGCGCTCACGGCCGAGAGCCGGAGCTTCGGAGAGGCCATCGGCTCCGCCTACGAGGGCATGGGCTACGTGCGGCACAGCGGAGAGCTGGTCTACTGCCGCGCGGCCACGGCCAGCATCAGGACCCTCCGGAACCCGGACGTCCAGGCCCCCCGGATCCTCGCCGCCAGGGAGGAGGACCGGGTGCAGGATCTCTACGGGGCACCCTTCCGGGCCGCCCTCTACTTTGTGACCGGAGGAAGCCAGGTGCTGGGGTGGACGGAACAGGGGGCGCCCCTGATCATCTACGCCTACGACCAGACGGGGGTGTCTCTCTACAGCCCCGCAGACGGGAACTGGCTCCGGGTCACCATGCAGGAGGCGGAGGACCTGTTCGACGCGGGCCGCCGGGATTTCTGCGCCCTCCGGCAGTGAGTGCGCCCGGTTTACGGAAAGCCTGAATTATGGTATACTAGGTTTTTAATAATGATGTTATCAGGGCCAGAGGCCTGTTGCCGCGGCAGCGTTGCCTGCCGGCGGAAGCCAGGCTTTATGACCCGGGAGAGGGTTTCCCCATGGCACAATATATCATCAAGGGCGGACGTCCGCTGGAGGGCGAGGTCACGGTCAGCGGCGCGAAAAACGCCGCGCTGGGCATTCTCGCCGCAGCGGTTATGACGGACGAGCCCGTTGTCATAGAAAACCTTCCGGACGTGCGCGACATCAACGTGATGCTGGACGCGATCCGGGAGATCGGAGCCGGCGTGGAGCGGACCGACAGCCACACTGTCACCATCTGCGCGGGCACGGTGAAGAACGTCAGGGTCGAGAGCGAATACATGCGGAAGATCCGGGCCTCCTACTACCTGATCGGGGCGCTTCTCGGAAAATTCCGCAAGGCCGACGTGCCGCTGCCCGGGGGCTGCGACATCGGAGCCCGGCCCATCGACCAGCACCTGAAGGGCTTCCGGGCCCTGGGGGCCGACGTCACCGTGGAGGACGGCAAGGTCCTTGCTGAGGCGGAGGAGCTGACCGCGGCCCACATCTACCTGGACATCGTCTCCGTGGGCGCCACCATCAACATCATGATGGCGGCCTCCCTGGCGGAGGGGCGCACGGTCCTGGAGAACGCGGCCAAGGAGCCCCACATCGTGGACGTGGCCAACTTCCTGAACCGCATGGGCGCCCAGATCAGGGGCGCCGGCACCGACGTGATCCGCATCACCGGCGTGAAGAAGCTCCACGGCACCACTTATTCCATTATCCCGGACCAGATCGAGGCGGGGACCTTCATGTTCGCCGCCGCCATCACCCGGGGGGACGTGCTGGTGAAAAACCTGATTCCGAAGCACATGGAGGCCATCAGCGCGAAGCTCCAGGAGATGGGCTGCGCCATCCACGAGTTCGACGACGCCATCCGGGTGATCGCGCCGCCGCGCCTCCGGCCCACCAACGTGAAGACCCTTCCCTACCCGGGCTTCCCCACGGACATGCAGCCCCAGGCCGGTACGGCCATGGCACTCGCCAGGGGCACCAGCGTGGTGATCGAGAGCATTTTCGAGAACCGCTTCCGCTACACGGAGGAGCTGTCCCGCATGGGGGCCTTTATCCGGGTCAAGGGAAATTCCGCCATTGTGACCGGCGTGGACCGGCTCTTCGGGACCGAGATCCGGGCCTGCGACCTCCGGGCCGGGGCGGCCCTGGTGCTGGCGGGGCTCGCCGCGGAGGGCATCACCACCGTCAGCGACATCCATTTCATCCAGCGGGGCTACGAGCACTTTGAGGAAAAACTCCGGTCTCTCGGCGCGAAGATCGCGCTGATCGAGACAGAGGAGGAGGCATACCGCTTCCGGGCGGAGTGCGGCGATCTCTGACACATCTCAGGAGGACATTTACATGGAGAGAAGACTGTTTACATCCGAGTCCGTCACGGAGGGGCATCCGGACAAGATCTGCGACCAGATCTCGGACGCCGTTCTGGACGCGCTTCTGGAAAAGGATCCCATGAGCCGGGTTGCCTGCGAGACCAGCACCACCACGGGACTTGTGGTGCTCATGGGCGAGATTACCACCACTGCCCACATCGACTACCAGCAGATCGTGCGCGACACGGTCCAGGAGATCGGCTACACCAGGGCCAAGTACGGCTTTGACGCGGAGACCTGCGCCGTCATC
>Ga0256404_1011706_pt1 | contig 11652 bp, 9 predicted proteins | sample RumenRJG_01DNA_FD_185990 | JGI IMG/M metagenome (GOLD analysis project Ga0256404, IMG submission 185990) | Bovine rumen microbial communities from Lethbridge, Alberta, Canada - RJG_01 | ecosystem: Host-associated > Mammals > Digestive system > Stomach > Rumen | place: Canada: Alberta | collected... | reverse complement strand
CGCAAACCATGATGATACCTCCAGAATAAAGATATGATGCTGCATCCACAGAACACTTTGCCTTGTAACCTTGTTCTACATAAACCGTCTGGCGGTATCTAACTGATTAACAAATCTGCAAAGGGCTATGGTCGGAGCCTTTCCAGAACCGTCTATGCGGTAGGATGGTGAACCAATCCACAGCATCCCTTGCAGTGTAGCACAGCCATTAGCGATGGGCTATAAAAACTACTACTCTATAATACAAGGATTGTTTCTGTAAGCTCAGTATACGGCACCAGGAGCTGCACGTCAAGAACGCGGAACTGATCCGGAGCCGCCGGCCCTGGGTGCCTGCATCCGAACGGTGCGCTCGGAATCTAGCACAATGAGGCATTTTATGATAAAAAACAAATTTGCAAACAGTATACAGGAACAGGAGGTAATGATAAAAATGAAAAAGACGATATCGATCCTGCTTGCAGTGCTGCTTCTGGCTTCCCTCGGCACGGGGGCATTTGCCGAAGCCGACAGCGTGACCTATGACGAGATGGGCATGACGATCAGCTATCCGGATGCGTTTGACGATGTAGAAGGCATTTTTGAGCCCTATCCGCAGGGGAAAGTGACAGATGGCCTGTATTATATGAGCTTTATCTACATCGCTTTTCCCTATGACGATTATGAAGCCCTTCTCGAGAAGGACGACAGCGAAATCACCGAGGAAGACATCCAGGCCTTCCGTGATGCCCAGGGCGTGCTCGCCTATGTGCTTGCTGCTGACGGCGGCCGCGGCCCTGCGGATATTATCAAAGAGCTTGAGCTGGAAGACACAACGGAAGAGAACTTCACTGAGCTTGCGAAGGTCGATGATATCACCTTCTATCAGCTGGAGTTCCCGGAAGAGACCGAAGCCTTCGTCGCCGGTATGAAGCCGGAGTTCGCAGAGGAGTTCAGCGCTCTCCATGACGGCCTGGCTGAAGCCCTGAAGAACGCCGAATATTCCGTCCCCGTGGTCCCCGGAGAGGAGCTCGTGGGTGAGACACTGCGCTTTGAGACCACCGACTTTGATGGCAACCCGTTGAAGAGCGAGGATATCTTCGCAGAGCATGAGCTCACGATGATCAACATCTGGGCAACCTGGTGCGGTCCCTGCAAGGGTGAACTGAAAGAGCTTGGCGAGATGAACCGCCGCCTTGCGGAGAAGGACGTTGCCGTGATCGGCATCTGCCTGGACGCGGATGAGAAGCTGGACGATGCCAGGGCGCTTCTTGAGGAGAACAATGTGGATTACCTCAACCTCATCCCCTTCGAGGATATTGATGAAGCCCTCAACATTCCTGCTTACCCGACTTCCTACTATGTTGACAGGGAGGGCAGGATCCTCGGTGCGCCGACAGTGGGCGCCCCTGCCGATATGACACTCTATGAGAACACGATTGCCTCTCTCATGAAGGGAGAGAATGCCCCAGTCACGAAGTCCGCCCCTGCTCATGAAAGCGGCGCGGATGCCTACCGCGTGATCGTATCGGACAGCGATGGTGATCTTGTGGAGGGAGCGATGGTGCAGTTTTGCTCGGATGTCTCCTGCATGATGGGCACGACTGATGAAAACGGCGTTGCCGAGTTCGATGCCGAAGAGGGCCAGACCTATACGGTTCACGTGCTGAAGGTCCCCGAAGGCTATGAGAAGACCTCCGAGGGGTTTGAGACACTGGATACCTTCAGCGATGTCTATATCGTGCTCCAGAAGGCAGCCTGACCGCAGCCTGATTAAGCATAGAGACCCTTAACCCCATATAAAGAAAGATCCCGGAGAGAAGACCGTTTCTCTCCGGGATTTGTGCGTTTGCCGGCCCTTCAGCCATGACCTGCAGAAGATCATTCCGCAGGGCTGTGGCGATGGCTCTGCCTGCAGACTCTCACATCATGCGCAGGATGTTGTCCATCGTGAAGGCCAGGTTTTCCTTCGACTGGAATTTGCTGACCGACAGATCCTGCGGCAGGCGGTTGATGGTAAAGACAGCCTTTACGCCCTCGTGGTAGGCCGCCTCGATGCCCAGATCCGCCCCACCGACAACGGCGATCACATCCTTGTGCTGCTTCTTCGCCCGGCGTGCCACGCCGATCACGACCTTGCCGCGCAGGCTCTGGGTGTCGATCTTCCCCTCGCCGGTGAAGATCACATCCGCGTCCGCGATCATATCATCGAAGGCCACGGTGTCGAGAACCGTCTCAATGCCCATCTGCAGGGTGGAGCCGAAGAAGGCCATCATTCCGACGCCCATGGCCCCGGCGGCACCGCCACCCGGAACCTCGGTGAGATCCCGGCCGAGGTCGCGTTTGATCACCTCGCCCAGATGCCGCAGACCGTTGTCCAGGAAGCGGACCATATCGGGATCGGCGCCCTTCTGCGGTCCGAAGATATAGGCCGCGCCATTCTCACCGTACATGGGGTTGTCGATATCGCACATGGTGACGATCTCAACCTTCTCCAGAATCGGGTCACGGCCGGAGAGGTCGATGCGGGCAATGTCGGCGAGCGTCCCACCGGTGGGGACGAATTCCCTGCCGTCACTGTCCAGGAACTTCACGCCCACAGCGGCCGCAGCGCCGCAGCCGCCGTCGGTGGTGCTGCTCCCGCCGAGACCGACCACGATCCGGCTGACGCCGCGCTTCGCCGCGTCCAGAATCAGCTCACCCACACCATAAGTCGTGGTTTTGCAGGGGTTGCGTCGGCCTTCCACCAGGGGCAGGCCTGCGCAGGAGGCCATCTCGACAACAGCTGTTCTTCCGCTGTCGATGAGTCCGTAGAACGACTGCATCGTTTCAAAGTAGGGGTTTTTGACCTCCAGCCACACCTTCTCGCCACCGAGAGCCGTAAGGAAGGCGTCTACGCTCCCCTCACCGCCGTCTGCCACGGGGACGGACAGCACCTCGCATCTGGGAAAGCGCGCCTCAATGCATGCTTTCATGATCCCGCAGATGTCGGTGGAGGAGAGGGTCCCCTTGAAGGAATCGGGAATCAGTACAGCTTTTTTCATACGCATCACAGTACCATGACGGAGACGCCGTCCGGGATGGCGAGAATCTTTCCGCCCGTGATGCCCTTTGCGGCGAGAATCTCATCGGCCTTCTGCAGGGCTTCTTCCATGCTGTGGGCAGGAACCATGTGCAGATCGCTGACCAGCTCGTCATCGGCATCGGAGACGAACACAACCGTCGCCTTCATCAGCAGGCGGGCAAAGATCTGGGACTGCCACTGGTCGATGATGGTCTCATCCGGCGGGGTTTCGATGAATTTCTTCATCATTCGCTCGAGGTTTTTCTCGTCGCGGAAGGTCTCGTGGAAGACCTTGCCGCCGTGGCCGTCGTTGCACTTGGAGAGCATGATGATCACGCCGCCCTCTTTGACGGTGGCCTCTGCCGCCGTCATGCCCTTGACAGACTGATAGATGTTCTGGTCCAGCGGATAGCCTCCGTTGGTGGAGATGACAATCTCAGAGGGAACGGCCTTTACCTGGCACTGGGAGGCAAGGAACTCGCGTCCGACCCGATGGGCCAGATCCACATCGCCCGCGACCGCGAAGATGGCGTTCTTCTCTGCGTTGATCACCACGTTTACCACATAGGCCAGGCGTGCGGCTCTGGCGGCATAGAGCATGTCGTTGTGGATGGGGTTGCCGTCGACAATGCCGGTCCTAGCGTGGGGATCTGCGATGAACTGGCCGTTGTGGTTGTAGACGACGGTCTTTCTGGAGGCAATTCCGGGCAGGATGCTCTTCCGTCCGCCGGAGAAGCCGGCGAAGAAGTGGGGCTCAATAAAGCCCTCGGCAACCAGAAGGTCTGCTTCTGCTGCCACTTTGTTGATGATCAGATCGCCGCCGGAGGGGAGCTTGCCGATGTAGGTCAGGTTCGCGGTGTCGTCACAGTCGTGCACCACGATCTTCTCGTTCGCCACGATCTCGGGCCCGAATTTGCTGATCAGCTCTTCTTTCGTGGTGCCGCGGTGGCAGCCGGTGGAGATGAGGATGGTGATGTCGGCTTCCGGGTTGCCCTGACGAATTTCAGCCAGCATCTGGGGGACAATGTCCTTGCTGGGCACAGGGCGGGTATGGTCGCTGGCAATCAGGACCACTTTTTTCTTTCCCTCGGCCATCACGCTCAGACGCGGAGTGCCGATGGGGTTTGCCATGGCGTCGTTGACCAGCTCTGCGGGGCTCTTCGGCGCGACATAGTGGTGCATGTCCGAAACCAGGGTGCCGGCATAGCGGCCTTCCGGAATGTCCAGGGAGAGGAATTCTTTTCCGTATGGGAATTTCACTTCAGGCATCGTTTTTGTTCCTTTCTGATTGAATCTTGTTCAAAGACGCGTGCTCAGAGACGGAGAAGTCAGGCTTCCGACTTTGCGGCGTAGCGCTCGGGATGACGCTTCTTCTCAACGCGGTTTAGCCAGGTGACCAGAATCGGGCAGAGAATGGCGGTTACGATGACGGCGCAGGTGACCTGGGCTGTGGCAGTCTCGGCGATGGCCAGGAGCGAGACGTCGACCGCGGCCACGGCGGCTGGAGTCGCGGCGGCGTTGCCGGCAGTGGTGCCAATTGCGGCGCCGACCTCAGGACGGGTAATGCCGAGGCCCTTCACAGGCTGCAGAAGCTTATATACGCCGTAACCGGCAAGACCGGTCAGCAGGCAGCAGAACACGCCCAGCAGGATGCCGGGGGCGCCACCGACAATGAGGTTCTTGAGGTTCAGACCGGCACCGAGGGGGAAGGCGAAGAAGGGGATCATCATGGATGCGCCCGGTTCGCAGAACTTGCGGATGTCTTCGTCGAGGTTGCCGAGAATGCAGCCGACCACAATTGGAATGACGCAGCCGATCAGCGCGTTGATGGGGATGCTGGCAATACCGGATGCGCCCAGCGCAAGCATGGTGAAGAAGGGACCGTCGTTAATGGAGAGAATGGCCACAGCGCCGACGTCGGTATTGTCGCCGTACTCACCTGCGAGGGAGGCGTACAGACCGCCGTTGGAGTTGGCAAGGGCGCCTACGATGGCAAGCGGAGTCAGGCCGAGCACGCCGGCGGGCCCAAAGATGGAGTTTACAAGAAGGCCGATCACAGTACCAATGACAACCTTCACAACCGTGATAATAAAGCCTTTGGCCAGGGGGACGCCGGCCTTTTTAAAGTTGATGGTCGCGCCGTTGCAGAACAGAAACACGGCCAGAATCGGCATGGCGCCGGATTTCCAGAGGTGGGTGGTGAAGGTGCCGTCAAACCAGGTCCACACGATGGGGAAGAAGGTGTTGACGACGGCGCCGAGCAGCAGGGGAACAACCATCAGGCCGCCGGGGATTTTCTTGACTGTTTGCAGGATTTTCATTTGTTAATCTCCTTTTCCTTTTTATGACTCTCTTTGTGCGTTTGCAGGGAAACCGGTTTTCTGTCAGGCATCCTCCTTACATTCCTTTTTCGTGAAGCCGCGTCAGTCCTCTTTCCCGAGGATCCTCCACAGGGTCGCCCGGCTGATGCCGAGGCGCTTTGCGGTCCGGCTTTTGTTCATTCCTTCTTCTGCCAGTATCTTTTTCACAATTCTGTGTGTAATCTCTTCCATGGTCCCATTCAGATCGATGGTGTCGTCCGCTGTTCGGAAGGGGATTCTCTCGTCTTCCCGGAGGAGAATATCACGGACCTTCTCTTCCGTGATGATGCCCGTGCCGCAGTCCGTCAGAAGCTGTGTCAGCACCCGGTGGAACTGCGGATAGTTCCGCGGCCAGCGGTAGCCACAGAGAGCCTCCCTGCCCTTCTCCTCAATCCGGGGGACGCGGATCCCCATCTCAGCGCAGAGCCAGGTCAGCATGCTGTCCAGCATGACGGGGATGTCTTCTTTTTTCTCCCGGATTGCCGGCAGATCGAGCACCACGGCGTAGAGGGTTTCGGCAATCTGGCGGATGATTTTCTTTTCCCGGGCGGGATAGATCCCGGTTGTCATGCAGAAAACAAAGCGCAGCCGGCCTGTCAGATCCGTCTCGCAGATAAAATCCAGCAGCGTTTCCAGCGCCGTGTCAGGCAGCTCCAGCACATGATCCAGCAGCACGGTGGAGCCGGGGCGGAAGGCGAGCAGCCCGGAGGAGCCATAGAGCTTGTTCCAGCCCTTTGCCCCGATCTTCGGGCAGTCCAGCACGCAGCAGTCCTGCTCGGCAAGCACATCGTGCATGCAGATGCACCCGGCGACCGAATCGGTCAGCGTGCCCTTTTCACCGCAGACGATCACCGGCAGGCCGGACTCCGCCGCCTTTTCCGCACGCTCGAGGATTGCGGCCTTCTTCCCGCCGTAATGCCTGCTGACGCGGGTCATGTCCCTCTCCAAGCTGTCATACAGCCGGAGGCCAGGCGTTGTCACGGGCAGCTTCGGTCCGTCGTTGTGAAGGCGGAAGGCTACGCATTGTTCCCCGTTCCAGGCGACCGTGCGCGCCTCAATGCGATAGTTTCGCACGCCGAGGGGGCGTTTGACCGTTACCTCGCCCTCTTCCAGCACGGCGGGCAGCATACGGACCAGCATGCTCCGCAGCGCGGGAGCCAGGGAAGGCTCGGGGATAACCAGCAGAGGCAGGCCGGCCTGGTTCAGCACCGCAATGCTTTCACCCTTCGCCAGCAGCTCCGCATGCAGCACAACGTCTGCGAAACTTGTCCGCCCTCTGCCAGAAAACTGCCGGATGGTCTTGTTCAGCGCGTCCTCAATGCCCTTCACCCCGGAGGTGATCAGAACCGTATCCAGTTCTGCCTCCGGCGCGGCTTCGAGGCCCACCATGTCGCAGAGAATCAGCTCAAAGCCCTGCTTCTTCAGCTCAGGCAGCCGGATCTTTGCTTCCGCGTCATCCCGGATGGTCACGATCCGCATCTCGATATTCAGAAGATCGCAGAGCGTAGCCGCGGCGCCAACGATGCCCGGAGAACCGGCGATGGCGACCTTCTTCTGCGTGCCGGAGATGCTCGCGAGGGCATTTTGAATATCATAGGGGGTCAGCTGAATCTCAATCACCGGGATGCTGGCAACCTCCCGGATCCTCGCCGCCGTGCCGCCGCGCGAGATGATCACGTCATATTGGCTCTGGTCGCAGCTCCGGACAAGCTCTTTGCCCTCGTCCATGTTTCCGACCAGAATGGTCATCTCGATTTCCTCATGGGCAGCCGCGACCGACTGCGCCACTTCCCGCATCGCTTCGTATGGCGCGATCAGCAAAACCTTGATCTGCCGCATGCTCTCCTCCTTAAGGATGTTTCAATTTAAAACAATGTTATTGACTTTTTGCATTATGCTCCGTTCTGTACGCATTTTCCGCGCTTATGTATTTCAAATATTAACACACAACATTTTTTTATCAATTGTAAAATTCGATTTTTATGTATATAATTTAAACACTTTTCACTGCAATGTATAAAACAGAAGGAGGAACCTGTTTATGAAGAAGCAGCTGATCGGCATTACCATGGGCGATCCTGCCAGCATCGGACCGGAGATTTCGGTCAAGGCTCTCACCAATGAGCGCATCCTTGGCCTCTGCGACCCGGTTATCATCGGCGATTCCGCCGTCATGGAAGATGCCGTGCGCGTTGTGTGCCCCGGGAAGGTGCGCATCAACACGGTGCAGAACGTCCGGGAGGCCGTGTTTGAGCCCGGTGTGATCAACGTTCTCGATATGCACCTTGTGGATATGAACAAACTGGAATACGGAAAGGTCTCGCCCATGTGCGGGGAGGCCGCCTTCCGTTATGTGGAGAAGGTGATTCAGCTTGCGATGGACGGCGAGATTGACGCCACGGTCACCAATGCCCTGAACAAGGCCGCCATCAATCTTGCCGGTCATCATTTTGCCGGGCATACCGAAATCTATGCCCACTACACCGGGACAAAGGACTATACCATGATGCTTGCCCACGAGAATCTGCGCGTTGTGCATGTGTCGACGCATGTGTCCCTCCGCGAGGCATGCGACCGCGTGAAAAAGGACCGTGTGCTCAGCGTCATCCGTATTGCGGACAATGCCTGCCGCCGTCTCGGCATTGCGGAGCCTAGGGTGGCTGTTGCCGGGCTGAACCCGCACGCCGGTGAGGGCGGCCTCTTCGGGCGCGAGGAGATCGACGAGATCGAACCCGCCATCGAAACCGCCCGCGCGGACGGCATCAATGTGGACGGGCCGGTGCCGCCGGATACAGTCTTCTCCAAGGCCAGAGGTGGCTGGTATGATATCGTTGTGGCCATGTATCATGACCAGGGGCATATCCCGCTGAAGGTTTCGGGCTTCGTGTATGACCAGAGTACCGGGCGCTGGGGCTCGGTCGCCGGGGTGAACATCACGCTTGGCCTTCCCATCATCCGTGTCTCGGTCGACCACGGCACGGCCTTCGGGCATGCCCACATGGGTCTGGCAAATCCCGTCAGCCTCGAGAACTCCATCGAATATGCCGCCGTCCTGGCAGAGCACCGCTGAGTGCAGGGAGGGGACTATGAACCGCTACTGCATTGTTGCCGATGATTTTACCGGCTCGAATGATACCGGCGTTCAGCTCAGCCGACGTGGCCTGCGCACCCGGGTTGTCCTGCGCTCCTCCGGAATCGGGCAGGACGATATCTCCTATGTCCTGGACACCGAGAGCCGCAATATCCCCGGTGAGGAGGCCGGAGCCCTGACCGCGAAGCTTCTGGAGGGTGTGGATCTGTCCGCCTTCGACTGCGTCATCAAAAAGGTCGACTCCACCCTCCGCGGAAACATCCCGGAGGAAATCGCGGAGGTTGACCGTGCCTACGGCAGCGATCTTGTCATCTTCATGCCGGCGCTGCCCGGCCTCGGCAGAACGACCGAGAACTCCATCCACAAGCTCAACGGCGTCCGCATCGGCCTGACGGAGCTTGCCAGAGACCCGCGCAAGCCCGTTCTGCAGGATAACATTGCCGAGATACTTCGCCTTGCCTTCTCCGAGCCTGTCGGACAGCTGCATCTGGAGCAGATCCGCTCCGGCCGGATCGACCTTTCCGGCGCGCGCCTCTGGGCCTGCGATGCCGTGACGGACGGGGATATGCAGCTTGTCATTGCTGCCGCCAGGCGCCACGGCAGGCATATCCTCTGGGTCGGCACGGCGGCCATCGCTGATAATCTCCTGGAGGACGAAGCCCCGCAGCGGCCGGCGCTGGCCGTGATCGCGAGTGTCAGCGATGTGGCGCGCCAGCAGATCCGCCATGCCGAGGAAAAGGGCCTGCGCGTGCTGCAGCTGGATATCCCGGCTCTCCTGCGCGGCGAAGCGCCGGACTATGTTGCCGAAGCGGTTTCAATCCTGGAATCCGGCAGGAACCTGGCCTTCGTCTCCTCCGCCTCCTATGACCGCGATGCCCTGAACGAATCTGTCCGCGAGGGGAAGGCCCGTGGCATGGACCGCGATGCCGTGGCGGAGTTCACCAGCACCGAAATCAGCCGCATGGCAGCGGAAATCCTCGACCGGGTGCAGGTCTCCGGCCTGTTTCTGAGCGGGGGCGACACCGCCATTCACTTCCTCAACTGTGTCGGCGCGGAGGCTTCCGAGATTGTCTTTGAGCTTACGGTCGGCATCCCCCTGATGCGGCTTGCGGGCGGTCGCTTCGACGGCCTGAAGGTCATCACCAAGGCCGGCGCCTTTGGCTCGGTGGACGCGCTGCCGATGATCATGCGCAAGCTCGGGGAAGCCTGAATTTTTTTCGGAAAAAAATTTTCCGGATGGTGTAAGAAGAGGCGCTCAAATTATTCAGATTATAAACTGGAATTTATCAATTAATCCATTCTATTATTTCCTTCTCCGACTTTTCAAAATAAGATAGGTTCACCTTGCGAAACTTTCCGAAGGTCCTATACATCAGTCCGATAAATGGAATCATACGATAAAGCTTTTTCTCTCTTTCTCTGTTTGGCATAAGTCCGTTTAGATGGCTTCCATGCGGATAAATAATAACCTTAACATCTTTATCGTAGTTTGCTTTTTTTAGCTCTTCTTCTATCAGTTTCACCGAGTATTCGGAAGGCCATGCTTCATCTTCATCCCCGGCAATAAGCAGAACTCTTGCCCCTGTCTTTTCAACATGAAGCTTCGCCCTTTCAACTGCATCATTATCATGATACGCATCATGATAGGCTACCCACATACCAGTCACTTTGCATTTGGCATCCGGATGCTTCTGATATTTTGCTGCCTTCACCTTCGAGAAATCTGCCGTAACAAACGGTACTTCCAGCCCCTTCCATGTTGCAATGCTATGTCCCGTCATGGTCTTCTTATCCTTCAGTGTCCCCTCGAAAGGTACATGCGTAGGAGATACCATTATGAGATTCTCAAAGCCTCCGACATAAGTTGCAGCAAGTACAGCAAATATAGAACCCATCGATTGACCGTAAATACTTAGGCGGTCAATGTGCTTTTCCTCCCGCAGATATTTAACTGCCGGAATAAACATATCGAGTGGAACCTGATTCGGTGAATCCGGTAATCCCTCCGCTCCGAAAAGCGACACAGAAAGACCGGTAATCCCATAATCAGCGAACCTCTCGGCAAATTTTATTCCCGGAAGAAGGCTCTGCTCACCGCCCATAACAACAATAACCGCTTTGTCACTGCCTCCGTCAGGTTCGGCAAGATGTCCTGCGAATCCGTGCTCCTTAAAATTAAAATTCTCGTGAATCATATTTGCTCCATCAAATTCCGATTTGTCGAGATCATTATACCAGAGGTTCTGAAACAAAAGCAACGGCCCGAAGTAACATTTCAAATCTCACTTCGGGCCTGCTATATGGGAATTTTCAGTATATTACCAAAGATCTACAGAACCGGTTTCTTCGCCCTTCACCCAGTAGGCCTTGTTCTGATCAACGCGGACATAGACACGGTCAACATCTGATCCAACCTTGGCCAGAATCTCTGCAGATGTAATCTCACCGCCGAGAGGGGACTGGATGAATACTGTAGTGGGAACGGAAGCCTTTTTTTCTGTCACCTTGGTAGCTGCCTTTTTTGAACCGGACTTTGCTTTTTCAGCAGCCTTTTTCACTGTAGTTTTTGTAGCGTTTGCGGCATTCTTAACGGCTTTTCTTGCTTTTGGTGCAGCCTTCTTCACTGCGGCTTCGACTTCCTCGTGTGCCTCAACGGCCTGCTGAACTGCTTCTTCCATAGTCTGGGTTACTGCAGCATTGGCAGCAATTTCGGCAGGCTCAGACTCAACGAGCGTGACACCATACACATCTTTTACCTTGTCAGCGAGTTTTTCGCTGACATTCTTCTTCCCAGTCTCGATAGCACCAATGAGAGAAGGGCTTACGCCGAGAGCGCTTGCAAGTTTCGCCTGGGACAGCTTTTCTTTTTCGCGGAGTTCCTTAATAGTCATTTTGGAGCCTCTTTTCTTAATGTTGGTGTATCTATTTTATCACCTGGGCATACGCTTGTCTATAATAAACAGCTTTGCTAAACATCCTTTATTTTGAAAAATCACTTTCCCCCAAAGTGATCTCAGTTCCATCATTTGTTAGCTCAAGCTGAAGATCAGCTGATTTGGTCTTTTCCAGGCATAGTCTTACATTTGCCATGTCACTGAACTCAACGAACTGTTTCGCCGCAGTTTCCTGTACACCTGTGGCAATTCTTCTTTTTATCA
>Ga0256404_1011705_pt1 | contig 11653 bp, 11 predicted proteins | sample RumenRJG_01DNA_FD_185990 | JGI IMG/M metagenome (GOLD analysis project Ga0256404, IMG submission 185990) | Bovine rumen microbial communities from Lethbridge, Alberta, Canada - RJG_01 | ecosystem: Host-associated > Mammals > Digestive system > Stomach > Rumen | place: Canada: Alberta | collected... | reverse complement strand
CATATTTTCCGTCATAGCAACCAAAAACTCCTTGACTTACGCCAGTAAGCCTGCGTCATTTTTAGTCACTCTGACGGAAAATCTGACTGCGTTTCTAACGCACAATGGTCGTGCGGTATTGCCTTAACACGAAATCAAGCCATGTCCCGCCGCAAAAACGGCAGGGCATGACCGATAAAAAAGCGTATGAATATTAGCCGATTATCTCCTTAGCCTTGCTGTTGTTGTTAGAAAGGCACATGATAACATAATTGCCGTCAACAACAAGTACAGGGTCGTTGAGCTTGTCCATCTCCGCAGGAACATAATCCTTGAAAGCAGTTTTCTGATTCTCTATACGAGTTTTCAGAGCAGCCTCGATCTCCTTTGCAGCGTTCTCATCGTTAGCCTCAAAGCAGTCGATCTCGTGAGCAGATGCGCCCGATGCGTCAACGTAGCAGACAGCCTTCTTGTAAAGGTCCTTCTTAACGCCGATCATCTTTTCGATCCTTGACTCGTCAAACGGAGTCATAGTAGCCTTTACCGCCTCATCAAGCGAGTCCTTGAGCTTGTCAGCGATAGCCTGCATATCCTTTGCAGCCTTCTGCTCGGTCGTAGCAGCAGTGGTGCTGTTCTCACTTGAGTTTGCTGCGCTGCTTGAATTGCTGCCGCCCGCAGTGCTGCTCGAGCTTCCGCATGAAGCAAAAGCCATGCTTGTTGCCATAGCTGCGGCAATTACCGCACAAATTACCTTTTTTGATCTCATTTACTATCTTTCCTTTCTTCAATTAAGTTTCGTCGATGATATAGTTCAACCAATACTTGCAGTATTCAATGCTCAGGTGAATGCCGTCAGTGCTTGCCTCCTCGGGAAGCTTGCCGTCATCGCCCATCACCGCCTTGTCACAGGTCAGATATTCGCAGCCCTTTTCGGCAGCGAACTTCTGTATCATCTCGTTGAGCGCCTTTACATTGGTATTGTTTATTGCATCTCCCTGAAGCTCTCTTGAAGCCGTCACGGGAAGTATTGATTCACAGTAAATTTTAGCATTCGGACTGTACTTTCTTATCGTGTCCACCAGTTTGCCGTAAAGCTGTATAAAGCTGTCGTAGTACGGCCAGCCCATCTCGTTGGTGCCAAAGCCGATGTATACGCGCCCGAATTGATGTCCCTGCGCAAGTGCATCAGCAACCGTGCCCATCTGCCCGTTATCAAGCCTTATCGCAGGGCTTTCAAACGCCGTCTGAATGTTCAGACCGATGCTGCAATAGAAGGTCGCTTTGGGCTTGTCGCAGTTGTTGAAAAGCCCCACAGTCCTTGAATCCCCTATAAAGAGCGTGTCTGCAAGCTCGTCCTCGGTATCTCTCGCTTCCGAGTACGGACGCACACCCTCGGGGAAAGGCGGAAGCTCCTTTTGCGAGCTGCTCGTCACATCAGGGGTACTGCTGCTGTCGGGTGCCGCCTGCGAGCTGTCATTTCCCGCCTGCGATGAAGATACATCGGGCGCGGAGCTGCTGTCATTTCGCACCTTTGAACTGCTTTGCGCGTGTGTGAAGAACTCTCTCTTGCTGCCCGCCGAATGTATCATCCAGCCGACCGCAAATACCACGCAAACAAGGCAGCACAGCGAAACTATGCTTTGCTGGAAGCGTACCCTTGAACGCTGCTTTGCGCTGTTGTCTTTTTTTTGTTTCATTATTTCAGTCCCTCTTGGGTTCACATATTCACATATACGACTATGATACCACATTTGCCGAGCGTTTTCAAGAGTATTTGCAAATTTTGCGCACATAATAGACACTTTGCACAAAACAGGGCACCTTTTGCACCAAACAAGTATAAAAAATACTGCGTTATCAGCATACTTGCGTGTTTTTGCAGACAATGTATGTAACCTTGCTTTTACTTGGGTGAATGTTTTTGTGTGCTGCTGAGGAATTCCTCTTGGGAGTGTTTTTTCTCAACTCTTTTTCTGACCTCTACTACTTTTTCGTTATTTGGGGACGTGTCCCCAAATGGCGAAAAAGCATTAAAAGGTTTAGGAAAGGGGTCTGGGGGATAACCCTTCTCGAAAAGGGTTTCCCCCAGCAACCATACAAAACGTTTTCTCTAATAAAACGAGATTATCTACATCGTCTTTAAAAACCCCTCAAGGTTCGCAGCAATCTCCGAAACGGGCAGCCCCACAACATTGTAAAAATCCCCGTTGATCTTCTTGACCAGCATCGAGCCGAGCCCCTGGATACCGTATGCACCCGCCTTGTCAAGCGGCTCGCCCGTGCGGCAGTATATGTCGATATCCTCGTCCGAAAGCTCCCTGAAGGTAACGTAAGTCCGCACCGAGAATGACAGGAATTTTTTCTGGTAGCCCACCGTCACACCGCTGACCACAACGTGCTCCTTGCCCGAAAGCGCGCGCAGCATACGCCGGGCGTCCTGCTCGTCCGAGGGCTTGCCGTAGATAACACCGTCGCAAATGACCATCGTGTCGCAGCCGATAACAATGCTGTTGTCGTAAATATCGGCGATGTAGCGGCATTTGAGGTCGGAAAGATATTCCGCCGCCTCGCTCACGGGAATGTCCGCAGGCAGCTTTTCATCGCACTCGGGGGGTATCACACGGAAGTTTGAGCATATAAGCTGCAAAAGCTCCTTGCGGCGCGGTGAAGACGACGCAAGGATAACATCATACTCACGCAGAGTATCTCTTATTGTAAGTGACATAAAGTCGATCCCTTCTTTATTCTTTATATTTTTCTTTATCAGCAAAAACAGGCGGAAAAGCACCGCCTGTCGTGTTTGAAAGAATTAAAGCTTGCTGCCGCACTGTGAGCAGAAAGCCACGTTCGCAGCCTCCTTGTGACCGCACTGTGAGCAGAAAATAAACTCACCCGTCGCAGCCGCAGCAGGTGCAGCAGGTGCAGCCGTCGGTGCATCCTCTGCCACAGTTTCGTTAACCTTCACAGGTGTCTCGACCATATCGGGCTTTCTGTCAGGCATCTCGTTTATCGGCGGAACAGGAGGTATCTCGTTCACGCCCGAAGTGTTCGCATCGCTGCCCGGCATCGGCGGAACAGGAGGAATGTCCTTGAGTATCTCCTCCTTGTCAGGCATCGGCGGAACAGGCGGAACAGGTGCAGCGTCGTTCATCGGCGGAACAGGCTGCGCATCAGGCGCACCTATCTTGTTCTTGTTAGCATTGGCAGGGGAGCTGCCCGCAGAAGTCGGGTTAAAGCCCACCTGCGCACGCGGAGGTGTCTGCGGCTGCATCGGTGCAGCGTTAGGCATCGGTGTCGGTACAGGCGCACCGAAACCGCCCTGCATATTGTTCTGCATACCCATGTTGCCTTGCATACCCATGTTATTCTGCATACCCATGTTGCCCTGCATACCCATATTCTGCATACCGTTCATGCCCATGCCGTTGTCAGGCTGCTTTGTGCCGCAGGCAGGGCAGAAGGTAACAGCCACAGGTATCTGTGCCGAGCAGTTTACGCACAGCTTGATGCCTCTTATGCTGTTGAGGTCGTTGTTGAGCTGCTGCAGCCTTGCAAGACAGTCATCAATGTTCTGCGCAGCGTTTTTAACATACTGGTCGTTTATCTGGTCCTTCAGATTCAGCTTGACGTATCTTCCCAGGTCAAGATAAAGCTCGTTTATCTGATTGTGAGTCTGCTGTATCTGCTGATTGATAGCCTTTTCTCTTGGGTCAGTGTTGCTAAGAAATCCCATTTAAAATCACCTCATCATTTATATTTGATCGGCGTCCTCTGCCGATTTGGTAACCTTTTGCGCGCCCTCGCCGCCGTCCTTTTCGTCCTGATCGTCAACAGGCTCTTTTTCTGTGACCTGCGTGACCTGTTCGGTCTGCGCCTGCTCACCCTGAGTCTGCTGCGGATCATCTCCCTGTGCGGCCGCGCTCGTCTGTGAAGCCGAAGCCGCCTCCTGCTCAAGCTCCTGCGCGCTCTTTTTACCGCGCTGTACAGCCTTCTCGCTCACGCCCGAAAGCCCGAGCCTCGTGCCGACATAATAGTGCGTCAGTATCTGGTCGTAGGTGCAGCCGTGTCTTGCGTACATACACGCGCCCCATTGAGACATTCCCACGCCGTGCCCCCAGCCGTAGCTTGTAAAGGTGAACGCATCGCCGCCGAAGCTTATATCAAAAGCGCTTGACCGCAGCCCGAACAGCGCCGCGATCTCCTTGCCCGAAGCCTTTGCCTTTGAGTCGATCGACATAACGAAAATATACTTGCCGTATCTGCAATCGGTTATTCTGAACCAGTTTTTCACATCGTCAGACAGCTTTATCCCGAACCTGCCCTCCAGCTTTTTCTTAACGTCAGCCTTTGAGAGCGTCACCTTGCGCCCCCAGTTGGGATCCTGATCGTCATAAGCGCTCTTGACGCAGGTAAGATACGGATACTTTGAAACGATAACATCGCCCGATGGGATACTGTATCCCGCCGTAGATGCCGAGTACAGCGTGTTTGCTATGCCGCCGCCGTAGAACATCACCTGTCCCTGGACCGCGCGCACACAGTTTTGTATAGTCGGCGTGTAATTTTTCTTTATCCCGACCGTTTCCACCATGCCTATGCTCTCGCTGTACCGCAGACACGAGTACGCCGCGACCGCCTGCGCCTTGATAGCCTCAGCGCCCCAGCCGTCACCGACCTCGTTGTAAACAATGCCGCAGACCAGCTCAAAAGCGTTCATCGTGACCGTCTTTCCCGTGGTGATGTCACGCACCGTGTAGTATTCGCTGCTGATATCTCTCGTCGCGCTGAAATACGCAGGGGAGTTCATAACGTCCTTGAACGCAAACTCACCGCTTTTCGCCTCGATCCTGAAATCAGCCGCCTCGGGAGCCTTCGCACCGCCGGCAGCCTCCCCGGATGCCTGCGCCACATACGTCTGCGCCATATCGTATTCACTCAGCGGAGCCTTTTTGAACTTGGTAACAGGCAGCTTCTGCGTCTGTGCAGTCTGTACCTGCGAGCTTTCGCCCGCGCTGTCAGCCGCGACCGCATCACCGCCCTGCTTTGAGCCTGTAAAAGCCGCCGTCAGCGCGATAGCAGCACCCGCCGCACAAACCGCACCTGCGGCGCACAGCTTTTTCACGCCTATCCTGCCCGCCAACTCCCTGATTTTTGTCAAGCCTTGCATAAAAAACCTCATTTCACTTGTTTTTTTGCCGTCTTGCTCAAAATTTTTACATACACATTTAATTGTAAACACCGCAGCAAAAAAAGTCAAGACCTACACAAAAAAGGTCTTGACTTTTCGTCACTTTAAACAACTTTCAAATCAATATACAGTCATATTGCACATAACGCAGGCACAACATTTAGTGCCGGGTATTGCTCGCCGCACTATTACCACGGCTTGAAGAATTTAGCCGAGTAAAGTCCCGAATCAAGATACAAACAGCACTGCATCGACTCGAACCATGCAATAGTGCCGCATATCTTCGGCGAGTAGTAGTAAACCGCGCCGTTTGAGTTATCCTCGCCGTTCAGAGCGCGCTTGCAGCAGTTTATAGTACTCTGGTTAGGCGGATTTCTCTTTGAGTAGTAATTGCTTATCGAATCGAACTGACCGCCCGCAGTAAGCACCGACTTGATGTTCTTTGCATATGTAAATCTGGGTGACTTCACCCTGTTGATTATAACGTTTGCCACCGCTATCTTGTAGGCTTCAGAGCAGTTGCCCACCTCGGCCTGCACCACATAGCACATCATATCGAACTCTTGTGCCGTGTAGCTTATCTTCGGCGAGTTGTAAACGGTCTTGTTCACAGGTCTTGTCGTAGTCACCGCAGCCTTTGTGGTCGCCTTTGTGGTCGCTTTTGTAGTCGCCTTTGTGGCAGCCTTGGTCGTTGCCTTTGTAGTCGCCGCAGTCACCGCCGCAGTCTTTGTCGTGGTGGTCGCCATAGGCTTGCTCGTGCTTGCAGAAGTGGTCGTCGTCGCCTTTGGCGTAGTGGTGGTAGTCTGCCTTGCGCTTGCCACCTCGTATTCAGCGATGCCTGCCTTGTGCCACTGTATCTGCTTTTTGACCGTTACAGTCTCCTGTGCCGAGGTCTGCTGCGCGCTCGTCGTCTCCTGCGCCGTTTCTGATGTAGTTACAGCCGAAGTCGTTTCCTCGCCGCCCTCGGTGGTCGGTATAGATTCACCCGTGAAGATGAATACACCCGCCGCACCCAGCGTCAGCAGCATTGCGCAAGCCGCCGCAGCGAGCCTGCTCCTGCGCCTGTTCACTCGTGCCTTTTCAGCACGCTTGCTTTGTTTTTTCATTATCACTCACATTACCTTTCTTTGCAGCGATATAGCGCCTCGCCGCATTTTCATTACCCTATTATTTAAAAATCCCAGCCGTAGTAGACTTTTTTCTGACCTACCTTGTTCACCCACACCGCAGGGAAATAAATATCCTTGTCACTTTTCGCCGCGTAAGACTCGGTTATCTTGCCGATGTCATCGCCTGCCGTCAGCTTTTTCGCAACGACCACCCAGCGTATGCCCCAGCATTCGTCCGAGCAGGTCGAAAGCGTCAGATAATCGTCATTCTCCGTGCATTTCACGCCCGAGGAGTACCACGAGTATTTGCGCACGTTCTCATACCACTCTTCAAATTCCTTTTTCTTGCCCTTGAAATCGCGCGCGTTCCAGTATTTAAAGACCTTCCCGTTGTCCGCGCTCTCAAAAGCATTCGTCACAAAGCAGCCGATTATCGCGTAGCTCTGATTTGTGCCGTCATATATAGTGTTGAAATTTATCACAGGGTTTTTCTTTAAGAAATCCACCCCCGACTTGTATTCGTGGATGTGTGTCAGCCCCGTGCCGATGTACCCCATGTGATGACCGTACACCGTTATGTTGTCCGACTGCTTATCCTTTGTTATCTCGCACCGCGAGTCCGCAAACAGCGAGCCCGACATCGAGTATTTCTTGTCAATGTTCAGGTACAGATATTCGTCATTCGTCTTACCCTTGACCACAGCCGTGTCGATGTATGCGTTTCCCTTGCTGTCCTTGTGCGTGGGAATGCTTATCCACGCCACAACGTCCTTGTTCTTGTCAAGCAGCTTTTTCGCCCACGGCTGTATCTCCCTGACCGCCGCAGGTGCAGGCTCGCCCTTTTGAGTCGCCGCAGTCTGTGCAGTTGTCTGTGCAGGCTTGTCATCAAGGTGAGGCGCGTAATCCAGCAGCTCCTGCTGATACCCCTTCTCGATGCTCTGACTGCGCACAAACATCACCAGCTGCACCAGTGACAGTATAAATACCACCACCGAGCAAAGAAAAACCACCTTGCGCAGCTTTTCGCTCCTGCTGTCCTTTTTGGCAGGCAGCAGATATTCCTTTAAGCTGAATTCGCTGTATTGTGCCATTTATTTATCCTTATCATCAGCCTCTTTGCAGATCTCCAGCAGCATCTGAAGCGCCGTAAGAGCCGATACCCTGCGCACCGTCTCCCTGTCGGGATCTTCATACTGCTCAAAGACTTTAAGAGTGCAAACCTTTTCCCTGCCGTGAACTCTTGCGCTGATATACACCGTACCTGCGGGCTTGTCACCCACTCCGCCCGGACCTGCAATGCCCGTTATCCCCAAAGCACAGTCTGATGCGAAAAGCCTCTGCGCGCCCGCGCTCATCTCGCTCGCCACCTGCTCTGAGTACACCGTGTACCTGTCAAGAGTCTCTTTTTTAACGCCGAGTATCTTTTGCTTTATCTCCTCGGTGTAACTGCATACACCGCCGAGAAACATCGCCGATGCACCCGCAACAGATGTGATATATTGACTCACCATACCGCCCGTGCAGCTCTCCGCCGTGCAAAGTGTAAGTCCCGACGCTACCATATATTTTACTACATCACTTGCAATAGTGTCAATAGTTTTTGTTACCGATTTGTCATTTTTATGAATCTGCATTAAAAAACCACTCCCTTTTGTTTCGATTTGCACATAAAACCACCCGATTTTGTTTCCTGTTTGTTAATTCAAAAAACTGAAAAACCATACCCTATAAAGAAAAATGCGGTCATAAACCAACCGCACCGCATAATTACAAATCAGAGTTTGTGGGGCTGCGCTACCTATAAGGACTTGCCAAGGACAAGACAGGTTTTTCGGTCCAGCCTTTTCTCGTAAAAAAGGCTGGCGGGTCAAGGGCAGAGCCCTTGACGCCGTCCGCAGACGGCGGAATACCCTGACGCTTCGCGCGCTCGGCAAGGGGTGAATTTCAAACAGTCCTGTGGACTGTTTGAAAGAGGGGACGCCCTGCAAGAGAGGGCGTGCCCCTGCGGAGAATACACTCACCTTTTTTCCGCAATCCGCCTGCAAAAAGGCGGATTGAATGGCTCTTGTTTAGGGGGCTTTCCGCAAATTTGCGCCCGTCCTAAAACCCCTTCGGGCACACTCTCTGACATGGTGCACAAATGCGGATTTACCGCGATTTGCATATCGTGCAACTGTGGGTATTCTCTTGGGAGTGTTTTCTCTCAAACTCTTTTTCTGAACTCTCTAACACTTTTCAGCAACGGGAGCTTGCCTCCCGTTGCTGAAAAGTCATTAAAAGGTTTAGGAAGGGGGTCTGGGGGAGAACCCTTCTCCAAAAGGGTTTCCCCCAGCTGCTCGACACGCATACCCCGACAAACTCTTATTTATCACTCCAGTTTTATCATCTTCACTGTTGTTTTCTCGACCGCCTCTGTTATCATCTCCTCCCAGTCATACAATGCCTGCGCCTTTTCGACAGCCTCGAGCGTCGGGCGCGTCTTGGGGTGGCGCGGAGTAAACACCGTGCAGCAGTCCTCGTAGGGCAGTATAGAAGTCTCGAACGTGTCTATCCTGCGAGCTATGTTGATTATCTCGGTCTTGTCAAGTCCAATGCACGGGCGGAAGACAGGCAGCCTGCACGCCGCATCTGTGCACACCATCGCGTACATCGTCTGGCTTGCGACCTGCCCCAGACTTTCACCGGTCACGAGAGCCTGCGCACCGTTTTTCTCTGCAAGCCTCTGCGCTATCTCCATCATCAGTCTGCGCATAAGTATCGTGAAATATTCCTCGGGGCACTTGTCGCGCAGCGTCTCCTGTATCTTTGTGAACGGCACGCAGTAGAACGCCACATCGCCGCAGTATTCGGTTATAAGCTTTGCCAGCTTTTCGACCTTCATTCTCGCCCTGTCTGAGGTGTACGGCGGAGCCTCAAAGTGTACCGCGTCAATGACCGCACCGCGCTTTGCCATCATGTATCCCGCCACAGGGGAGTCTATTCCGCCCGAGAGCAAAAGCATAGCCTTTCCGCTTGAACCCACGGGAATGCCGCCTGCCGCGTCAATGTTCCCCGCGTGAACGAAAGCGTGCTGCTCGCGCACCTCGACCATTACCACAACATCGGGCTTGTGTACATCTACCGTCAGGTGCGGGAACTCCTGCAATATCCTTCCGCCCAGCTCCATACATATCTCGGGGCTCTTGTGCGGGAATTTCTTGTCGCTGCGCTTTGCCTCCACCTTGAAAGTGCGCGCACCCTCAAGCGCAGGGCGAATGTACTCAATGCTGCCGCCCAGTATCCCCTCAAGACTTTTCTCCACCACACAGCAGCGGCACAGCTTTATTATCCCGAATATCTTTGACAGCCTTTCGACCACTTCGTCAACGTCGATACCGTCACTCATCGGCTCAACGTAAACGGTAGACTGCGCCTTCGTTATCTTTATCTCGCCGAATTTTTTCAGCCTGCGGCGAATGCTCTTCATCATCATCGACTCAAACGTGCTCTTGTTCAAGCCTTTCAGCGCTATCTCGCCGTATTTGCAAAGAATTATCTCTTTCATTTTCATCTTTCCTTTTCATTATGTTTGTTACCGCAGGTGTAGTACCTTGCCAGTGCACAGTCGAACTTTTCCAGATAGTGCGTGTATTTTTTTGGGAAATCCGTTATCTGTGAGCTGTCGTTCGGATTAAAATGGTATATAAACTCTTTAAGAATGTTCTGATAGCAGTGCGTGATCTGCTCTGTAAGCATCTCGCACCTGCTGCCTGCAAGCGTTTCCACTGCCCTGCACAGAGTATTGAACCTGTCCGCACGGAACAGATCGCGTTCGTGCAGATAGAATAAAAAGCTGTCATTATCCAAATAATAGTTATCACGGACTATCTTCAAAGCATATTTTTCCGTCATTTCTTTATCCTCGCAAGGCTGCCCTGCGCCTCACCGACAGCCCCGATAAGCGCGTCAATGTCCTCGTTTGTCGTCGCCGCCGAAATGCTGATCCGCAGTACGCTGTCCGATAGCTTTTCGGGTACGCGGAACTCCTTTATCACCGAGCTTTTCTTGCCCTTTGAGCAGGCCGAGCCGCTTGAAACGAAAATGCCCTTTTTCTCAAGAAAATGCAAAAGCACCTCCGATTTCAGCCCCTCGACCGATATGCTCGTGATGTACGGCGAGCCGTGAGCGAAATTCACCGCAATACCGCCGTTTTCCGCGCATTTCTCAATAAGATGTGCCTGTACTCCGCGCGCCCTTTCAAGATTGATTTCTACCTTTCCCGAAAGCGCCCTTACCGCCGCACCGAAGCCGCAGATAAGCGGCACGCTCTCCGTCCCCGAGCGAAAGCCCTTTTCTTGTCCGCCGCCGAGCATAAACGGCGGAATGTGTACGCCGCTTTTCACATACAGCGCACCTACGCCCTTTGGCGCGTATATCTTGTGTCCGCTCAGCGAGATAAGGTCTGCACCCAGTTTTTTCACACTAAACGGTATCTTCATAAATCCCTGTACGCAGTCACAGTGCGTCACCACCTGCGGGTATTTCTTCTTGATAAGCGCAAACGCACCGCCCACATCAAAAATCGCACCCACCTCGTTGTTCACAAGCATCATGCTCACAAGAAAAGTGTCCTCGTTCACCGCGTCAAGCACAGCCTCGGGGCTTATCTGCCCGTTCTCGTCAGGGGAGAGCCGCACCACCTCACAGCCCTGCTGTTCAAGCTTGCTGATAGGATTTGCAACGCTTGGGTGTTCAACACTTGTCGTCACAATGCGCCTCCTGCGCTTTCCGTGAGCCGCAAATGCCCCGAATATCGCCGTGTTGCTGCTCTCCGTCGCCCCCGATGTAAAGAAGATCTCCTTGCCCTGCGCGCCGATAGCATCAGCCACCGCCTCGCGCTGTTCGTTCAGAAGATTTTCCGCCTCCAGTCCCAACGAGTGCAGGCTCGACGGATTTCCAAAGCACTCCAGCCCCTTTAAGACCGCCTCAACAGCCTCATCACACGGCTTTGTAGTCGCCGCGTTGTCAAGATATATCACATAATTCAGTCCTTTCAAAAGTCACATACATAATTAGTATAACATATTCCGCCGCGCAATTCAATTACTATATTTTTAATTATCTGCCCATTCACCTATCCAAATCAGTAGAGGTATGCCCGAAGGGGTTTTAGGACGGGCGCAAATTTGCGGAAAGCCCCCTAAACAAGAGCCATTCAATCCGCCTTTTTGCAGGCGGATTGCGGAAAAAAGTGAGTGTATTCTCCGTAAGGGTGCTGTTGACAAACCGTTGATAATAAGTGCTAAATATGGTATAATTAAGGTGCAGAAAGTGAGGTAATCTTATGCTCAAAAAGTCTGAAAACAAGCAGATGAAAATGTCATTTGTGACACTTGAA
>Ga0256404_1011704_pt1 | contig 11653 bp, 13 predicted proteins | sample RumenRJG_01DNA_FD_185990 | JGI IMG/M metagenome (GOLD analysis project Ga0256404, IMG submission 185990) | Bovine rumen microbial communities from Lethbridge, Alberta, Canada - RJG_01 | ecosystem: Host-associated > Mammals > Digestive system > Stomach > Rumen | place: Canada: Alberta | collected... | reverse complement strand
CAACCCGTTTCCTATTACTGTCGACTAACTAATTAAATCTATCAGCCGGGTGATTGGTTCTTTTAATCCGACTGAATTTGGCTAAATTAACCCGACCCGGAGTGGTCGATTTAGCCCGACGCTAACATCGTGCTCGTACGTTCTTCCGGACTTGCTGCCGTCGGTGAAGAGGATCCCGCATTCCTTATCCCGGTATACCGAAAGACCCATTCCGGTGTAAAGCTCGGTGTTTACCAGTGCACCGGAGAAATGTCCGTCCTTTACGACTACAGCCCGTTTATAAAAGTCCGGGATCTCTTTCGTGCTCGACCAACTGTCCTTATCATTATCGTGCCAGTAAAGCGTTTCTTCTTCCTCTGTGTCCGCGGTAAGCACCCATTCCTGTGCTTCTTTCAGGATCCGCTCCCGCTGCTCACGGGTCACATAGACCTCCTTAAGGCCGATATCCCAGGTTTTCAGCGCAGCGCTTTCATCGGCCGGGGCGACTTCGTAGCATCTCTCGGGCTGCCATCCACGGCTCTCTGCCCAGAACGGGATGGGACCGAACAGATCGTTCCAGTCGTCAAAATCCCTGAGAAACGCCTGATACTCTTCCTCTGTCATAGGACGGGGCTCTTCTTTTGCATAGGCCAGCTCTTTTTCGTGCAGCTGCTGGGCGAAGCTGCGGCGCTGCGCTGCACTTTCCGCCCAGTACGTCAGATAAAGGGCAGCCAGAAGCTCCTTTGCCGCATCGGGGATGACCGGTTCATCGCCGGATGCCTTTAAACTGCCGTCCGGCTCCGCGCCGGGCACCATAGCGCCTTTGACGAACTCCAGAAACTTTTCGGGCAGGCGGTCGTAAAGGGAAGTTTCTGCCTTGCTTATGACCGTCCACAGATCGTTATATTCGTTGCCTTTCATTTCTTGCTAATGTATTCTCCTATTGTATCTTTTTAATACCAATGGCTTTCTGTCCATCAATAGCTCCTTGTATATCTATTTAGAGGAACATTCATTTTTTAGATGCTCAAGTAATATGATTCCCTATTGTTTAGTAGTATAGCAGATGGCAGGCTGATTTTGGGACAGGTCAGTTGTTATTGGTTTGCTCCAGGAGCATATTCATCGCTGTTTTGTATTTTTCCAATCGCTCCAAATCCTTTTCCGTAACCTGGGCAATCCTGCTTAGATCTGAGTTGTGACGAAGGTCTGCCATTTTAACTTTCGCTGCAATGCTGTTTTCTTTCGCACGACGGATAAAAGCAAAATAATCCTCGTCATCTCTTCGAGTTAAGGCTGTAACAGCCTGAAGAATAGATTCCCCAAACAGGTCTTTGATCACTTCTGCCGGAATATCTGTATCTTCCAAAACATCATGCAGGTAAGCAGCGATCTTCTCATCTTCTTCCTCTACCATTGAAGCAACTGCCTCCGGGTGAAGATAATACGGCTGCTCTGCTTTATCGACTTGTCCTCTGTGAGCAAAGCGGCTCAGTGCTGCCGCCAGTTCAATTCGTTCTTTTGACATTTGTAACCCCTACTTTTTAATAATATGCTTTTACTATATCTAAAGATACTGTTTCGCCAATATCCCCTTTGATTCTGTTAAATGAAAAACCCTCCTATTTACACTTCGTAGAAAGAGGGTTTAGGACAATTGCTTTTACGTACTATTTCAGTGCTAATACCGTCATAGGCCACGCAATAATTTGCAAGGGTTGTAGTGCTTTGCGTTTTGAGGAAAATCAAGTCACATGAATTCAACACTTCATATTTGAAGTCGGCATTATTTCATTCTACAGTCCGAACTCCTCCGCCAAGTTGCCAACATAACGGATTGGCAGACGTCTGCCTAAGCGGCAAGAAAATTCCGTATCAGAAGTTCCTGCAAAATCGCCAGCTTCAAGAATGTCTATTTTAGCGCCATTTTGGCTACCCATCACAACCACTTCTTCACCAAACTGTGGATTTTGGACATTGCTCATATCGATCATCAGCTGATCCATGCAGACACGACCGATAATGGGGCATTTTATTCCTTGGACAAGCACCCAACCTTTTCCCGCGGCCTGCCTAGCTACGCCGTCAACAAAGCCAAGCGGAAGAACCCCTATGGTAGAGTCCGCAAGTGCCTCCCATGTGGCGCCGTAACCCACTTTTGTTCCCTTAGGCACTCTTCTCACACATGCAAGCCTTGTTTTTACTTCGATTGCAGGCTGCAGAGGTGCTTGGATCTCATCCATACTTCCAGGCTCACCGCTGAGCATACCATATAACGGAGTCCCAGGACGAACCATATCAAGATGCATTTCCGGGAACGCCAAAGTACCGCCCCCATCACATATGTGCTTCAACGGAATCTTTATTCCCCTTTGCTCCAATTCGTTGCAGAGTATCATAAATCGATTGAATTGCCAATCGCAATACTCCCGATTTGGATATAATTCCGTTGTGGCAAGCATCGAAAAGATACCCTCAACAATAAGACCGGGCATATGGCAAATTGTTTCGATAGTATCTAGCAACTCGCCAGTATAATCAAACCCTAAACGTGTCAACCCTGTATCCACACTTAAATGAATCGTTAGTTTTGTGCCGCGCTCTAGTGCTAGATCATTTAACTCTTCTGCCTGCTTAAGCTGAAAAACATTTGGGATTAGGTTGTAATCGAAAAGCAGACAATAATCATCTGGGAACGTTGCACCAAAGACCAAGATTGGCTGAGTGAGGCCCCCTTCTCGCAATTCTTTTCCTTCTTCAGGGATTGCTACTCCGAAGTATTCAGCACCAGCTTTAGCAAAAACTTTAGCGGCCGGGACAATGCCAAAGCCATAAGCATTGCCTTTTACAGGAGCAAGAAGTTTACAGCCTGGCGCCAACAGACTCTTCATGTATACAGCGTTGTGATACAGTGCATCCAGATTCACTTCAACCCAAGATGATCTCATAATATCCTCCCCCTCAGTTCTCCTCCAGGAAGCGAACAGCCATTTTCAGCTGCAGCTCCAGCGCTATATCCAGTATATCTTCATCCACTAGAAAATCCTTATTATGATGCTGCACAGTGGTTCCTTTTTCTGGAGACCCCATGCCTACCATATAATAAAGTCCCGGGATGCCTTCATTAAAGAACTCCGCAAGATCGTCACCCCCCATACCGCGAACCCCTTTGGTAAGCATCGCGTCCGGACCAAGCGTTTCTGTTACCACCTCCCGGCCCATCTCAAAGAGCTTTTCGTCATTGGATAGCATGGTGTTGCCACATTCAATCTCTACATCTGCTGTGCAACGCATTGACTTGCAGATATCTACAACCAGTGCCCTAAATCGTTCATGTACTCGCTTTTCGTCTTCGTGCAGGCAGCGGATGGATCCTTGTATCTCACATGCATCTGGAATATTGATCATATAGTTACCCGCATGGATCATCCCAACTGTTATTAGGGTTGGTTCATTGACAGCGTTGAACTCCATCGCCTGCATGGTATCGATAGCTTGAAGAACATGTGCCGCGCAAGAGATAGGGCTCACACCTTTTTCCGGTTCATATCCGCTAGTGTCTTTACCATGAATGGTAATCTTAAAGTAGTAACTGGAGGCGTTCATAGGGCCTGCGCACATCGCCACTTTACCAAAAGGATACTGGGACCATACGTGCAGTCCTAGGATAGCATTCGGTCGGGGATCTTCCAGTGCCCCACCTTCAATCATAGGCATAGCTCCAGCACCTTCCTCATCGGGTTGAAACATGAATACCACCGTGCCCGGCAGTTCACTACGATGAGCTGCGAGAATCTTAGCAATCTGCGCAGTTATTGCCGCATGACAGTCGTGGCCGCAAGCATGCATCACACCGGGATTTTTAGAACAGAACGGAAGATCATTATCCTCTGTGATGGGCAACGCATCCAGTTCACACCGAAGCATCACTGTGTTTCCCGGCTTATCTCCTTTAAGGACCCCTACGATGCCTGTCCCCGCGATTCGTCGGACAGGAATATCCAGTTCCTTTAAACGGGCTTCTATAAGCGCTGCTGTCCGCTCCTCTTGGAATCCTAACTCGGGATGAGCATGGATATCTCGTCGTAGGGCGATCGTCTCATCATGAAGGGCCGCGATTTCGCTTTTGTAATCAATATTCATTTGAACCCCCTTTCATTCTCCATATCATCATATATCCCATACTTAATAAAAACAAGCCTCTCCAACGTTTCTAAATTGAGGCGTACAGTTTATAGTGGGTCCATTGTTACTTTATATAAGCCTGTATGGCATTTCGGATTAAGTCAAAATTAAATCTCCCGCTGATATTGCTGGATTCACAATTTCTTGTATTCATCTCGGTGTCTATTATCCGGATATATTTCTTGGCCAGCCAAGTCTAATACATAGAATCATTATCAAAAGAAAAGGATCTACATCTGGATGCCCGAGTCGCTCCAGTAAGTATCGGTCGAGAATGATAAGCCGGGCAATCTTTTAATCATAGCAATCAGACTTAACGAAATGACATGATTAAAACCCTTCTTTTGACCTTGTAATTCCAAACAAACTATATAGAAACCCTTATTATTTCGAGTTCTCTTTTGGCCCCTTCTATAGTTTTACACTTACCTACGAGGATGATTATCACATTCAGTGTAATTTTCAATAAGTCTTTCATTTCCGATGCAAGTTGCGCTTGCAGGTAATCTTCATAATCGTCCATTAAACTGTCCTCCTAGGCTTTTCTAAAAGTGCTTTTAGTTCCTCTTCAGTATAAGTCTCCTTAATGCGCTCCTGTCCTTTGTAGGGCTTTATTGTTATGTCGCAGTATCCTTCTTCTTTACACCACCGAAAAAATGCGCGTAGAGTTATAAGGTATGTTTTGATGCTGTTCGGAGATAATTCCTTTTCCCGCATCCCCACAATCATGCGATTTACGTCTTCCTTTTGGAACTCCGAAATCGGAACATCAGGATCTAAATAATGACACATCGCATTGAAGTGCGCTTGATATGTTTTGTGGGTCTTTTCTTGTATTCCGAGTGCTTGGCGAGATACTAGAAAGTTGTTAAAAAGTTGCTTCAGAGTTGCTTCGTTGTTGATTCGGATCTGTTTCATAGCGGCCTCTTGGTTACCTCCATTTCTGTGAAAAAACCAAGAGGCCTGCAAAAACGGCCCAAAAAACGAAGAAGGCTTGAAATCCTAATGATTTCAAGCCTTTTGGTCCGAGTGGCGGGATTTGAACCCACCAGAAATACTGAAATTTCAACTATTTGCGGCATATGAGTCATACTTTGGAGTCATATTAACCGTGCGATCAAATCAAAATGGTCATCAATTGTTTAGAACAATCTGTTTTCTTTCATAAACGGAGCAATGTTATAGTGCTCAATACCACCTCGGTGCTGGATCAAATCGTTTCTCGTCAAAAGGTACTTTGGGTAATTATCTTTGATTTTCTCTAACGGACGATATTCCCGGTCCTCGGTTTGGATATCGTTCATGATCGTCATGGCAACCTGCACATAGGAATAATCGATACGGTTCCGTTCCAGTATAAAATCGCATTCCAGTTTTCCGATCCGGCCAACACTAACGCTGTAGCCCTTAGATTTAGCGTAAAGATAGACGACATTCTCCAGGACAGGCCCATAGTTGATTCGTTTGTCTGTGTTCATGGCGTAATAAAAACCAAGGTCTGCAAGATAGTACTTCTGCTCTCCGGAAATGGACTTTCGGGATTTCAGATCGAACCGGTAGCATGGATATATGATCTTTGCTTCTTCCAGAATCGTCAGATATCGCTTCAGTGTTTCTCGCTTAATGGGGCAGCCTGCCTTTTTCAGGTCATTCAAAATATTGGTGAGGCTTAAGGTCGCACCAAAGTTGTTTATGATATAACGCTGAACGATTTCAAATACAGAGGTTTTTTGGATCTTGGCACGCTTTTTAATATCCTTTTGAAAGATTTCCGTTACGATTCCCCGGATATATGCCTGCTTATCGGAGCCTTCGTATTGCAACGCTTTTGGGAATCCTCCTTCTGCGATATAAGAATCAAATTCGGCAAAGAGGTCAGGATTCACCTCTTTACCAAGGAAGGCTTTCATCTCGAGATACTCTTCAAAACTCAAGGTATAAAGCTCGAATTCGAGATATCGTCCGGTGAGCTTTGTGGCCAATTCTCCACTCAAAAGGTAAGAGTTCGATCCCGTGATAAAGATCGAATAATCTTCTTCTTCGCGGAAACCGTTGATCACTTCTTCAAAGCCTTTTACGTTCTGGATCTCGTCTATAAAGAGGTACTTCGTTCCTGTCGCAGTCGCTTTTGATGCGATAAGAGTATCCAGTTGATCTGCTGTTTTGATGTTGCGATATCCTCGTTTATCCAGGTTAAGGTAAATGATGTTTTCAGCAGGCACACCGGATTCTTTTATTTCATTTGCTACAGTTTCCATCAGACAAGATTTACCGCAGCGGCGAACCCCGGTTATTACTTTGATCAGGCCTGTATCATGATAGAATCCCCGGATCTTCTGCAGATAATTTTCCCGTTTGTACAGTCTCATCAATGATTACCTCCTCGTGTTTCGCAGTCTACAGAATTAGTATACTTTGTCTACTCGTTATTTTCAAGTTAAGCGGGTATATTTTGATATAAATTGAAAATTTACCCCCTTAACTGCGGAATAACTAATATGCAAAGAGGGACTAGCATTATTCATAACAGCACCTCCAGATAAGATCTGACCTTGTCTTCGACCCGCAACACCTTTGCATATTCGGACAACAAAGTGATGTTTCGTTCCTTTCTGGCAGTATATAGACCTAAGAAGAACTAAAATATAGTGGAACTTCGGAGAAAAGCGTCCTAAAGAGAAATTTTTATAAATGTGACGCAGCGCATAGTTTTGTGGTGTATTAGAGTGAAAGGCCTTAACCCAGTAGAGAGGAGGAACACGATGGAAGATAAAAGAATCGTGGATTTATATTGGGAGCGTTCTGAAATTGCAATATCAGAAACAGCAAATAAATACGGCAGATACTGTCATTATATTGCACATAATATTCTTCACAACAATGAGGATAGTGAAGAATGTGTTAACGATACATATATGAGGGCATGGAACAGTATGCCACAGCACCGTCCGTCTATGTTGCAATCTTTTCTCGGTAAGATTACCCGGAACCTTGCGTTAAATAAGTACAAGGCCCTTACTGCCGAGAAACGCAATTTCGGACAAGTACCAATAGCGCTTGAGGAATTGAACGATTGCATACCTTGTGTGAACAATACAGAAAGCACTGTAGATGATATGGCATTGGCCGAGGTTTTCAACCAGTTTCTTTCATCAATGTCAACAGAACAACGGATATTTTTCATGCGCCGTTACTGGTATTTGAGCCCAATTAAAGAAATTGCATTAAATTATGGAATAGGTGAAAGCAAGGTAAAAATGTCTTTGTTACGCTCACGAAAAGAATTAAAACAGTTTTTAGAGAAAGAAGGTATTTCATTATGAAAGAAGAACGCATTTTGAATGTGCTCGGACAAGTAGATGACAAATACATAAAGGAAGCAACTCCTACTAAAAAGGTTTCGAAGATAACGGATCTTCGTAAGTGGGGAAGCCTCGTGGCGTGTCTGGCTTTGATTGTGGCGGTATGTTTCAGTATGTTCTCTCCGAATGGAAACATGGTCGTATCTGCATATGCGTATGGCACAGAGGAAGAACTCACAGCCGCTGGTGCAATTACGAGCACAGGCACAATTAGCGATGCCGGTGAAGTAACTGGACACCCTTTGATGTTCTTCCTCGCAGGTGAGGACATCGTTACTGTTCGCTATTCTTGTAAAAATCAGATGATCAATTTTATAGACTTGACTGAGAAGCGAGACGAGTTTGGCAATGCACAAAACTTTATCGTTCCTTACGGAGAGAATGAAAACGAGTACCATTTTCTTCTGATCGATTGGGTTCCAAATGATACAATCCAGGAACTGACATACAACGAGAATAGCACAATCGAAACCTTACCCAAGGAATTGAAAGAAGATGTCATTGTAATGGAGATTACTTTTGCAAACGGAAGAACTACGACCAAAGCGATTAACATCTCCCTGCAAAATGACGGCACTTTCTTTGCCACCTATGGTGATTACCGCATCAAAGAAGAAGATAGCTTTGTAAGCCGCCCGGATAGCGAAACTATCCCCAGAGACATTTTGTACGGCAATACTGAAATTACAATCGCTTTCCTTGATGGAGAAAACAACGAGGTACCCGCAGAGGCCTTGTGGTATAACATGGCGCATGTAGATCGAATTTTGGTTAAGTGGACTGGAGCAACCCCGGAAACTGTACAGGTATACTACACGCCCTCTGGGACGGAAACCATTGATCAGGTTGAGTTGCTTTGTACAAAAGCCATTTGGGTGAATAATGGTGAAATTGTATTCTCCACAGAAGAACTGGGCTTCGCAGAAATGAAATATGTTCAGGGGCATTTGCAGATCGACCTCGGCTTTAGTGAAACAAAGGCCTCGAGCGAGATTTATAACGTATTTTACGACCCTATCAGTTAATCACTTCTAGAGATTAATGATGATGGAATGGCGAAATGAGACAATGGAGAGGACAAGCCTCTCCATTTTGTCATATTGACCGCGCGATCGAGTCAAAATAGTCGTCGATTTGATCATCTACCATGCGCCGTTGTCTGCTGAATGTATGCTGATAAACGGACTTCATTACATTCGGCGTTTTCCATCCACCGCGCTCCATTGCATATTTCTCCGGGACGTTGAGAGCAAGCATTACGGACGCATTCAAGTGCCTTAAATCATGAAAGGTGAGATCAAGACCGTTCTTCTTACACAGCCGGGTAAATCGTCCGTGCAGCTGACTGCGGGTGAGCGGCACGATATATTCACTCGAATGGTCTGCTTTATCCAAAAGCTGTTTGATGTATGGCGGTATTCTGTGACGCCGGATCCTGGCCTCGGTTTTTGCCGTATCCTTTACGGTAGGCAATGTGCCAATATCCACCATCACACGATTGATCGTGATCATGTCGCCGGAAATGTCCTCCCATTTTAAGCCACGTACCTCTGACATTGTGAAGGACAACCATAGTGCCAGCATACAGGGCAATTCGATGCTGGTTCCCCGTATGATCTCAAAGACTTCTGCCGGATCCGGGTAGTCCTTGATTTTCTTATGCTTTTTCGGCAGCCTGACATCGTATTTGACACGACAAATATGCCAAAGGGATGAACTTATAAGGCCCCACTCATTTGATACCGTTTTCGGGGAAATACGGCCGTGTGGCGTGGCGCGTAAAGCCTCCTTATTGATTGCGGCCTGAACCTGCTGCTCGTCCAGGTTACATACAAGCGTGTCCATCAAATGAGGAAATGCCTCGCGGCGGATCACCTTGTAACTGCGCAGCGTCGTTGGGGACAGTACCTGGCACATATCAATATACCGGTCTACTGCATCGCCAACTGTTAATGTTTTATCCCCGGGCTTTGGACGTTCTCTGTTTTTCCAAGTTGCTACGGCAAGTTCCAATTCTGCTTTTGTATCTTTTGTGAACCTCTTGTAATGACGTTTCCCTTCTTCATCAGTATAGTCATAAGCTCGCATGGTCCACGTGCCGTTTTTATTCCTCTTTGCTTTTGCCATACGTTCTCTCTTCCCCTTAAACGATTCCCCTCAGATAAGATCAACAATAGATTGATCCATGTAATTTTATTCGTTTTGCGTCGTTAACTCTTGGCGCAAAACTTCATCACGCCGCTTCAGGCGCTCCTCTACAGACAGCACTTCCGGTGTCTTGTCGGTAAGTTTAGCAGGTGTATAATAGGCGAGCTCTGTGTCAAACCAATGCTCATAATGCTCCTGATCAGTCCAATAAGTCTCCACCTTGTTGCGTTCATCTTCGAATCTCTCCAAGAAAAGGCACAGGTCTGCATTATACTCCGCAGGATCTTTTCCATTGAATTGGATCGAGCAGCTCCATTCATCTGCTCTCGACGGGCGGTTAACCACAATTTCGAAGCGGAGTTCTTTCTTCCGGTTCAGTTCATGCAGAAAAGAAATGACGTCTGAAAGAGTATTCAGATGCATGTCATTTGCCTGATATCCGATCAATTCTGCTGCAGGAACATGAAGGACCTTGGACAGCGCATAAATGGTCGTGATAGACGGTGTGATCTCATCACTTTCGTATTTTTGAATCGTCCTCAGCGTTTTACCCAAGTGTGTGCCCAGTTCTGTTTGGCTCATTTTAGCGGCTTTTCTGGCATTTTTGATCCGATTGCCTATACCTGATTGATATGTACTCATGTGAAGCACCTCCAAAAGTAGTGTAGCATGCCCAATTGCGAATTTCAAGTACATAATACGAAAAATAAATTCGCAATATGTATTGACAGGTCGTAATGGGTGTGCTATTCTCAAAATGCGAATTACTAATTCATATTATTTCAAGAAAGGGGTAAATGTAATGGAAATCATCGGAACGGAAGAAGTTATGCAGTTATTGGGTGTAAGCAGAAAGGAAGCGCTGCGGATTTTAAACCTGCCGGGTTGTCCTATTCTGCCCAGAACGAAATGGCAGCATTTCAGAGTGGTTAAAGATCCATTCCTGGAATGGATCGCAAATGGTGCCAGCTGGGAAAGCCTGAGGAGTTGATGTGAATGGAAAGGGGTTTATAAAGGTCCCCCGGGCGCTGCTCAACGAATGGCGCGACAAACTGACGCAGGAAGAGATCGGTATCCTGATAAACCTTATGGCGATGGCTAATTATGAAGATGTGCCGAGACGGGCCCCGAAGGGGGACTATTTGAAACGGGGTCAGCTTGTAACATCTTCACGGGCTTTCGCCAAACGCTTTAATCTTAGCGAGAGTCGTGCGTACAGATTGTTAAAAAAGTGGGAGCGGCTGGGCATCATCAAACGCGAAACACTTTCCGAAACAGAAAGCGGAACACCAAACGGAACACTTCTGACCCTTGAATTTTACGAATCTTCGCAGGGTGACCGAAACAGTGACCGAAACAGTTTCCGGAACGAAAGTGAGGACTCTATAAGAAGAGATAAGAAAGAAAAGAAGGGGGAAGAAGTATCCCCGCCACCTCTTCTGTACGGGACTTATTGCAACGTAGCATTAACAGAAGACGAATACCGGGAGCTCAAATCCCATATCCCTGCGGAACTGTTTGATGCCCGGATCAATAAGACCAGTCAGGGGATCCATGACAGATGGAAGGGCTACGAGGGGCCGCATTTCGATATCATACGGAAATGGGCAGTTGCGGACGGTTGCTGGATAGATCATCCGAAGCCATCACCGTTATTCAGCGAAATGCTCAGGAAGAAGAAAGAACTGATCGATCAATTTGGCAGGGATAAATATGATCGAACGATCGCAAAACTTGGAATCGACGACCCGTATGAGGTAAAAAAGCACCTGGAGAACAAGGTGAACTGACTCTCCGGCGGGTTCGGAAGATGGCGCTTTAACTTTATCGGTTAAGGCGCTTTTTATATAATATTTAATTGAATTTTGAACTTCTGGTTCACCCATAGAAATCAGAATTTAGTTTAGCGAAAGATATGAGATAATAGAGGCGTATCCTCCTGCGGACAGGAGGAAATATGCCTGAAAACAGAAAGAGAG
>Ga0256404_1011702_pt1 | contig 11653 bp, 9 predicted proteins | sample RumenRJG_01DNA_FD_185990 | JGI IMG/M metagenome (GOLD analysis project Ga0256404, IMG submission 185990) | Bovine rumen microbial communities from Lethbridge, Alberta, Canada - RJG_01 | ecosystem: Host-associated > Mammals > Digestive system > Stomach > Rumen | place: Canada: Alberta | collected... | reverse complement strand
TTTCGTTTTCCTCCTCATCCGTTCTGCACCGGCTTTCCCTTCGGGCGTTTCGGCTTTCCGACAAGCGCGAATTCCGCCTGGCGTTTCCGTTTGTCCGCGGACACGACCCGGACGCGGACGAGCTGGCCGATGGAGACCATGCGCCCGCTTTCCTCATCCGTCGCGGACCATCCGTTGCCGTCGGAAACGAAGCCGTCCCCGAACTCCTCCATCGGGATCAGGCCCTCCGCAGTGTTCGGCAGCATGGCAAACACGCCGCGTTTCACGACTCCGGAAATAACCGCCGGGAACGTCTCGCCGATGTGTCCGGACAGCCACTCCACGGCCTTCATGTCCACGGCGTCCATCTCCGCCTTGGCGGACGTGCGCTCCGCGCGGGAGTTCATGTCCGCCACCACCGGAAGGATCTGCTTGTAGTGAGCCTTCCGCTCATCCGTCAGCGTCCCGTCCAGATACTCGTGAATGATCCGGTGGATCTGCGTGTCCGGATAGCGGCGGATGGGCGAGGTGAAGTGGCAGTAGTAGCGGGCCGCGAGTCCGAAATGCCCCTTGCATTCATCCGCGTAGCGGGCCCTCGCCATGGACCGGACGATAATGAGCCCGGCTCCGGCCTCCGCGTCCGTGCCTTCTGCTGCCCGGGCCGCTTCCGCGACCTGCCCGGGCGTGACCTTGTCTTTTCCCCACGGGGCCGCGATGCCGATTTCCTGCAGGGCGAGGGCAGCGGCTGACAGGCGGTCCGGGTCCGGGTTCTCATGGATCCGGTACTCGAACGGGATCTTCTTTCTGCAGAAGAACTCCGCGACCGCCTCGTTTGCTTCCAGCATGAACTGCTCAATCATTTTCATCGCGAGGTCCTGCGTATGCGGCCGGATGTCGGTTACATGGCCTTTTGTGTCCATGACGACTTCCGGTTCCGGGATCGTAAACGAGATCATGCCGCGTGCCTTCCGTTTTTCTGCCAGTTTCTCATAGAGATCCCGCATCATTTCAAAGTGGGGCAGACCCTCCTTGTAGCGTGCCTGTATTTCTTCGTCAGCCGTGCCGGAAAGAAGCGCCGTCACGTTCGTATAGGTCATCCGCTCATTGGAGCAGATGACGCTCTCCGTGATGTCAAATCCCGTCCGCTTTCCGTTTTTGTCGTACAGCATGACGGCAGACAAAGTCAGCCGGTCCTCCCTCGGATTGAGGGAGCAGATGCCGTTCGAGAGCTGCACGGGCAGCATCGGGAGCGTGCGGTCGGGAAGGTACGTCGATGTCCCGCGTTTTAGCGCCTCCCGGTCAAGGGCCGAGCCTTCTTTGACGTAGTGTGATACGTCCGCGATGTGGACGCCGAGCGCGTAGCCGCCGTTTCCGTCCTTCCGGATTGACACGGCATCGTCGAAATCCTTCGTGGATTCGCCGTCAATCGTGACGGTGTACCAATCGCGGAAATCCGTCCGGCCGTTTGTGTCCGCCTCAGACACGGACTCTGGCAGGGCGTCTGCTTCCGTGAGGACGTCCGCCGGAAACTCGTTGCTGATGCCGGCATCTTCCGCGATCGAGAGAATGTCAACGCCCGGATCGGTTTCTTTTCCGAGCACTTTCACAATCTCGCCGCGGGCGGTGCCTTCCCGGTCGTCATATCCGCCATAACTGGTGATATGAACCTTGACCTTATCTCCGGCGGACGCGTCTCTTGTCTTTCCGACAAACAGGGCCTGCCGCCTGGACGCGTCCGGAATGACCAGCCAGGACCCGCCGCAGACCTGCAACGTTCCCACGCAGTCCGTCACGACGCGGCTTGTGACGCCGGTAATACGCGCCTCCTCTTTATTTCTGTCCCTGTATCCGAATCTCGGCGGCACGGTCCGGTAGGACACCGTATCGCCGTCCCACGCGCCACCGGTAAATCTCGCGGGGACAAACAGGTCATCCCCGCCGTCCTCCGGCGTGATAAACCCGAATCCCCGGTCCGTGGCGCGGAACGTGCCTGTCAGGGCGTTATTCATATGACGAACAGCCGTATTCCTGTTCTGCATATCCGTATTCCGATTCTGAATCATGTGATTCCTCCTTTTATTCCTTATGTGTGATTGGTCCGTGTTTAATATGCCAGATTCCGGGGACGGGAAACGAAACAGACGAAAGAACCTGCCTGACGGCGCTGTCAGGCCCGGTGATAAATCCAGCTGACAATGCCGTCATATTTCCATCCGGCGCGCTTCAGCGAATCACGCTCACCGGCATTTGTTGTATAGAAGTGGTCGCCACCCTTGGCATTCGGATTGTACAGGCGGTAAAGCGGGACCGTCACGAATTTGCGGCTGTTTTCCACAGCGATGCTGTATTCCCATCCGTATATCGTCCATCCGGACAGATCATTTGATCCGACCCACGCAAGCCCTTCATATTTCCATCCGGCATGACTAAGTGTGTTCCATTCGCTCTGCGATGATACGTACAGGTGTTCTCCGGTGTTCGGATTATAGCAGCGGTATATAAACTTCCATGTGCTGGCGCTATAATCCTTTGCCATCGGATCATATCCTATGACTCCTTCGTACCGCCATCCCTTTTTTACGAGAGATTTTTTTTCGTCTGCCGATGTTGTATAAAAGTGCGAGCCGGACTTTGCGTTTGGATTATACAGCCGGAAGATCTTGTACGAAACCTGGTCGCCAAACTTCTTTAATCCGCTCCCCACTAGTGTGTCCGTTGCCGTCCCTTGTGATAATGTGCCTGTTTGCGCAGATTCTGTCTCTGTCTGGGAAGACAAAGCCGGATCCTGAACAGATTCGGTTCCTTCTTGTACGGATTCCGTGCTGGTGATTTCCGGATCCGCTATCGCCGGGACCGCGGGCCCGGCCGCGAGAACGCCCGCCAGCGTCAGCATAGCAAGGCGTCTGGCTAATGTTCTGTTTCTCATAAAAAACTCCTTCCGCCCGGATTTTGTCCGGGACTTCTGTTTTTTCATTTTGCCGGAGGGAGTATGCCAGAAAAGCAGACAAAACAAAGAAAAAACTGGCCGGCGGAGCGGGAATTCCTGCGGCGGTCGATAGTTAAGAATCAGATTAGAAAATCAATTATAAATATCAATTTGTCTGTTGACAAATCAATCTTCTAGATTTATTATTAACTCACAACCAAGAAAAATCAACCAAATCAACGACCCCGACCCTAAAGGGTCGCCGTTTCCTTCTAATGTTATGAAAGGAGACTTTGTATGCTGACACAATTTGTAGGAACCCCCGTGGAACAGGCGTCCGGCATGACCGGCTTTATGGACAGAGACGTCCGCGCCTGGTCCGGGATGGAAATCAAAGAGCCGTCCTGCGTCTTTCAGGAGGACAGCACGCAGACGATTCCGGAGGACGGCGCGTTCTCGCAGGCGTTTTCCGGGCTCCGCCTTGCGGAGGCGTCCCGTGCGGACATTCTCAAAAGTACCCGCATGGGACACATCGAATTGCCCGTTCCTATGGTCAACATCGAGTACGTCCGGGGAAAAGATCCCGTGCTTCCGGGTGTGCTCGGCATTCCGCGAAAGGCGGTGGACGACCTGCTGATGGCAAGGGCAGCGGTCGCGACGCGCGATTTTACGAGCCAGGCAGACGGAAAATCGTACCACCGGGGCGAGGTGATTTCCTTCCTTGTCTTTTCCTGGGACCCGGACTGCGGGGCTTTGGGCGGCGCCGGCGTCCGGTTCCTGCTTGAGGAAAAAGGCGCATCTCTTCCGGGCGCGGTACTTTCAGCCCTGCCGGTCCTTCCTGTGGCATTCCTCCTCGGCGGATTCGAAACAGACGCTCCGGGACAAATGCCCCGGCCTATTCCGGGAAGCCTTGGCATGGCCTACGACCGCGTCACAGCCGGAGCGGGGATGCTCCGGAAGCTGATGGACATCGGCGCGCCGGACATTATCGTGTGGAACGAGATCCGCCGGCTGCAGGAGGCCGTGAGTACTCTGATCCGGAACGGCGCCGCCGGCCCGGTCTGCGTCAGATCTCGCGGAAGAGTTCTCATGGATATCATGCATGCCCATCAGATGATCACCGGCGGGTTCTGCGCGCGCCCGGCAAAGGCGGAAGGACCGCTGCCGGACCTTCCGGAGGAACGGATCGCCGGAATCGCGGACCGCTACTGGGAGGCGTACGACGCTATGGACGCAGACACGGACGAAAGCGTCCTTGAGCCGTACCAGGCGGAAATCAAAGAACTTCTTCTGCCGCTTGTGAAGCATACGGCGGACCGGTTCTCGTCATCCGGCGTCAGCCGCGTCCGCCTGTCGGACATCATTCTGAATGAAGCCGCATGCCCGGGTCGCGGCATCGATGGCGGATTCCAGGCGTCCATCCTCTCGATGGTCTGCGACAATGAAAAGCATGACTGCAGGACCGATTATCCGCGCCTTGCGGAAACAATGGCGGACCGCGTGGCATACACGCTGGACAACGGTCTCGCGTTCCGCGGGACGGAAACAGAGAAAGGAGAGGCGGTATGAGTCTGACACCTGAATTCTGCGAGATGCTGCGCCGCGGCATCGGCACACGTACACAAATTCAGTTCGCGAAGGAGACGGGTCTCACCCCGGAATATCTCTCCCGTCTCTTGAACGGAAAGACGGACGCGGCCCCGCGCCTGTCCACGCTGGAAAAAATCGCCGTCCATACGTCGCGGTACGGACTGAACGACTACCGGAAGGCGCTGGGAGAAGAGACAATTTCCGCGCGGGACCGTCTGCACGGAGACACCGTGGCTCTGAACCGGTATCTCCGCTCCCGTGCCGGGAAGGACGGCGGGTGGAGGACCGTCACGGATATGATTCATGACAGGGAGAGCCGGCCTGTACCCGGATTCCTGAAGTCCGGCGTGGAGGGCCGGACGCCTGACATGCTCCGGTCCGAGTTCGGGGATACGTGGTTCCATCTGTTCCAGTTCCGGATTCCGGACAGGGAGTATATCGGCGCGTTTTACTTCCTTCTTACAAGCAGATGGGAGGGAGAAACCGACGTTATCTGCGAGCTCGTCACCAATACGGAAACGATCGAGGAGTTCCTTCCTTTCTCCCTGTTTGGTTCGACGGAGTTTCCGTTGATCGGGAACACGATCCTCTATCCCATGACGGGAAACAAGCAGGAAAGAGAGACGGCAAAACAGGAGCTTGACGCGCCGCTCGGATTCAAGGGATCGATGGAGAAGTTCTTCGACCGGATCCTCGGGACCGAGATCTCCCCGGAGCTTGCGCACGGTGCGGACGGGAAGGAATACCAAGGCTGGCGCGCCAGAGCCGTAACCGGGTTCGGGTTCCGGTATGATATCTGGGAGAAGGATGACACGTCGGAATTCGGACGGACGCTGAAAACGCCGGAGAAGTTCCGCGCGTTCCTTATGCATCATGCCGGCACGTTCTGCCGGACGGACGAGGAGATCCGGCTGTTCCGGCAGCTTGTCGATACGGATGAGGACCCGCGGGAGATTTTTTTCGAATATCACGGCGAGTACGCGAAGCAGATGTCCGCCGATGACTTCGACTGCTGCGGGACAGGTGCCGCAGTCGCGACGGTCCTCTCCCGCGAGTACCAGGGGACGATTCCGGGCGGGTTCCGCTTTATCCGGACGCCTATGGGAGTGGACAGCCGGCAGCCGGGGTACATCCTGATCTGCCCGAACGGCGGGGAGGACTACACGGACGGCGACATTACGATGAAGGAACTTCTGCCGGTCTACTCGGCGGTCAGGGAGCTTGGGATTCCGAAGTTCGGCGCCTGCCACGCTTACGACCGGGTGCCGGAGCTGAAGAAGACAAGAACCTACTGGACAGACTCGTTTCATCTGGAATTCTGACGGACGCCAAATGCAAATCACTCCCTGCGGGGAGCGGGGATTAAAGCAAAGCCACCTGGAGTTCTGACCATACGCCAAACACAACAAACGGACGGTTCCGCGCGGACACCGCAGGAGCCGTCCGTTTTGTTGTCACCGCGTCCAGTCATCCAGAACGGAAGGCGCGGAGTCCGGAAGCTTCGGGCCGGACGCCTCCTCCCTTGCCTCGGAAAACACCTCCCGGCTTGAAGCAAGGTCCGCCAGATGGGAAAGAGAGAGCGTCCGGCGCATGTCCGGCAGGCGCCGCTGCCCGGACGCGTTCGGCTGCATCATCTGCGCCATGGCGTCCGCGAGATTGTCCGCCTGTCCGTGAGAAACCAGGTACTCGGCGTCGCGGGCCGCCGTCGCGTCAACATACGGTCCCGAATAGCGGAGGGCGAGTCCCATCTGCCGGGCGGCAGAGAAACCCTTCGCTTCCAGATCCGCTCCCGGCACACGGAGGATCTGCGCCGTGCGGAACGGGCGGTCTTTATCCGCGAGCGCGATATCCACGGTACTCCCGTTTCTGGTCACGTCGCGGACGCACGGGATGCCGTCTTTCCGGGCAAAGAGGTACACGGCGTCATCCGTGCGGGCGGGGCGCCCTGACTTGTCCTCCGGCATGTCTTCCCGCATCCGGAACCCGGCGCGGACATCCACGCCTTCCCTGACGGCCGGCCCGCAGGAGATTTCCAGATCCTGCCAGCGCTTTCCTTCCAGATCCCGTTCCATGTGGGACAGGAAGGAGGAAACAAATTCCGCCCTCGCCTCCTTGTAGCGGGGATACCCGGACTCCGGATCGAGCAGCGGCCGCGTGTTCCGTCCGAGAAGCTGCCGGATTTCCGCGTCGGCTTTCGCCATCCGGCGGAGCAGGGGTACAAAGTGGACGGCGCGGGAGGCGTCCGGCAGCGGGCGGATGTCGGCAAAGACCGGCTGCAGGATGTCTTTGATCCGCGCGTTCGTAAAATCCCGCTCCAGCGTCCGCACACGGGACGCGGGGATGCCCCGGTCTTCCAGATCAAACTCCGGGAACCGGAAGGTCTGCGTCTGTCCGGGGCGGCTTTTGTCGGGGACCGTGACGGCGCAGACGTCCAGACCTGTCCCGGACTCCCGGAGGATAGATGAAACGCCGACGACGCGCCCGGTCTCTTTCAGCTCCCTTCCGGCCGCCCGGACAAACGCGGCGTTTAGCGACCGCCGGGCGCGGGAGAACATCCGCTCCGGGGTGACGCGCCCCTGCGGGCGGGCCAGGGCCGCCTCCGGCAGGTCTTTTCCGAAGAGGACGTCGGACTCCCGTTCGATCGTCCGCGCCCTGGCGAGAACCTGTCCCAGGTCTTCGGCGGACGGCATAAGGCACCCCCGCTGCCATTCCGACCGGTCCGCGAAATCCGCCTTCTCAAACACGGCCCGGATGTCCCGCGCGGCCGTGTCCCGGAGCACGGCGGCCCGGTCTGTGGTCTCCAGGCGCAGGGCATCCACGTCGCTCCGGAATCCGGGGTCGCCCGGATTTACCATACGTCCGATGACGGCCAGTTTCGCGTCGCCGTAGGCCTTTCCACACTGTTCGATAAGCGTCAGCTCCTCCGGGCGGATCTGTGCGTCCCGGGCAAGGGACGCGGACATTTTTCTGGCTTTTTCCGCCAGACCCGGAAGCGCGGCCAGAGAGGCGGACAGGCGGGCCTTTGTCTCCGGGGAAAGAAGCAGGCGCTGCCTGTCGGGATTTGCCTCAAGTTCCGGAAACGCGGTGTCTGACCGGATGCCGGACAAAACGGCGCCGGAAAGATTTGTGCCGCGAAGATCCGCGCCCCGGATGTCCGCCCGGCGCATGACGGCTCCGGACAGGTCCGAACGGGAGAGGCTGGTTCCGCGAAGGTCCGCGTTTGTCAGATCCGCGCCGCGGAAATGGAGTCCGGAGAGGTCAAGTCCCGAAAGGTCAAGCCCGCGGAAGTCGGGACGGGGTTCATGCGCCAGCTTGTCCATGACAAAGGCGCGCGTGATTGTTTCTGGCATAAAATCACTCCTTTTGCGGCCGGCACGCGCCGGCCGTTTCGTTTCAGACAGTATGCCAGATCCCCTTGATGCGGATTTTTTTTCGGGGAGCGTGCAGGACAGGAAAAATCTGGCATATTAAAAACGGAGGCAGGAGCCTCATTGTCTGGAGGAAGAATAAGAAAATGAGAAAGATAAAAAAACAGGATATCCTGGATCTGTTTGTCCGCCCGGCTCCGGTTGATGCCGGGGACAACGATACCGTGTTTGTGCGGTTTGAGCCGCGGGAGTGGACCTTTCTTGCGGGAATGCTTTCCGGCACGGGGATTCTCTATCTGGGCGTGTATTTTCTGTCCGCGCGCCTGTGGCTATTTGCCGTCCTGGCGTTTGCGGCCGGGATTTTCGTCTGGGTGCAGGCGGCGCGCTGCGAATTCGGCAGGGTCTCCGTCCCTCTGCGGCGGGCGGGGGAGAAGGGCCGCGGCCCGCGCGGCGCGGAATTTGCCCTATCCTCCCCGTCGCTTGACCGGAACGGGTGGAATCTCGCGGACCTCACGGACGAAGCAAGGGAAACCTACGGGAACATGTTCGACATGCTGATCCATGCGCAGCCGTTCCTCCCGTTCGACCGGATTTCGTTTGCCGCAAATCCTGTCACGCACGCGGAGGCAGAGTCCGGCGCGTTTCTCCTTGACCCGGAGATGTACGCGGTCGAAAGCAACACCGATCTCTGGCTTGTACAGGACGACGGGACGTTCCGCCTATGCTCGCAAAAGGCGACACTTATGCAAGTCAAGGCCCTGCCGCCCCATGCCATGTTTGTGTTTGCCGAATCTTCAGATGATCTGCCGGATCTGCAGGTCCTTCCGCTGTTTCCGGACGGCGTCCGCATAACCCGCGTGCTGGAAAGGGACGCGTACCTCCGGTGCGGGAATTTTTTCCACATTCCGGACCTTTACGGCAGCGGATACGCGGAGATAAAGGAAGACCGCGCGTCGGAAGAAGCGGAAGAAACCGCGTCCGCAGAAGAAAACGGACCCGCAAAGGACGGCGCGGCTCCGTCAGGCCTCCGGGACATGGCTGAACGGCTTCTCTCCTTTGCCCGCCCGCTGCCGCCGGATTTCCGGAACACGGTCATTCCCGACGAAGACATCCGCGCCCTGGTGGAACAGGCGGCGCTCGACATCCTGACGGTCGCGCGCGACGCGGAAGATCACCCGGAGAAACGGGCGTCCCTCGGGCTCATGGAGTCCTACTACCTGCCGGAGGCGGTCAAATACGCCGGCGTTTGCCTCATGCCGAAAGCCGAGGCAGAAAAGACCAACAACGGGAAGGCGCGCTACAAGGCCGCGTCCCTTGCCCTGCGGGATTTCGCGCGGGCGGCCGGGGGCATGCGGAACGCGCTGGAGACGGAGAAGACGGACGACCTCTCTTCGGATACGTACGCCTTCCGCCGGATGCTTTCGATGAACGGATATCTGGACGGAACGAAGAAAGAGAAGGATCCGGCCGGAGCGGACGCGTAACGCCAGTCCACTGTCTCCAAATCCGGCATACTAAGGACAGATACCGGAAGGGAGGCGGGATATGTGGAAAAAGAGATTGCACTATGCCCGGACCCGGAGCTGTACCGGGAGATATTGGAACGGGTGCGCGGGGGCTGCCGGCCCGCGGAACGGCCGGAGGCCCTGTTTCTCTGCGGCCAGCCGGGATGCGGGAAGACAAGCCTGGCCGAAAGTCTGCGGGACAAGGGAAAAGCGTATATAGGCGGGGACGATTTCCGGGAATACCACCCGGACAGGGACTATATCCGGGAGCGGTTCCCGGACTATTTTGCGGAGATCACGCAGCCCTTCGTAAGCGCCTGCGTGCGGCTTCTTCTGCGGGACCTTTCGAAAGTCCGCATTCCGCTCATTGTGGAGGGCACGCTGCGGAACCCGAAGGTGCAGGTCCGGACAGCGGAAGCGCTTCTCGCGGAAGGATACCGGGCCGACATGGTGATTCCGCTCGCGTCCGCGGAATGCGCGTGGCAGCGGACGCTCAGGCGGGCGAGGGACGCGGAGGCGCGCGGGACGTGCGTCCGGCTGGTCCCGCTCGGGAAATACAACGGCACCGTGCTGCACCTGCCGTCCTCGCTCCGGCAGGCGGAGGAGAGCGGGCTGTTTGCCTCCATCCGCCTTGCGGGGAAGGACGGACGGACGGACCTTCTGTGGCATCCGGGGGACGCAGGCCCGCGGCCCTCGGACCGCCTTACGGAGGCGCTTGATCTCCCGGCATGGCGGCAAAGCGCCCCGCGGCACAAACGGGAGTACGCGCGGGCCATGCAGAAGGCCCGGGAGCGGCAGGGGCTTGTCAGAACGGACAGGTCTGTTATGATAGGAGAGATACCGGCCATGCGGGAGGAAGACAGACGGCCGGAAGAAAGAGAGGAAGCAGTGTATGCGGCAGATATCGGATGGGAGCGGTAAGGCGGACCTGTCCCTTCCGGACGGGCAGCGGGTGTTCCATGTCCACACCTGGCGGTGCGGGCACGCGGCCCTCTGCCCCGACAAAGACTACGTGCAGAAAGCCGTCCATCTCGGGGCGCGGGAGATCTGGTTTACCGACCACGCGCCGTTTCCTGGTGACCTTTTTGGCGGGCGGATGCTGGTGCGGCAATTGCCGGAGTACCTGAAAAGCATGCGGGCCCTTGCGGAGGAGTTCCGGGGCGTGATCCGCGTAATCCCCGGCCTTGAGACGGAGTACCTGCCCGGCATGGACGAGTGGTACGGGGAATTAAAAGACGCGGGGCTTGTCCTGCTTTTAGGGCAGCACATGTACGCCTGCCCGGACGGCACGATGAATTTCCGCCTGCCGGAGGCGAGGCGCCGGGCGGAGGAGGCGGACGGCATCGCGGACGCCCTGGCAGCCGGCATCGCCTCCGGGCATTTTTTCGCCGCGGCGCATCCGGACCGCGCCTTCCGGCACCGTCCGGTCTGGACGAAAGAAGAGGACCGCCTGTCCCGGATCATCCTGAAGGCCGCGCGGGAGGCGCGGATTCCCGTCGAGGACAACCTGTCGTGCCACAGGTCCGGACAGTTCCGCCCGGAGTTCTGGCACCTGGCTGGGGAGTATGGCGCGCGGACCGTCTGCGGGCTTGACGCCCACAGCCCGGAGGAGGTTATCCGGTGGACGGGAACCGAATACAGCGAAAGAAAGAAGGAGACGATTTGAACCAGCAGACATCCTCTCCCAGAGAAGGTACATCCGCCTTCGAGCGGGGGATTACGGCTTATATTATCACACTCGCGGTCATTGTAGCCGCGCTTCTTATTATCAACCATGTATTTCTGATCAACGCGCGGATTCCGTCCTCGTCGATGGAAAACACGATCATGATCGGGGACCGGGTAATCGGGAACCGGCTGGCTTACACGAGCCACGACCCGGAGCGGTACGACATCGTGATTTTCCGCTACCCGGACGACCGGCGCACGTATTTCATCAAGCGGATCATCGGGCTTCCGGGAGAGACCGTGCGGATTAAGGACGGAAAGGTGTACATCGATGATTCGTCCACGCCGCTTGACGACAGCTTCTGTCCGGAGACACCGACCGGCGACTTCGGTCCGTACACGGTGCCGGCAGGACACTACTTCATGCTGGGCGACAACCGGAACCACAGCAACGATTCCCGGTACTGGGTCCACTCCTTCGTGCCAAGGGACGATATCCTGGCGAAAGCCGCCGTCCGCTACTGGCCGCTCACAAAGGCCGGCCCGGTCGGATAACAAAACCCCCGCGAAGAAAGGAAATTTCCTTCCCCGCGGGGGTTTTGTTATAAGTTTCCATA
>Ga0256404_1011701_pt1 | contig 11654 bp, 5 predicted proteins | sample RumenRJG_01DNA_FD_185990 | JGI IMG/M metagenome (GOLD analysis project Ga0256404, IMG submission 185990) | Bovine rumen microbial communities from Lethbridge, Alberta, Canada - RJG_01 | ecosystem: Host-associated > Mammals > Digestive system > Stomach > Rumen | place: Canada: Alberta | collected... | reverse complement strand
GGCAACGCCACTTGATGATCTTATCGAGGTCGCTCCCTTCGTGGGAGCGTGGATTGAAATTTAATCTTTTAAATTAATAATAATATACTGTATCGTCGCTCCCTTCGTGGGAGCGTGGATTGAAATCTTAATCTTTTAAATTAATAATAATATACTGTAGTCGCTCCCTTCGTGGGAGCGTGGATTGAAATACATTGATGATCTGTTAAAGGCTGGACAAAGACAAGTCGCTCCCTTCGTGGGAGCGTGGATTGAAATTATTTTAGTCATGAAAGCTTGGTACATTTTTTTAGTCGCTCCCTTCGTGGGAGCGTGGATTGAAATAAAGAAAGTGAGGTGGTTTAAATGTTTATGCGATGTCGCTCCCTTCGTGGGAGCGTGGATTGAAATAATGACATTATCCACCAAGTCCATACAAGCCGCTAGTCGCTCCCTTCGTGGGAGCGTGGATTGAAATTATAATATCTGTATCGCTACATAGGGCACATGATGTCGCTCCCTTCGTGGGAGCGTGGATTGAAATTTACAGTTATAAGAAAAATAATGGGCTTATTGCCGTCGCTCCCTTCGTGGGAGCGTGGATTGAAATAAATGTGATAACTGCTCTTTGCATACTGCTCCATGGTCGCTCCCTTCGTGGGAGCGTGGATTGAAATTATACGTTGTTGGCGGTAGAGTTTGGAGCCGGTAGTCGCTCCCTTCGTGGGAGCGTGGATTGAAATTGATGGAGAATTCTCTCCGCTTTCCATTTTGCATAGTCGCTCCCTTCGTGGGAGCGTGGATTGAAATTACGGAAGTAACCCTATGTTGTATAACGGCGGCGGTCGCTCCCTTCGTGGGAGCGTGGATTGAAATCAATACAGAAATCAGAATTAACAATCTCTGTTAAAGTCGCTCCCTTCGTGGGAGCGTGGATTGAAATTATAATATCTGTATCGCTACATAGGGCACATGAGTCGCTCCCTTCGTGGGAGCGTGGATTGAAATTCTGTAAGACTTCCGCTTCTCTCTTCCGGTGTTTGTCGCTCCCTTCGTGGGAGCGTGGATTGAAATTCTAAGGCTGTCCAATCGCTTTCGCTTAATTTGCGTCGCTCCCTTCGTGGGAGCGTGGATTGAAATTCCGAACACTTCCCCTATTTCAGCTTTGAATCCGGTCGCTCCCTTCGTGGGAGCGTGGATTGAAATATCAATTCGCTAATCTGTTCCTGGGTGTATTTGGTCGCTCCCTTCGTGGGAGCGTGGATTGAAATTTTCGGTTTCACATTCTGTTTTGCCACCGCAACCGTCGCTCCCTTCGTGGGAGCGTGGATTGAAATTTATAGTACCCGGACAACTCCGAAACCGTTACCCCCGTCGCTCCCTTCGTGGGAGCGTGGATTGAAATTGAAAGAAACATCTACTTTACGTAAAGAGTTTATGTCGCTCCCTTCGTGGGAGCGTGGATTGAAATCCCCATTGCCTGTTAAAATGGGTAAGTTAGTATTTCGTCGCTCCCTTCGTGGGAGCGTGGATTGAAATTGCTATTGCGGTAGCGATTTTGATTATGTTCGCGGTCGCTCCCTTCGTGGGAGCGTGGATTGAAATTCCGGTTTCTCCGGCTGTGTCGGTTCGTCCTCCGGTCGCTCCCTTCGTGGGAGCGTGGATTGAAATAAACTCGTGGTTTTACTTTTGATAATAAGACCTCTGTCGCTCCCTTCGTGGGAGCGTGGATTGAAATTGCATGGCTACACTTAGCCGCCAAACAGTCTGTACATCGCTCCCTTTGTGAAAGCGTAGATTGCAATAAAATTGATCAAACAGTCGAGATTGACTTTTGCATTGATTTCTTTGTAAAAATGTGGATTGAGATTCCAATACTTTAATTGCACATTCTACGAATTAAGAGTAAAATCTTATAAACAACGAAAAACTGGACGGGGAGAAAGAACATGTTGAAAAAATTAACGCAACAGGCTACGGATCTGATATTACATTCCATCGCCTCCGGCGAAGTCATGGGTGCTAATCTTCTCATAACAAAAGGAAATGAAGAACTGGTCTATGCACAGGCTGGAATGGCGGACCGGGAAGCGGAAAAACCAATCGAACGGAATACTATTTTCCGGTTATATTCCATGACAAAACCGATTACAGCAGTGGCGGCAATGATTCTGATGGAAAGAGGAATGCTTGATCTGTACGAGCCGGTAGCGGATATCCTTCCGGCATTTGCACACCAGAAAGTGGAGCGAGACGGAAAATTGTATACACCGGAGAGGCCGATACTGATGCATGATCTTTTGGCGATGACTTCCGGGCTGGTATATCCGGAGGAACAGACCATGGGTGGACGTGCAGTCACAAAAGTGTTTGAGGAAGCATGTGCGCGTCTGGAAAGTGATCACCCGGTGAGCACACAGAAAATGGCAGAAAAAATTGCGGCATGTCCACTGGTATTTGCACCTGGGACAAGCTGGCAGTATGGAACATCTGCAGATATAAATGGGCGCAGCCATTGAGAAGATAGTGGGAGAACCACTGTCCGCGTTTATGAGAAAGGAAATCTTCGAACCATTGGAGATGGAAGATACCGGATTTTTTGTGCCGGAAGAAAAGAGAAAACGTCTGGCTGCAACTTACGCATCGGTTTTGCAAAAGGAAAAGAGAACGATGGAGCGGTATGAAGGAAATCATCTGGCTATTTTAAACGATATGAGAGGAGAGCCGGCATTTGTTTCGGGAGGAGCCGGATTGGTATCGACATTGGATGATTATCTGCATTTTGCGCGGATGCTGCTGCAGGGTGGAATCTGGAACGGGCAGCGTATTCTGCAGAAAAAAACGGTGGAATATCTGACGCATGGAAGTTTGTCGGCAAACCAGCAGCAGGCAATGGAGCAGTGGATCGGACTGGAAGGGTATACCTATGCAAATTTTATGCGGAGATGTGTGGCACCTGAATTGCAGCAGGGAATCTGTGTAAAGGGAGAATATGGCTGGGATGGCTGGCTGGGCGCATATTTTGCAAATCTGCCGGAACAGGATATCACGATCCTTATGGGAGCACAGAAAAAAGATGCAGGCACGTTTTCCCTGACACGCCGGTTGCGAAACCTGTGTCTTTCAAACATTCTGTAAATTACAGGAGGGTAATACATTTGGAACAGAAAAACATGCTTCCGGGACTGACGCGGGAGGCCGAAGAAAAAAAACTGCAGGAGATTATCGGGATTGCACAGCAAAATCTTGAACGCGCCAGAGCAGATATCCGGAAAGTGAACGAGGATCTGGAAGACCTGCTGGACGTGTATGAGGCACAGGATAAGGAAGGCCTGGCGTTGTGGAATAATGCAACCGCGCGTCTGAAGGAAAATGAGTATGATCTGGTGCGTTATGAGAAAGCGCGCAGGAAACCGTATTTTGGACGAATTGATTTCAAAGATCCGAATGTAAAAGGGGACGAGTCTTACTATATCGGAAGAGTGGGAATTGCAAAAAATAACTCGGAACCGGTCGTATTGGACTGGAGAGCACCGATTGCATCGGTATATTATGAGAGTGGTCTGGGACCATGTCAGTATACCGTCAGTTCGGAGGGAACCTTTACGATTGACCTGAAACGGAAACGCACGTATGAGATTGAAAATGATCATCTGAAAGATTTTTTTGATTCCGATGTGGTGGCAAATGATGAACTTCTGACAAAGTATCTGGCGAAAAACAAGAAGGCGGTGCTCGGTGAGATCATTGCAACGATTCAGAAAGAACAGAATCTGATTATCCGGCGTTCGCCAAAGACCAATATCATTGTACAGGGTGTAGCCGGTTCGGGAAAGACAACCGTCGCCATGCACCGTATTTCCTATATTTTATACAATTACAGCGATGATTTCCGGCCGGAAGATTTCTATATTATAGGGAGCAACCGGATACTCTTGAATTACATTACGGGGGTATTGCCGGAACTGGATGTGTATGGCATCCGGCAGATGACGATGGAACAGCTGTTCATCCGTCTGTTGTATGAGGATTGGGATGAACGGAAATATCGTTTTCACCTCCTGGAAAAAGATGATGAAAAGAATGCGCAGAAAGGAAACCGTGAGTGGTTTCATGATCTGGAATTATATTGTGCAGCTTATGAACAGAGGGAAATTTCACACGAGGAAGTTTATCTGGAAAACACAAAGACACTTCTGGTCGGGCATGTGCTGATCAATGCTTATCTGCGGGAACATCCGGATCTTTCCATGCAGAGCAAAATTCTTATGCTCAACGAGGTTTTATATTCCAAATACGAAAACGAAGTTCTGGGAAAACAAATATCCTATCCGGCAAAAGTAAAAAAGGCACTGGATAAGAAATATGCTTCTTTTTTTGGAGATGGAAAATGGAAGACATCTATTTACGATTTTTACCGGGAATTCTTACAGGTGCAGGCAGTTGCCGGGAAAGAAGTAGATATACCAGAAACTTCTTTTGATGTATACGATCTTGCAGCGCTTGCCTATATTTACAAGCGGATCAAGGAAACTGATCCGGTGCGGGAGGCCAGTCATGTGGTCATCGATGAGGCACAGGATTTTGGAATGATGGCATATTGCTGTCTGCACTATTGTTTGCGGGGATGCACATACACGATCATGGGGGATACCTCCCAGAACATACATTTCCGGTATGGGCTAAATGACTGGGAGGAATTGCGGAAACTGGTGCTGACCGGCACGTATGATGCGTTTGGGCTGTTGCGGAAAAGTTACCGGAATACGGTGGAAATTTCCGAATTTGCAAATGATATTTTGCGGCATGGAGATTTTGCTGTGTATCCGGTGGAACCGATTATCCGGCATGGAGCAGCCGTGCGGGTGGAGAAACAGCCGGATGCAACAGCGGTTTTAGAAGAGACGGTACACACGATCCGGAAGTGGCAGCAAGATGGATATGAAACGATTGCGGTGATTTGTCGTGAGGAAAAAGAGGCAGCAGAGCTGGCGGAACAGTTGAAATCTTATATGGAGATTGTGGACTGTAACCCGGGGACTACGGAATTTGGAGACGGTGTTATGGTGCTTTCGGTTGCCTACACGAAAGGACTGGAGTTTGATGCGGTTCTTTTGTATGATCCGACGCAGAAAAAATATCCGGCAGATAACGGACATGTGAAACTTTTGTATGTTGCGGCAACCCGCGCGCTGCATGAGCTTGTGGTGTTGTATCACGGAAATCTGAGCAGAATTCTGACAGATCCGGTTTCAAAAGAGAAAAAGCAGAAAGTGTTTGCAGCAGAAACACTGACCAAGGCAAAGGAATATGAAAAGAAAACCTTTACGCAAAAAGAAATAGAGCAGCAGCGACGGACGGAGGCAGATAAGGAACGCAATGCGCGAAGTTATATCGGTCCGGAACGGATCGAGGTGTCTGCACCGAAGGAAGAGGAACCTGACATCCATCCGGTTTCAGAGAAGTCAGTACCCAAGAAAGAGAAACCTGTCATCCATCCGGGTTCAGAGAAGTCTGTACCCGAGAAAGAGAAATCTGACATCCATCCGGTTTCAAAGGTGTCGAAGGCCCCGGAGATTGCGCAGATCAATCCGTCTCCTTATGCATTTGGGGATCTGCCGGATAACCGGTTGCTACCGGTACGTGGACATTCCCGCATGAATTATACGGTGAAATGGGCCAAAAAAACGAAAAAGCATATAGACATTGCAAGTATGGCAGGAATTCTTCGGCTGACACCGATTACACCCGAGGTGATAAGGGTAAGTTTCGTCAAAGGTGTGACGACAGAAATCAAGGATACCTACTGGAAACCGGAGGCAACGGATGTTTTTTCGTGGAGTGTCAGAGAGTCAAAGACGGCATTAAAAGTTTCCACGGAAAAAGTCAGTGCTGTGATTGATAAAAAAACAGGTGCCATACAATTTGAAACAGCAGATGGGACGGTACTGTTAAAGGAACGCTCCGTGGAACCGCGCCTGATTATGGATCAGCAGACCTGGGAATTTTTTGAATGGGATTCTTCGGAAAAGATTAATGCAAAGGGAATTCTTTCTACGGATCTGCTCGTGCTGCGTGCAAAGGCAAAGTATATTTCTTTTGGAGGAAAGCCGATGCGGATGCCTCTTGTTTTATCCAGGAAGGGGTATGGACTTGGAATTGCGGCAAAAGAAACTGTTTTACTTTGTAATATCAAAACCTATGGTCCTTATATCAGTACGCTGGGCGAGGATCAGATTGACTATTATTTTATTTACGGGGAGACGAACGAAAAAACGATTTCCATGTATAAGAGTCTAACTTTGTAGAACTGTTCTTTTTTATATTTTCTTGTTGAAAAACTTTCTCTTTTGGCAATTTACGTGTATAATTAAGAAAAATTATCAATAAATATAAAGAGAAAATTCAAAGGATAAAAATATGACATTAAAAGAATTGGAAATTGGTAAAAGTGCCGTTATAAAAACGGTTGGCGGCGAGGGTGCGCTACGCCAGCATTTCCTGGATATGGGAGTGATTCCGGGAGCGGAAGTGACGGTGATTAAGTTTGCTCCAATGGGCGACCCGATGGAACTGCAGATCCATGGGTATGAGCTGACTCTTCGGCGGGCAGATGCAGATCAGATTACAATTGAGCAGATTTCTTCCCGTACCAGAAAGCATGAAGGAGCCAGAAACATTAATCAGTCGGTTCATCCGGGACTGGGCGAAGAAGGAAAGTATCATGTAAAAGGGGATGGAAACCCTTTGCCGGAAAAGACGAGGCTTACATATGCGCTGGTGGGAAATCAGAATTGTGGAAAGACGACGCTGTTTAACCAGCTGACCGGTTCAAACCAGCATATCGGAAACTTTCCGGGGGTTACGGTTGACCGCAAGGATGGACCGATCAAAGGACAATCAGACACTTTGGTGACAGATCTGCCGGGAATCTATTCGATGTCCCCTTACAGCAGTGAGGAGATTGTTTCAAGAAATTTTGTGCTGGAGAATAAACCAAAGGCGATCATCAATATTATTGATGCAACCAATATCGAGCGGAATCTGTATCTGACCATGCAGCTGCTGGAAATGGATATCCCGATGGTTGTGGCACTTAATATGATGGATGAGATGACCGGAAATTCAGGATCGGTGGATGTAAACGGGATGGAAGCGATGCTGGGTGTGCCGGTGGTCCCGATTTCTGCTGCAAAAAATGAGGGAGTGGATGAACTGGTAAGGCATGCACTGCATATCGCAAAATATCAGGAGCGGCCGGGACGACAGGATTTCTGTAGTGAAAATGAGTTTGGTGGAGCCGTGCACCGCTGTATTCATGCAGTCAGCCATCTGATCGAGGATCACGCAGAGCATGCGGGAATTCCTCTGCGTTTTGCAGCTTCTAAGATCATTGAAGGGGATCATCTGATTCTGCAGAAACTGGAACTGGACGAGAATGAGCAGGAAGCAATTGAACATCTGATTGTACAGATGGAAAAAGAGCGTGGGCTCGATCGCAGTGCGGCGATTGCGGATATGCGTTTTAATTTCATCGAAAAGGTGTGCGAGAAAACGGTAGTAAAGCCGAAGGCAAGCCGGGAGCGCATCCGCAGTGAGAAAATTGATCGGATTCTGACCGGAAAATATACAGCAATTCCATGTTTTATCGGTATTATGCTGTTGGTGTTCTTCCTTACGTTCCATGTGATCGGCGCTTTTTTACAGAACCTGCTTGCCATGGGGATTGACGCACTGTCTAATGTGACGGACCGTGCGCTGACGGCAGCGGGAGTCAATGAAGTGCTTCACGGACTGATCATTGACGGTATTTTTGCCGGAGTCGGAAGTGTACTGAGTTTCCTGCCAATTATCGTAACATTATTTTTCTTTCTGTCATTGATGGAAGACAGTGGTTACATTGCGCGAGTTGCATTTTTTATGGATAAACTTCTGCGAAAAATCGGACTTTCCGGACGAAGCATTGTACCGATGCTCATCGGATTTGGATGTACAGTTCCGGCGGTGATGTCGACCCGCACGCTGCCGAGTGAGAGAGACCGGAAGATGACGATTTTGCTGACTCCGTTTATGAGCTGTTCGGCAAAACTGCCGATTTATGCATTTTTTACCAGCGCATTTTTCCCGGAGTATGGAGCACTCGTGATGTGTGCTTTGTATCTGACCGGAATTGTGATTGGAATCCTGATTGCGTTGTTGTATCGGAAAACACTGTTCCGTGGAGATGCGGTTCCGTTTGTCATGGAGCTGCCAAATTATCGTCTGCCGGGGCTGAAAAATGTTATGCAGCTTTTGTGGGAGAAAGCAAAAGATTTCCTGCAGAAAGCATTTACCGTTATTTTTGTAGCAACGATCTGTATCTGGTTTTTACAGAAATTTGATTTGCATTTTAATCTGGTGGCAGATTCTAAAGACAGTATTCTTGCGATGATTTCAAACTGCCTGGTTCCAATTTTTGCACCGCTTGGACTGGGAGACTGGAGGATCTGTACTTCATTGATCAGCGGCGTTATGGCAAAGGAGAGCGTGATCTCAACTCTGGAAATTTTATTTGGAGGAGCAGTAAAGGATGCATTGACACCGGTAGCGGCAGCTTCACTTCTGGTATTTAGTCTGTTGTACACGCCGTGTATTGCAGCAATTGCTTCCATTCGCCGGGAACTTGGACGAAAATGGGCAGTTGGCATGGTGATCTGGCAGTGTATGATCGCCTGGGTGGCAGCATTTGCGGTAAGGTGGCTGATGGTTTTATTTATGAGATAATGAAAATAGAGCAGAAAGTACTTGAAGGAATCGGAAAGATAGAATAAAATAATAACAAAAAAGGATTATTTATTTATGCTCAGACAAATGTGGAAAAAGAGGGTTTGTTTTGTTCTGGCTGTGATTCTGGCAGTAATTGCTGTGACACCAATGGAAATGGAGCACACAGATGCAGCAATGATACATTCGGTAACAGCATTGATGACGGGAAATCTGGTAAACAAGTCCAATGCGGACAAGCTAACTTACAGACAGCTGGAAACAAGCGCCTATGAGAGAAAACTGATTTCGAAAAGTGTGTATAACTCCACGATGCAGCTGGTACCGGCGTTAAAAGAGGGCAGGAATAGTATCAATGTGCCTGGAATGACCGGAAAAGCAAATACCAGTTATGTGGATGATGATGGTGTTGGTGAAAATGTCTCGTTTGTAAAATTTCAATGTAGAAAGAGCGGTAAATACCAGTTTACGGAAAGTGATTTTAAGGGAAAATCCAAGAATGAAGTGATCTATAATGATAACAATTATCTCATGTTTCTGCCAAAAGAGTTAAAAAGCGGGTATGAGATCTATGACCCGTGGAACAGTACTTATTATCAGTTTCTTTCGAGAAACTTTGCGAGTGGATATGGAAAAATATGGTATGATGTCAAGGCATCCCAAAAACTCACAAGAAGTGCGAAGCGTGCAATAAAAAATTCGGCAGGGTATACAAGCGCTATCAAGAGGGAACTGCAGAAGAAAAAAGACAGTATTTCCAGATATAGTATGGAATCTGAAAAAAATACGTATCGCTTAAAGAAAGGAAATACTTATCTGCTTGTGATTTTTACTCCGGATTCCTTCCGTTTCCGGAAAAAAATTACAAAAGAAAATAATTATTATAAGGAACAGTATCTTTCCGATATTCCGTGGTCGTTCGATCTGAAAATTACTTATATGGATTAAAAAGCAGATTAGCAAAATTACCCTATTGTATTAGAAATCAGAACGTGGTACAATGCATAAGAATAGAAAAAAGCATTGACGGAACAAGTAGTGAAATTGAAACATACAGAGAGAACGGTAGATGGTGTGAGCCGTTTATGGAAAGATTTCATGAAGACCACTCCTGAGCTGTGCGCGAAAGAAGCGTCACCGTGTAGCTGCGTTATAAGCCAAAGAGTAAAAGAATTAAGGTGGAACCGTGTATAAAGCACCCTTAGATATGTCATGCATATCCGGGGTGCTTTTTTATTTCCATACCAAAAGAAGGAGAGTTAACGTAAAATGGTAAACTTTAAGGAAAATGAAGAATTAAAAACACTGAATCATTCCTGTGCACATCTGATGGCACAGGCAATCAAGCATCTGTACCCACAGGCAAAATTCTGGGTTGGACCGGTTGTTGCAGAGGGATTTTACTATGATGTAGATCTTGGGGAAGATGTAATCCGTGATGAGGATATCGAAAAGATCGAAAAAGAGATGAAAAAGATTGCAAAATCCGGAAAGAAAATCATGCGACGTGAAGTTTCTAAGGCAGAGGCTATGGAAATGTTCAAGAATGATGAGTATAAACTGGATCTGATCTCCGATCTGGAAGATGGAAATATTACCGTATATGATCAGGGCGATTTTACGGATCTGTGCCGTGGACCGCACGTAGACAATGTAAAACTTTGCAGAAACTTCAAGCTGATCCGTCACTCTGGTGCATACTGGAAAGGTGACAGCAAAAACAAAGTGCTGCAGAGAATTTATGGTGTATGTTTCCCGACCGCAGAGGAGCTGGAGGCACACCTGCAGCTTTTAGAGGAAGCAAAGGAAAGAGATCACAGAAAAATCGGAAAGGACATGAACCTGTTTATGGTTGATGATCTGGTTGGCCGTGGACTTCCGATGTTCCTTCCGAAGGGATATGTGATCTGGCAGGAGCTGGAGAACTATATCAAGAACAAGGAAAGAAAGCTGGGCTATTTGCATGTTATGACTCCTTGTGTCGGTACCGTAAATCTGTACAAGACATCCGGTCACTGGGATCACTACAAAGAAAACATGTTCCCACCAATGGAGATGGAGGGAGAGTCTTTCGTTCTTCGTCCGATGAACTGCCCGCATCATATGATGATCTATGCAAACAGAAGACATTCCTATAAGGATCTGCCGATCCGTATCGGTGAGATCGCACATGATTTCCGTTACGAATCCAGCGGAACGTTAAAGGGTATCGAGCGAGGCAGACATTTCTGTCAGAACGATGCGCATCTGTTTGTAACACCGGAGCAGATTGAGGATGAGTTTACCAAGGTTGTAGACTTGATTTTCAGTACCTACAAGGATTTCGGAATTACCAATTACCGTTGTGTACTGTCTCTGCGTGATCCGGCAAACAAAGAAAAGTATCATGATGATGATGCTATGTGGAACAAGGCAGAGGATGCACTCCGTAAAGTATTGAATGATCTGAAAATTGATTATACAGAGGAAATTGGAGAGGCTGCTTTCTATGGACCAAAGCTGGATGTAAACGTACAGCCTGCAGTCGGCAATGAGATCACACTTTCTACCTGCCAGCTTGATTTCTGCCTCCCGGCAAAATTTAATCTGTCTTATGTAGACCGTGATGGTGAGAAGAAGACACCGGTTGTTCTGCATCGTGCAATCCTTGGTTCCCTCGATCGTTTCATGGCATATATCCTTGAGGAGACCAAGGGAAATCTGCCGACATGGCTGGCTCCGGTTCAGGTTCGTGTGATGCCGGTTAAGACAGATAACGAGGAACTGACTGCTTATGCAAAGGAAATCTGCGATGCATTAGAGGCAAAGGATGTCCGTGTAGAACTCGATGACAGATCCGAGAAGCTTGGCTATCGTATGCGTGAAGGACAGGTGCAGAAGGTGCCGTATCTTCTGGTTGTCGGCTTCAATGA
>Ga0256404_1011700_pt1 | contig 11655 bp, 6 predicted proteins | sample RumenRJG_01DNA_FD_185990 | JGI IMG/M metagenome (GOLD analysis project Ga0256404, IMG submission 185990) | Bovine rumen microbial communities from Lethbridge, Alberta, Canada - RJG_01 | ecosystem: Host-associated > Mammals > Digestive system > Stomach > Rumen | place: Canada: Alberta | collected... | reverse complement strand
GATGGGATGGCTCACAACGCCTAAGATACAGATTAACGGCGGAGCGACGATGACCTTCCGCGCCGCACCGTGGAACGAGGAGGACAACTTCATGTGGCTCGCCGTAGAAGATGGATATAACGCCGAGCTCTCGCAAACCATTCTCGACCCGATGACACCCCAGCAGTGGAACGACTACAGTGTGGAGATAACAGCCGAAGGACCCTTGCGGCTGACCATCTACTCGAACAAAGACCGCTTCTTCATCGACGAGATATGCATCATAGGTCCTGTCAAAGACGACAATCCCGATAACCCCGACATACCCGACGACCCACAGCCCACAGACGACTTCGTGTCGCTCGGCATGGGAACCTTCACCGACGGATGTCTCAACGAGACGTTCCTCGACAGCTACGGCAACAGCTTCAACCCCGTCACCTACGAGGTGGAGATAGAGGAAAGCACGGAGACACCACGCCTCTACCGACTGGTGAACCCCTACGGGCCAGCCTATCCCTACTATAAGGAGGGCTTCTATCAGGACGACGCAGACTGGTATATAGAGGTAGACTGCTCCAGTCGCAACGGCGTCTTCATCGACCGCCAAGCCACAGGATGGGACGATGGCGGCATGTACGATATCCAGTCGGTGGGCAGCTACCGCATGTCGACGGGCGACGACCTGTCGCAACTCATCAGCGAAGGCATCATGGGAACGCTGCGCGACGGCATCATCACCTTCCCGCGACAGGGCATTTACCTCTTCAAGGAAGGCAACACAGAGCCCATCGTCGTCAACCAGTACGGCGACACACGCATCGTTCTGCCCAATGCTGCTCCCGATGCCACGACCATCGATGCCCGCTCCATGGCCGACGATAGCAACGAGACAGACGAAACCATCGTCTACAACCTCATGGGCCAGCAGATAGCCAACGGCCAACATGCTGTGGGAGGCACGACGGCGGGGAGACTGTTAGTAATAAAAAAAGGGTTAAGAATCCATAAAATAGTTGCTCGTTACTGATAAAATAGCTATATTTGCAGACTGAACAAATCGCTGACCACAATGAAGAAAGCCATCAGAAACCGCATCAACGCCCTGCTGACAGCCGCCATCGTGCTGCTGGGGTTCGGCTCGTGCCACACCGTGAAGAGTGCGGCCGACGGCAATCAGGCCGGTCAGACGGAAGAGAACGCCCAAGAAGATAACAACGGAAAGAACGACAACAGCGACGGCTCGGCGAGGTACGTTGGCGACGACAATGGACATCGCGAGCCACAGCCGGTAGTGTATGGACCGCCTCCGGGACGCTTCGACGAGAAACGCCCCCAAATCAGGAAATAAGGGTCGTCCGCGAGGGCGGCTCTGCAAATAGTGACAGATTCAGACAGATGAGAAGAATTGCGACCATGATGATATTGCTGCTGTGCATCGTTGGACAGCCGTGCCGTGCTGCCAAAGATGCCGTGGAGGACTATGCGAGGCTCTCCAAGCTGTCGTCGGACAGCCTGCTCCGCTTAGGTCGCGAATACTACAACAAAGACAATCCCAACCAAGCTTTCACCTGCCTCTCCATCATCAGCGAGCGCTATGAGCCGGGCATGTCGGCCAAAGAAACCGAACTATGCCTGCGGGCCATCAACAACATCGGCTGCATCTACCGCTATTTCTACTACGACTACGCGCAGTCGTTCGAGTGGTTCAGCCGCGGACTGGCCATCTGCGACGAGAACGACAACGAGTATCTGCGCCTTATCCTGATGAGCAACCTCTGCGAGATCCTCGACGAGTATGCCGAACGCTATTCGTCGCAACAGATGAGAGAACAGGCGCAGGGCATGATGGACAAGTGTATCGTAGGTGCCTACAACTCGAAAAACTGGGACATCATGGTCGGCGTCTTCTTCAATATGACCAACCTCACCTACGATGCCGACGTAAAAAAATACCAGTTTATCTTCTCCAAGGAAATACCCGACAGCATCGACAACCTCAAATACGTCCGCCTGCAGTATCAGGGCATCGAAGCCCTGCAACAGCAGCACTTTGCCAAGGCACGCAGCCTCTTCGAGCAGCAGCTGAGCGTCATCGATGTCAACGAACAACCCGAGCGCAACGTCATTCCCGCCTATCTGAACATCGCCAAGACCTACGAGCTGGAGAACAACATGGCAAAGGCCATAGAGCTGGTAAACAATGCCTTGCAGGTGATCAGGGAAGACAGCGTGCCCGACTACGAGATGATTTGCTACAAACTGCTTTCCGAATACCACCGTAAAGCAGGCAACGAGACAGAGGCACGCGAGAACTACGTCAGATACCTCGAGGTGAAAGAGCAGATGCAGTCGTCGCACCTCGTTGGCATCGGCGAGATGAACTACATCCAGCAACTCAAGCAGGAGGAGAAGAAAGCCAACGAGATGGCGGCACGCCAGCGACGACAGCTTTACATGCTCATCTTCGGCGGAGTCCTGCTGTTCATCATGGGCTGTTCGGCACTGCTGCTGTACCGCAAGAACCGGCAACTGCTCTTCAGCAACAAGAGTCTCTTCGAGAAAAACCAGGAGGTGATGCGTGCCGAAGAGGCCGAGCAACAGCTGCGAAAGCAATACGAACAGAAGCTGCAGTCCTATCACGACGAGCAGGAACAGATACGACGGCTCTCGGCCGAGCACATAGAGCAAGCACAGGAACTCATCGACTACCAAGCAAGGGTAGAAGAGTCAAGCACCGCCGCCCCATCGCCCCTCACCACAACGGACGACAACGGGCATGCCATCGAGCAAGAGCCCCCCTCTCCCACCGCGCCGACTTCAAAATACAGCCGCAGCAACCTCAGCGACGAACAGAGACAGACGCTCATCTATCGCATACAGGAAGTGCTCAACACACCGGAAACCATCTGCCAGACCGACTTCTCACTGGCCAAGCTGGCCAAGCTCGTGGGGTCGAACACGGCATACGTGTCGCAGGTCATCAACGAGAAGACGGGGCAGACCTTCAGCATCGTCGTGGGCAAATACCGCATCAAGGAGGCTTGCCGACGCCTCAACGACACTAAGAACTATGGCCACGTCACCATCGAGTCGATCTCAGAGGGCGTAGGCTTTAAGTCGCGCTCCACCTTCATAGCCGCCTTCAAGCGACAAATCGGACTGACACCTTCTGAATACATCAAGATGGCTGCCAATCAATAGGCGCACCAAAAACGCATGATGGAAAACACAAACATTTTCAAATTTAGTTTCCGAAAAGCGAAGAACGCTTCAAAACCCATGCATGTCAACTTACAAATTGTAAGCTGCAACAAACCCTACGATTCAAACTCTCAAACGTCCAAATTTAAAAATCAGACGGCCTCAAATGTCTAATTTCATAAATTTGAACAGGCAAAAACCGTTTTTCCTTGCATATTCTGCAGATTCTTCCGAAATTTGCAGCGTCAAACAACCTATTAACGAATGATTAAAAAACTGTTAGCTTACACTATCGTACTTCTTGCCTCAACAAATGTGGCAATGTCGGCTCCGGCCATCAAGGGCATCTGGAAAACAGTACGTCTGGCAGACGGAACACAGGTGCGCGTTCAGTTGCAGGGCGACGAACATGTATCCTTCTGGACTGATGCCAAGGGAAACGCATATACCGAAAACTTCGGAAACGACCACTTCGTCAAGGTAGACAGAAAACAACTCGTAAAAGAAGCACGCGAGCGCAAAGAAGCTGCCAACAACAAGCGTCAAGCCAGAAAAGGCATGCGCAAGGTGGCTGCCGGCGACTATCATCAGCCCTATGTGGGGTCGAAGAAAGGATTGGTCATCCTGGCCCAATATGAAGACGTGAAGTTTGAGAACGGACACTCGCGCGAACTATATAACAATGCCATCAACACCCCAGGTTTCCAGAGCGACTATGGACACGACGGATCGGTGCACGACTACTTCTACGACATGTCGAAGGGTACATTCGACCTCTCCTTCGATGTTGTAGGACCTATCACGCTGCAAAAGAACCGCAAGGACTATGGTCAGGATGTCATGAACTGGCAAGGCCAGACCACCATCGACCCATACGCCTACACCATGATTATGGAGGCCTGCCAGGCCGTTGACGACCAGGTGAACTTCGCCGACTACGACTGGGATGGCGACGGCGAGGCCGACCAGGTGGTCGTCATCTATGCCGGACACGGCGAGAACGGCATCGGCGGTGCTGAGAGCGTATGGCCGCACGAGTCGGAGTTGGGCTATGCCAGCACGGAGGACCTCACCCCGCTGCTGGAGCTCGACGGCACCATGATCAATACTTATGCATGTACTTCAGAATTGACAGTATACGGATTAGATGAGAGCGACAACTACATTACCGGATTGGATGGCATTGGTACTTTGTGCCATGAGTTCGCCCACTGCTTAGGGCTGCCCGACATGTACGACACAGGCGACGGCCTGTTCTACGGCATGGGGACATGGGACCTGATGGACCAGGGCTCGTACAATGCCAATGCCTTCCTTCCGGCTTCTTTGACTGCTTACGAACTGCGCTATATCGGTTGGCAGGAACCCATCGAACTGACAGAAGATGTCACCATCGACGACATGAAGGCCCTGACCGAAGGCGGCGATACCTATATTATATATAACGACGGCTATCGCGACATCACTTACGTCGACGAAACGGGCAAGCAGTACTACCGCGAGGAGTACTACATGCTCGAGAACCGGCAGCCCACAAAGTGGGACCGTGGTCTCTACGGCAACGGACTGCTCATCACCCACGTAGAGTTCAATCCGCAGATGTGGCTCGGCAACTGGGTCAACTGGTCGGGAGTGAGCGACATCGAAGGTTCCGTCCATCAGTATTGTCATGTTGTCTGCGCCGACAACTCTTACGTAGGCACTTACGATTTTGACGGTGTGTATGGCGAGAAAGACGCCTATATAGGCGGCATCGACATCAAGGGCGACACCTACCCCTACGAAGGCAACGACTCGCTGACCAACACATCGTGGCCTTACGCCAAGGTGTACCGCCCCAACACCGACGGAACGGGCCTGCTGAACAAAGCCATCACCGGCATTCACCGCAACGACGACGGCACCGTGGGATTCACCTTCCGCGCCGTTGACACCAACAAAGAGATTTCCGACGACCACTTCCGCACCGGACAGGTGTTCTTCTACGAGTCGTTCAACCAGTGCACGGGCAAGGGTGGCAACGACGCCAAGTGGGGTCCCGGAGCACAGATAGGCAACGGCAAGCTCGCGGCCGACAACAACGAGGAGGGCAACACATGGGATGCCACGGGCTGCTACGCTGCCAACCAATGCGCACGCATCGGCACGAAGGCAAAGTCGTCAAGCGTCCTCTCACCGATGTTCTGGACAGAAGGCAAGGCCTACGTCTCCTTCCTCGCTGCTCCCTTCTCTGGCGACAGCAATACGCTCCGGGTGAAGATAGAGAGCTACTCGTTCATGGGAGGTGGCGTGGAGATACCCGGACAGGAGTATATCGAATTCGAACTCGTACCAGATCAGTGGAACGAATGTCGCTTCCCCATCTTCGGCGACGGCGACGCGTACATCTGCTTCATGCCCGAACAGCGCGTGTTCATCGACGAGGTGCTCGTGCGGGCTCCCCTGCCAAAGGATCAGACGGCAACAGGCATTGCCAGTGCCACGACGACGCCGGTCGGCAACCAACAGGGTTTCTACAACCTCAACGGACAGCGCATCGGCGAAGGCTATAAGGGCATTGCCATCTGCAACGGTCGCAAGGTGGTGGTGAAATAACATCATAACAGAGAATAATCAAAAAAGTAAATAACAATAAAAACATTAAGCAAATGAGAAAAATCCGACAAATCACGGCTGCAGCCTTGTTAGCCCTCACAGCTACAACGGCCAGTGCACAGGTGAAGCTCTATGGTAACGTTACCAACGGCTACAACACCACGAAGCAAGTCGAAGCCTATGGCCAGACTTTCAACGTAGAACTCAACTGGGGCCCCGAGCGTGTGGGTATCCACCAGTTTGACATCGCCGCCAACGGAAACACCGAGCAGACCATGCTCGTCAGCAACGCCACCTTGGTGGCAGCTGCCGGCAATGCCGACTCTTACGGACTGGGATGGTACGACGAGAACGGCACATGGATTCAGGCCTACGGAAGCAATATCTACGGACGGGCCGGTGCCGTGTATGTGAATGGCAAATACTATACCTTCAATCCTTCGCAAGGCGACAACTACGGTGGTGCCGACAACGATGTCTACACACATGTGTGGATGCGTACATGGGATGCCGCTGCCTATTTCAACGATGCCAGCAGCAATCCGCTGTCTTGGAAACTGACTGAACCTGCCGCCACGGTTTATGGCGAAGACTATATGTCGTTCACCGACCTGACATACGACTACGACGACGATCAGGTCTACGGTGTCAGCGTCATCGTCAGCGACGAGTCGCCTGCCGTGCCCTACCTGCTGACGAAAGTCGACATGGAGGCTCGCACAGCTACACCCGTTTCCACACTGTCGCTCCCCGAGGAGATCCGCGCCCTGGCAGCTCACCCCAATGGCTACCTCTATGGTATCGGCCCGTCGGGTATGCTCTATCAGATCAACAAAGAGACGGCCGAATGCACCGCTCTCGGTGTGCTCCACAAGAGCCAGCACCGCATCCAGAGTGCTGTCGTCGACTGGCGCACAGGCAAGCTCTACTGGACCTGCAACGAATATCCCGAGGTGCAGTCGGCCAACGGCGTTCCTCCCACCGCCGAACAGGAGTTCCAGAACAACGTCACCGCCCTGTACGAGGTGGATGTCGAGGCTGTCACAGAGAAGAAGCTCCTCAACTACGACTATCGTGAGGAAGTGGCCGGTCTGTTCTTCATCGACGACTATGTACAGAAGGACAACGACCTGAGCGTGAAGTGGCTCAGCCTGCCGCAGCAGATGATTGTCAACGAGCCCGCACAGATTGCCGTCAACGTGAAGAACCGCGGCACGAAGCAGGCCAACGGCTTCAAGCTGGAGCTCTATGTCAACGGCGAGATGGTCAAGACGCTCAACGGTTCGCCTCTGAAGGCTGGTGCTTCGAAGGAGTTCACCTTCACATACGTTCCTGAAGTGACCGTCGGCGAGGCTGCCGATGTTCAGGTGAAACTCAACTACGCGAAGGACGAGAATCTCGACAACAACGAGACCAACGTGAAGACCATCACCGTACAGCAGGCCGACCTGCCCACCGTGACCATCTCTGGCACACAGAACGAAGGCACCGTCAACCTCTCATGGCGCAAGCCGGAGACGGGCGAGAAGACGGAAGACTTCGAGCGCTATGCTCCCTTCATCATCGACAACATGGGCAACTGGACCATGTTCGACGGCGACGAGGCTTACATGCCCTCTTGGAACTCTGCTTTCGGCACCTACACATGGCCCAATAGCAATGCCCCGCAGGCCTTCATCGTGTTCAATCCTGCTGAGGCCGGCCTGCCCGCCAACTATATCGACGAGCCCACTTCAACCTACTACTGCAACTCTGGCAACCAGATGCTGATGGCCCAGATTGGCGGATTCCCCGCTCAGAACGAAGGTGGACAGCCCACTCTCGTCGACGGTAACAACTGGCTCATCTCGCCCGAGCTGACCGGTGAGGCACAGGAAGTCAGCTTCTTCGCCAAGAGCTGGTGCTCGCAGGTGGAAGATCAGTTTGGCGTGCTCTACAACTCTGAGGAGCAGTTCAACGTGCTCTACTCTCTGACGGACAACAACCCGGAGAGCTTCCAGATGCTCGAAGATGGTGAGGGCCTCGTAGCTCCTGCCTACTTCGCCGACGGCGAATACTACTTCGAACTGCCCGAGGGTGCCAAGTACTTCGCTATCCAGCACGTCACTCCGTGGATTGCCGATGAGTACGGTGAGTACAACCGCATGACAGCCTTCTTCCTTGACGACATCACCTACACACCGGCCGTTCCCGGCATCGTAGGCTACAATATCTACCGCAACGGTTCGAAGCTCAACGCCGAGCCTGTCACCAACCTGCGCTACTCGCTGCAGCTCGTCCATGGCACGAACGAGATCTACGTCACCGTGGTCTACGAGAATGGTGAGTCGGCTCCCAGCAACCCCTTCGTGGTTGAGTTCACGGGTCAGGGTGCAACAGCCATCAACGCTGTGGCCGTCGATGCAGCTCGCATGAGCGTCTATACCATGGCCGGTCAGTATGTCGGCAACCGTCTGCCCGCCGAGAAGGGTACCTACGTTGTCCGCACGAATGGCAAGACCCAGAAGGTCGTGGTCAAGTAAGCCCACTACATCTCTCCCCTTTCCTCCCCGCAAGGAGGAAGGGGGACACTTATTTAAGAGGAAACACATGAAGGGAGCAAGAGGAAACAAACATCAATTTATTTACACAACAAAAACAATGAGAAGAATTAGTTTAGTATTTACGTTCGCACTCATCTTCTTGGGTGTGGCGCAAATAAAAGCAGAGACGCTGACCGCTGATTTCAATAGCGGACTGCCCGAAGGATGGAGTACTGTTGGTAGTATTAATATCAATAGCGACCGTGCAAGAAGCGGTCAAGGCATATATACTTCGGGAAAGTCAAACAACGCAAACTATATCGTAACAAGTGCCGTTACTGGTGAGATATCTTTCTATTGGAGAAGCTATGGTACTTCTAGTTCGTATCCAAATGGCACTATTTACATTTATAAATACGATGGTACTGCTCTTGGAGACCAGATTGCTGCAACATCAGGTTACAAGAGTTCTACGTGGAAGAGTGAGACAATAAGCCTCAACGGATATGAAGGACAGATTGCAATAGCACTATATTCTGCATGTATCGATGACGTAACCTATACACAATACGAGGCACCAGCCGGTGCGGCCCTCGATGTCTATGTTGACGGAACGAAGGTGGCCTACAACGGTGCGCTCGACTTCGGTGTGACAACCGCTGGCGCTACGAAGCAGTTCACGATGAAGAACCCGGGTGGTGCAAACCTCGCTGTTACGCTGGCTGCCGACGGTGGCTTCACATTGGACATGGCTTCGGCTACCATCGCTGCCAAGGGTGAGCAGGTGGTGACTGTCACTATGCCCGAGGCTACTGCTGAGGGAACTATCACCATCACTCCCGCTGAGGAGAGTGGACTGGAGCAGTTCTTGCTGCACGCTTCCGGACAGATTGTCCCCGTCATGGAGCTTTATCTTGGCGAGACAGCCATGACGAATGGCTATGCCGACAAGTTCGGCAAGGTGACAGAGAACACTACGCACACCTACACGGTAAAGAATACAGGTACTGCTGCGCTGAACGTGGCTATTGCTTCTGACAATACGGAGTTCACCGTCGAGCCCGCAACACTTGAAGTGGCAGCAGACGCTGAGGCTACCTTCAACGTAACCTTCAACTACAATGCTGAGAATGTGGGTGCCCGCAATGCCAACATCACCCTGACACCCGCTGACACCTACAACACAGCCCTGACCTTCACCGCTACTGCCAATGTCGCTGACCCCAATGTGTGGTCGGAAGACTTTGAAGCAAAAGTGATTCCTGAAGGTTGGGAGTCAACAAATGAGGCTTATTGGAGCGTATCAGACGGTGTCGCTCATGGAAAATATGCTTATGGATCAACGTACTATCTTACTACCCCGTCATTGGAAGTGAACACAGGCGAAACTCTGACCTTCCAATATATGGCGACGGCTAATTATGTTAGCGTAAAGATTCAGATGTCGAAAGATGGTGCAGACTTTACTGATTACAAGACCATCTCTGGACTTAACAAAATGTCTGAGTTTGCAACCTACACCATCGAAGGTCTCGAAGCCGGTACCTATCAGTTCCGCTTCGCCAACGACGACTACGACCTCGACAACTTCGAGGGCTTCAAGCTGGCCACTCTGGCTCACAACGTAGCCATTACAAGCTTTGACATCCCCACTTCGGGCGCTACCGAAGAGGCTTACACCGCTACCGTCACCATTCAGGAGAAGGCTGGTGTGGAAGAGCCGATGTGGGCCGACCTCTATATCGATGGCAACAAGGTGGCTACTGCCAACAAGCTCGTCGCTGCCAACAGCGAAGAGACCCTTGTGCTGTCGTTCATCCCCACCGAGGGCGTTTCCTACAAGAAGGCTTACATCGAGGTGTACAACACCAACAAGGACTTCACCAAGAAGACCGACGAGGTGACTGTGAGTATCACGAAGGTCAACGTGCTGACGCTCAGCGAAACAACTGTCAATGAGATTACCGCCGGTACCTACGATCGCGTGAAGATCAACTATACCGTCCGCCAGGGATGGAACACCATCGCCCTGCCCTTCATGGTCAACGACCTGAGTGTCTTCGGTGAGAATGTGAAGGCGTGGACATTCAGCGGCTACGACGGCAACCTGAAGTTCTCGAGGGTTACTACGGGCTCGTTAAACACGACCACTCCGTATATCCTCTACGTTGAGACACCGACGACAGAAAGTCAGCTGGTATTCAACGACATCACCATCTATTCGGCAAATGCCGCTGAAGCTGACTGCAACACTAAGCAGGGCGACGCTACCTTCCAGGGTACATACAGCAACATGGTTGCCGGCGATATGGAAGGCAAGTATGGCGTAACTCCCGATGGCGAAATCCGTGTAGGCTCGGCCATCGCCACGATGAAGGCTTTCCGTGCTTACTTCATCCTGCCCGAGGGATCGGAAGGTGCCAAGCTCGTCATTGAAGGCGTTAACGACGATGCCACCGCCATCGATGCTGCCGAGGTGTTCGGCTATCAGGATGGCAACATCTACGACCTGAGCGGCCGCAAGGTGAACCATGCACAGAAGGGCATCTACATCCAGAACGGAAAGAAAGTTGTCATCAAATAGAACGTAAAAGTTTGTGGTTAAATAAATTGATAGTGACGCCAAGAGGGAGTGCCATGAATGGCATGGCACTCCCCCGACAAGCTATCAGGAAGTTGAACTATTAAAGAATACAGAACGAAAATGAAAAAGACATACCTGATGCCAAGCATCGACATCATGAACATACATACAGAGGCCGTATTGGCAGCTGCTTCTCCCAGCAATACGTTAGACCCTGACAAGGACAATCAGGAGATAACACCCAATCCCGATCCCTACGATGGCGAGTTCTCCTCTAAGCGTGGCGGCCGTACCGTATGGGACGACGACTTCGAGGACGAGGAAGAATAACGAAGATATATGAGAAACTGCTTAAGAAAAATCATCATTATTCGCAATTTGATTTATAAAGCGTAACAAAGAAACGGACTGGTGCGTGATGCATCGGTCCGTTTTGTTTTCTTCAAGCACTTGGGCTTCAAGGAAGGCTAAGCTTCCATCTGGTTGAGGAACTGCTCAGCGCACCACAGCTGCCACTTCTGGTTGCCCGTCAGCTCGTGCATGGGGATATCGTGGCGGAACTCCGCCCTTACGGGACCCTCCCAATGCTCGAAGATGAGGTTGACGGGCCGCGGCATGGGTATCTTGAACGGTATCTCGCGCTCGGGATATTTCAAGGCATAGAGCTGGCGCATGAGATACTTCGGCTCGCCGTTGCGCACACGGTGCAAATCGAGCGGCTCGGCCATGACGAGACGGGCATACGGGTCGTAGTAAGGCATCCGTGCCGTA